>CEUO01014675.1_pt1 | contig 19305 bp, 14 predicted proteins | sample 531391 | NCBI WGS metagenome assembly CEUO01 (sample SAMEA2622799, study PRJEB7988) | marine metagenome | isolation source: saline water (ENVO:00002010), including
TCCACATCATATACATATATGCCTTCTTCAATTGCACCCGTAGCCGATGCTGTCATAGATAAAGTTATCTGCCCTGCACTCGCGTTGGTTACGGTTGCAGTAATTGTACCCACCACGGTATCTGAATCGTGGCTTTGTCTGAACTGCGAAGCAGCCGAGTACCCAGTTAAGTTCATAACTGAGTCGTTTTCCTTAAGGGTAAGCAACCTTGAAAAAGTCGCTCCTTGCTCTATCGTGAAATTATAGGTTCCTGCTGCCATTTTATTATTTTCTCCATGTTTATAATTATACCAAAAATTAAGGTAAGTGTCAAGAAATATTTTCTATTTGGGGTATGTAAAAACTATCCTTTCGGGTATTTGTCCTTTACTGCCTTTCTACCTAAATAAAAGTTTCCTGTTTTAGCATCTGCTCCGAATTTACCTGCATCTATATCATGATAAAGTTTATCTAGTTGTAATGCAAACTTTTCATAGTAAGCCGCCCTTTTATCGGCTGTTGTATTATTTGTTTTTAATAAATTTATATTCATGTATACCTCGATACTATTATTCTTTGACTTATGTCATAGTATTTATCTTTTGAAAACTTTAATACAAAAGCTCCTGACATACTTCCTGTTAATGTTAAATCTCCTCCAGAATAAGTTCCTGCTGAAGTTCCATCTAAAAATATTTCTGTTCCTGTCGGACAACCTGTTATTGTTACTGTGCCTTCTAATGGAATCGTTGTTGCCGAAAAGTTTAGACTAAAACTATGGTATGCTACTAATCCATCTTCGGCATCATTTACATACCACTTATCACACTCTGGTATTTGTTCTAAATCTAGAGTCATATGTGAATTACCTATAGCTGCTTGAGTACTAATTATATTAGAATCTGTAGGAGCATCACTGGCCCATTGAATATCTTTATTTGAATTATAAAAAATATGATATGTTGTCATAATCCTAATCCTCCTGTAAAATCTTTTGCTTTGAAAATTATGTAAGCGTAGTATATTGTTTGTCTATGTTCTCCTGTTACTTCTGCAGGTGCTGTTCCAGCTTGGTCTTCAAAAACTTCTATAGTATTTCCAAATTCAAAATTTTCTATTAGAAGATTTGTGCTATTTACAGTTACGTTTATTCCTACATCACTTCTTTCTTCCCACTCACTCGTTTCTTCATCGTCTAATTGGTCAAAACCTGCTTCTGCTATAAATTTATAAGATGGACTATACATTCTTTGAGCAACTCCGCCTGAAAGGTCACTTGCATAAGCCCATCTTACTGCAACTGTGGGAGTATACCCTAACCCATGTGCAATGGTTGCCTTTGTTGATGGATTAGTAGCTGCAATAGACCCCTCTCCTTTTGCATGCACAATAAGTCCCCTTACGGCTCTTGAGTCAAATGCAAGAGGAGTATTATCAGTAGTATCAGTTACATCTTCATTATTTTGTGATACAAATAATCCAAAATCTGAACCTCTTTTTCCTAGTATTACTCTATTTCCCATAATTAAAATAAGGCTGTGGTAAGAAAACCTCTTATAATTGCAACGGTAAATGTTGCTGAAGCGGTTCCTCCATTTGATAATGTTCCTGAGGTTGTTCCCGTAAATCCTGCATTACCAAATCTACTTGTAGTAACATTACTTGTTGGGCTTTGTCCTGTTAAGTCTGATGAAGCAAAAGAATTATTAGTAAGTAATAAATTTCCTGTGCCCAGGTTTGCATGACTGACTGTAGCTGTTGAACTTGCATTTACACTAACACTTGCTGTTGCATTTGTGCCTGAAGTGGGAACTACTTGAAACTGTCCTAAATCTATTGCTCCAGAAACTGACCCAACATTATCTGTATTAAAAATTAGTTGATCTTTTGTACAGTTTGTAACATCATCTCCTGGTCTAGAAATATATAAGCCAAACTCTCCTGAAGAATGTCCTAAATTTGAATTTGTACTTTTTCCTAATAAAATTCTATTTGCCATGTTAACTCCAAAGACTTGCGTCGTTCATTTTTCCATATTGACAGGGTATTCTTAATACAAAAAATTTAAAATTGGTTGCAGTTCTAGGATTGCTTGAAACTGCTCCATTAGCATTTGGGCTACTAAATTTTGCAGGAATTATATGTGTTGTTGTTGTTTCTGTCATATTTACTCTTTCATGATAAGTTTCAACAAAGTCATTAGCATCATACTCTTCTATTGTTCCTGCTGCATCGTCCATTGAAACTATCAATGGTATATATCCTAAATTTCCTTTTGTTGCTGACCAGTTGATTCCTGTAGTAGTACTTGTATTTCCTCCTGCAAAAGTCATTCCACTTCTTGTACCAGTAGAATCAAAAATTAAAGGTTCACTTGGACTAAGTACATTATCTCCTGGTTGAGAGACTTTTAGTACAAAGTTACTTCCATCATTTCCTAATATTACTCTATTTGCCATAATTAATCCTGTATTAAAATTCTATTATTTGCTCCGTCTAGCGTTATTTTTGATTGACCACCAACTGTTATAGTTGATGCTGCGTTTATTCTATTTCCATTGATTGAGCCTGATACCACCATATCTCCATCTATAAAAGCTGTTACTGATACAAAACTACTACCATTGTGTTTGAAAGAATTGACTGTAGTATCTTTCATCATAACAACATCATTTGCTATTGGGTTTCTTCCTGCTACTGCTGAAAATACTGAGTTACTCGGTGCACTAGTTCCTTGCCCTTCTATAATAAAGAATGAAGGTTGAACTGCATTTGAACCTGCAGGTCCTGTTGGTCCTGTTGGGCCTGTTGAGCCACCTGGTCCTGTTGGTCCTGTTGGTCCTGGACTTCCTGGTGTTCCTGGTGTTCCTGGAGTACCATCACTTCCATCACTTCCATCACTTCCATCACTTCCTGGAGTTCCATTACTTCCTGGGCTGCCTGCTGGACCTGTTGGGCCTGCTAATGAAAAGCTTCCTGCCAAAGATAGAGACCCTGAACTTGCATCATATTTTAAATGATTTGTTCCATCTCCAATAAATAAATCTCCAGTTGTATCTAAGTAAAAACCGTTTGTATTGTCTGTAAAACTATCTTTATTAGGTGTTTTTAGTACTCCTGTTCCACCAGTTGCTCCTAATGTTAAGGCACTTGATACTGTTAAATTATTTGTAAAGTTTGTATTTGATGTAATTTTATCTGCACTTAGTGTACCGTCTACAATTACACTTCCATCAAAAGTTTCTGTAATTAATGAACTAAAATCAGCTGCATCAGCTTCTGATGCAGTAGTAGTTGCAGCTGCAGTATATACTCTAGTACCTGCTTTATTTGCACTATTGTCTGTTATTGTTATTCTATCATTTGGTCTAATAGCTCCATCTTCGGCTGCTGCTATTACAAGAGCTGCTACTGCGTTTGCGTTTGTATCATCTAAAGTGCCAGTCCAACTTGTAACATTTGCAGCACTTAATCCACCTGTACTAGATTCCTCAAAATTAAATACACTTCCACCACGAACACCAGCTGGGCCTGCAGAACCTGGAGTACCATCAGCTCCTTCTGCTATTTTTGTAATAGTTACTTTACTTGTATAAGTATTATTTGCTCCTGCATTTCGTTCTTCTGTAGTAGATGTTACAGTTGCTGTAACTGTAACAGAAGCATTACTATTGCCCATATTTGTTTTTGATAGAACTCTAGTATCTCCACTTCCTGTTAGAGTGACTGAAGGACTAGTAGTAAATGTAACTGCTCCTGATAAATTATGTCTTTCTGCTGTGAATGTTATATTATCTGGACTTTGAAGCACACCAGATGAGTTTGCTAAAAATGCTCCCGCATCGGCTTGAAGAACTACATCATATAAAGAACTTGGTATAACTGTAGTAGCATTTGCTGGCCCATGAAATCCTGAGTATAATACTTTTGATTTATTTTGTCCGCCTGATGTTAATAATACTCTTTTCCCGTGTCGAATCCAATAATATCTTTGTGCATTATCAGCTCCTACTGCATGAGCAAATACTTTTGTTGCTCCATCTGTTTTATGTAGAAGTGTTCTATTTGCTGCATTTGAATCTGTGCTTACATGTATTTCTGTAAACATATTATCCGTAAAGGGCGATGCATTAGTCCAGGATAAATCTATAGTTCCTATATTTGTTGCTGAAGCAGATAATCCACTTGGTGTTCCTGGAGAAGCTGTTATACCACTTCTTTGGTCGTTTCCTGCTACACTTGGTAAAGATGGTTTTGATATAGTATAAAAACTGTCATCATATTCTGAAGCTGTTATAGCAACAGTACAGTCTCTATTAAAATTTAAATTTTCTATTCTGAATATTTTTTGATTGAATCCAAATTTATCATGTGTTACACTTACTGTGTCTCCTGGAGTAAGAAGTAATGCTTTTGGACCTAGTGTAAAATCAATTTTCATATTAAATCTAGATTTTCTTAAAAAGTTTTCTACATTTATTCTAGCATTATAATAACTAGATACTGATGATATATTTGTTGTTCCTGCTTTAATTACATTTTTATCTGCTCTTAAATAATCAGAATCATAAAAAGAAACAGCTGTTCCCTTAAATTGGTTTCCAGGATCAGGAATAGAAGTAGTTACAGTATTGTAAGAATTTGAAGGCCCTGCATCTCTTATATTTATAGTTCCAATAATATCCTCTTCTCTAATAACTCTTGGATTATGCTCTACTCCTTTAGTATATCCACTATAAGTTCCTGTATTTGAAGAGTTTACTATTGTGCTGGTAATTGCATCTGTTGTTGTTTCGATTTTGAGAATATATTTTCCGCCCTCGTAGGATAGTATACCATTAAATTGACTTAAAAATCCATTTATATTTTCAAAAACTGCCTTGGAAGTATCTACAACTCCTGAGGTTTGATGTCTAGTAACATTTCTTTGATGAGGAGAATCCCACCCTAAATATCTCCAATATTTAACAAAGTCTGCGTCAAATAAACTATATCCTGTATCAAAACTTCCAGTTTTACTATTAAATTCTGCAACATAGTTTTTATATGCACTTCCAACTTGTCTGGATAAATTTATAGTAGTGCTTGATATAGTACCGTTTGTATTTAATTTATATAATGGTACAGACGTAAGTGGCCCTGTAAAACCGCTTGGATTAGTCCCTGTTGGTTTAGTACTTTTTATTCCTGCTGAAGTTACTCTATAGTATCCTTCATTTGTGTAAATTATATCACCTACTTCGTAAGAGTGATGATTTTTCATAAAAGTCTTTGAGAATTTACCATATACTTCTTCAAATACTGTAAAGTCTGTTCCTGCTGAGTCTGTAAAATCTCCTTTTGATTTTACTTTACCCATGCAAACTACACTACCTGAATTTGTACCATCAGAAGTTAATACATATCTATCTCCTACTGTAGCTGTTTTTGAACCTGTAACCGTTTGAGTTCCTCTAGTATCACAAGTTCTTGCAGCTAGTAGCCAATCTGATAAAGATAAATCAGTATTTTCATCTAACCCTTTTCCGTATCTTTTTGAAGTAATATAATCAAGTAATTGTATTGAAGGATTTATACTTATTCTTTTATCACTTGTTGCTATTTTTGGTAATATTTCATAAGTATATGTAGCATTATCAGATACAAATACATCATCTGGATCTGGTTCTAATCCTGATGTCCATATTTGAGATACTGTTGCAACTCTTTCTCCACCATCATAGTCTGATATTTCTCTTTCTTGTGTTTGTTTTTGTCTTACACCATCTACTGTTGTTGTTTTTGTTAATTTTATTATATATCCATTATAAGCGTCATCAGTTGAACTTGCTCCACTTGCAAGTTTTATTTTATCTGTAGATACTACTGTTTTAGTACCCGTTACAACTCCAGTAGAATTGCCCCCAGTATGAGTAAGTGTATTTCCTGATATGCCAAATGCAAAGTTTTTTCCAAAATAAATTAAACTATCATCTTCAAATCTAAGGTTAAGTGTATCTACAAAATCATTGTAAAAACCAGTATCAAACCAATCAGGAGTACTTGCTGTGGTTAAAACTGTTGGGCTATTTGTAGGAGCAGTTACTGTAACCTCTACAGATAAAGTTTCTGGTACAGTTCCTGAATGTTCTTTGTGGTTATATGTTACCATGTTCCAACTATTAGTGCCATCTGTCATATAGAAAGCAGTTATAGCTGGTACGCCATCTACTAATCCTAATTCTGGAGGAGAGCTAAATCTAAATCTTTGATTTGTATTTCCATCAGAATCTACGAAAGTCCATTTATCTATAATAGTAACATTACTGTTTATAGTAGCATTTGTATCTGTTCTTTTTAAATCTACAACATCTCCAACATTAAAGTTTGTAGCACTTTGTCCTGATTGTCCTGTATGGCTATAACTGAAATCATAGTTGAAACATTCTATTTCTTTTCCTCTTACTACATATTCTATTTCTGGGACTGTGGTTGAATCCTCTGATATTTCACAATCTAAAACAACGTAGGCTGTATCTAACATTCTGTGAGCAGGACTCCAATACTCTTCGTCTCCTGTAAAATAATCGTTTTGTCTTTTAAATCCTGGACTTTGTGCAATAGAAACTAATGTATCATCAGCTAATTGATAAGGACTTCCTGTATGCAAAGTTAATTGCATATTATTTGGTTGACTTAATTTTATTGTTTCTCTATCAAGAACTCCACCACCATTTGCATCAGTAAGTGTTAAACTTGGTAAACTATCATTAGTGCTGTAATATTTTGTTACTTGCGATTCAATAGCATCATTTATAAACTCTACACCATCTTCCCCATATCCTACAAAAGAATTATCATAAGTATAGTCTTGTAAAGTTGAACCAGTAATTCCTGTTCCTGATTTTTTAACTCCACCTAAAGTTGTTCCTAAATCTTGTCTGCCTCTACAAAATACTTCTATACCATCAACTGGAGTTGTTAGTGAATCATCTCTGTCATCTGCATCTTCTTTATTAATACATACTAGAGGGCTTCCATCAATATACAAATCATATAATCCACCTATCTTTCCTTCTGAAATTGCATATGCTATGTATATATTATTTGGGTCATCTGATTTTGTATCAACAAATACAGGATTTCCTGAAACTCTATCTACTCCATAAACTACTGGTATTGTTTTTCCTGACAAAGAAAAGTTTAAATTTACATCTCGTTCTACTTCTACGTCTTCCATCCAAGTCTTTATTTTTACTTTTCCAAACCACTTTTTCTTTGTTTTGAAACGCATTTCTTGTTCTATAGCAGTATATGTTGCTAAAATATTTGTTGTTTGTTCTGCGTGTAAAAATCCTAAATCATTTGCATATTCAGGACGAATAGCAGCATCTGGTTGACCTCTGTTGTTGGCATCTACAGCTCTATGTACTTTATCATTTGTTATTCTTCCTTGAATCATTCCAAAGTCACCCCAATGACTTGTAAGATTCCACTTAACTTTTAAACCTTTATCAGGTGTATCATTTATGCTTGTTCCTGTTATGATTCCTTTGAATGTAAGAACTGGAGAACCTATAATTGTTCCAGCTTCTGGGTCTAAAAATGCTTTATATACAAATACTTCTCTATTGTGATATGATTTTAGTGATGAATCATTTATCTCACCAAGAGGTCCTTTTAACTCATCAGAAGCAACCTGTAAAGTTATCGATGTACCACTTGATTGTGCACTGAGAGTATCATCAATTGTTGCTAATACTAATTGAGTATTATTATTTTTTATGCCTGTTATTTTAAAATGTCTGCCACTATTTGTTCCACCTGAAACTAATATTTTATCTCCCTCTCTAAATCCTTCTTGTACAAAGTTTATTCCTGATGTTGTAGGAACACTTAAAACAGTTGATGCAATACTTATTTCAGAACTAGTTACACTTAGATTAAGAGATTCTGCTGCAAGGTCTAGTGTCATTCCTGATGCTCTTGCTTCTACTGTTTCTGAATAGTTACTTACATTTAGTATCTTATCTGCGATGTATAGTTGTGAGCCATTTGAATTTCCATCAGTATCTAAACTTCCATCATCAAATGATATATTATGGCCTGCATCAGTATAGTATGCATATCTTATGGCATCAGTGCTAAATTTACCATTTAGTAAGGATTTACTTGGTCGTTCGAATTTAATTAAATGACAATAAGAAAACGGCTCATTATTTATGAGTTTTTTACGTAGTGATGTACTTAATTGTCTTTCTGCCATTATGCCTGTGCTTCTTCTAGATTGAGTGAGAATTGATATAAATTATTAGTACCAAGACTATATTGTTGAATAGGGTTTCTCAACATTACTCGTATTAAAGGTTGGTAATAATCAATAACAGCACCAGAAGATACAGACCTATGAAGATTTGGTGTAAAATACACTATTCTTTGTGAAGTGGTTGGTTGACTGTGTAATCCTGAATGGTAATCTGCATTATTCATTACTTTAGTAACTTTGTATGCTTTTGTATGTAAGCTATCATTATTATCTGTTATTGTAAACATATCTCCTACTTGTGGTGATGTAGTTTGAGTAGTAGAATGAGAAGCTTGAAGCATAAATTTTGCACCTTGATTTAAGGCAGTAGCAGCTGTTGGAGAAGTACTTGCAGTATATGTTCCAAAAGCAGCATTTCTTGAAGTTAAATGTTGAGGAAGTTGAATAAAGAAAGGATTTAATTGTCCTTTATCTATTAAAAAAGAATAAACTGGTTCAAAACTATCTCTTGTCATAGGATTATATGTTATATTTATCTCCCAACTATGTGCCAAAGTATTTCTAGTTATTACTCTGCCACTATTTGTTCTTGATACTTGTGTGGGACTTTTGGAACTAAATGATACTGAAGCAAATCCAGGGCCATTTACACCACCACTTCCTGTACTTAATGATTGCCCCGCTGCTCCTATTGGATTATTGGGGTCTGGAAGTATATTTTGAAACTCTGTAAATGTTGCCATTAGTATGCTCCTGTATTAACAGTTTCCATAAATTCTTCTCCATGTTCATTTGCTGCTTCTCTAATCATTCCGATTATATTTCCTCTTTGTGCCATAAGAACTTCTTCTACACCTGCCGCATCTACTGCATTAATAGTGAAGTTTACATTTGATGTTCCTCTATTTAAATCATCATTTGGTACCACATTAAAACCTGATTGTGTAGGAGTTATAACTTCTGGCCCTCTTTCTCCTACAAGTATCTGTCCACCTACTGCATAACTTCTTCTCATGCCTGCAGCTCCTCCAGGTATAAAGTCATTTGCATTTGTTCCTACACCAGACTGTCCTCTTAAGAAAGCTGTTTCTCCTCCTGTGGCTCCTCTACTTACATCTACTCTATTATCTCTTTTTCCTACACTTATGTTTGATACAGAACCTGGGTCTGATTCTCCTCCTTGGAATTGAGTATTTTTAATTATATCTATTTGTTTTTTACCTACAGCTAGTATCATACCTGCAAGAATTGCTCCAACTGGGAAACCAAATTGACCATAAGCCATCATAGCTGCTGTTGCTGTGTTTATAACTGTTTGTGCTATTTGTAACTTTTTATTTCTTTCAAATGCTTTTCTTTCTATAGCTTCTTTCTTTTTATCCATAGCAGCAATTCTAGCTAATGAAGCTGCTGAGCTTCCATCTGCTCTTTTTTCTGCTTCTATTTGTTTATCTATGGCTGCTACTTGTTGTGCTGTTTGTGCTTTTAGATTTGCCATCATTGAACCAAGAACACCACTCATAATTTCCATAGCTGCAATTGTTTTGGCAAATTTTTCTGGACTTAATCCTAATCTGTCAATAAACTCTCCCTCTTCGGTTTTATCAAAAGTTTTTTCAAATTGTGTAGTAAGTTCTTTGACGCTTTCACTAAATAATGATACAGCACTAGCTAAGTTTAGAAAAGCTTGTTGTGCTCCAGCTATTGCTTCACCTTCAGGTCCTAATTCTCTTAAATTTTGTAAGAAGGGTTGCATTTGAGTATTTATTATGCCTAGTTTTGCTCCAAAGTCAGAGAAACCTGCACCTAAGTTTTCTCTCATAGCTACTGCAGCTACGTTCATATTTTTGCTTTCTATACCTTGTAATTTTAATAATTCAAGGGCTGTTTTCTTTGATTCTATGTCTTGGTCATTTGCATCTGTTTGTGCTGATGCAGAGGCTTTTACTGCTTCTATGATGTTATTAGCTGTGTTTGCGGATATTAAATTACTTAGAAAATCTGCTTTTGCTCTTGCTATCATTAAATCTCTTTCAGCGTTAATTAAGTTATTTTTAACATCTCTTGTAGCTTTTGCAGCTTTAAGCTCTGCTTCAGCTGCTGATACTTTAAATTCAAATTCTTGTCGTGGATTTAAATCACTTCCTAATCCTGCTCTTAGATTCGTTATTTGTTGATTTAATTTTAGTTGGTTTTCAAGAGCTAAAGCTGTTTTGTTATTTGCTCTTGTTATTTTTTCAGTAACTTTTAGTTGAGCTACTAAACTTTCTTTAGCAATCTCGTCTGTTGTTTTCTTTTGAGCGTTCAAAGCAGCATTTTCTGCATTTAGTTTATCTAAAAAGTTTTGTCTTATAGTTGGGTCTTTTATTTCATTAGCAGAGTCTCTTTGTAATTTATTAAATTCTAATTGTTTATTTATGACCTCTTGTTGTTTATTTAAAAAAGCTTCCATAGCTTCACCAGACACACCTTTAAATCCTCCTAATGAAGCAGCTTCTGCATTTAGTTGTTTAATATTATCTTGTAAAGTTCTAGAAGCGACTTGTAGTTTTCGGAATTCTTTTAGTAGTTCAGGTATTCTTGTAGCAGCATTTTCTGTTGTTATTCCAAAATTTTCCATTTGAACTCCAGATTCCTTAAATAATGTTTTTAGAGTTTCTAACCCAGCATCTGGGTCTGCTGCAATTACGTCCATTTCTTTTTTCAAAGAACTGAATGATTTTACTAAGTCATCAAATGGCGTTTTCTTTACGGCTGTTTGGAAAAATTTTGAAAAAACTCCTTCAGCTTCATTTATTCCTATACTTAAATTTGTTATTGAAGTTGATGTTTTTGAAGTTTCCTCTTCAACTTGAGACATTATTTTTTGAACAAACTGTAAACCACCAGGACCTGTGATTCGTTTTAATCTCTCAAGTAACTCTTCTTCACTTCCTACTTTAAAGAATTTTAAAAGTTTTATAGTTGCAAGTTCACTTGCTGTACTTTCATCTGCAAGTATTGCTTTAATTGCGTCTTTTGATGCTTCTAAACCTTCAACTCTTAGTCTATTGTTTCTATCCTCAATGTCTCTTCTTTTTTTATCATCTGCTGATATTTCTTTTGCTAATTTATCCCTTTCTGCATTAGTTAAAGAATCAAAAGTTTGTCCTGGTTTTAAACGATCTCCTATCAGTAGAGCTGGTCCCAAAGCATCGAGTTTTTTATCTCCCTCTTCTATTTCTCGGAGTACTGTATTTATACCACCTGCTATCTCTTTAAATATACCAGCAGTTTGTTTAAACTGTCTTATTCTTATTTCTCCACTACTTGCTGCTGCTATAGATTTATTTAATTGGTCAAATTTTTCAGCTACTGTTTCTGTTGTTTGTCCCAACATATCTAGTCCTGTTGAATTTAATTCTGTTTCTTTTGTAAACTTTTTATATAAGAAAACAGCAAGTGCTATTGCAACTGTTAATATTGCTAGTTGTGGTAAAGCTGTTAATAGTGCCGTTCCTAAAACTTTTACAGCATGTGAAGCTAATAGTGTAGCTCTAGTAAATAAATTCATTGAAGCAGCCGCTTTCCTAGCTGCAAATCCTGTTCCAAATAATAATTTTGCTTGAAGTGCTATAGACTTTAGCGCTACTTTGAATCCTTTAAGTGCCCCTACATTTGCAATTATTTCTACATTTTTTGCAGTTATTTGGGCTAGCTTTGTTGTGAGTCTTGCTCTATCTAATGCTAGTCCTTGTGTTAACTGTGTTGCTTCTGCTGCTCCTAATACTCTTACTGCGGCTATCTCTCTTTTAATTTGAGCTATTCTTGCTTTTTTTGCTGTTATTTTTTCAGCATCGCCTGTCATTGCGATTTTAGCAGCAGCTTTTTCTGCTCTAGCTAATTGTGCTACTAAGTTTCTTTCTGTTTTTACTGCTTGGGCTCTAATTCCTGATTTAGCGTTAATGGCTGCTGCCATGTCTTTTATAGTTTTTGTTTGTTTGCCTTCAGTAAATATTATCTTTTGGGCGTTAAGAACTTGTGTATTTGTAGTAGCTTTTGTTTGTCTTGCAAGCATTAATTGTGCTTTTGCTGTGTCTTTAGACTTTTGAACTACTTGTCCTAAAGCAGGAATCATTGTTGTTATAATTGTACTTCCAAATAGTGCAGTAATACCTATAAGACCAGCTCTACTTTCTGAAAAGAATCCTATAATAGGAATCAATCCTTGATTTATTAAAATTAAAAATTCTTTTGTTAAATCACCAAATGCAGCTGCTAGTTGATCATATGGGTTTACATCAACAGCATCTGCTAGCTCTCCATATTTTTTAATTCCTTGTTCATTAATAGCATTTAAGAAAGCTGTTTGTCTTTCAAACTGTGTCAACTCATTTCTAGTTTTGCCTAGAGTTGCTGCGAATTTTTCAGTAGCATCATCAAGTCTTACCATGATACCTAATTCATCTAAAATTTCAGGTTCTAACTTAATAGCACCTCTTGTTAACCTGTCAAATGCATCATTTAAATTTCTACCTAAAGCCAAAGAAGCACCTCTAGCTACTTTTGCTAGTTCTTCTAATTGGTCTACATTAAATCCTGCCGATACGGCTAATGAAGCTCCTTGTAAAGCTTCTTGGGTAGATAGTGCTCCACCAGTTACTTCTTTTAATCTATCAACAACTATACCCATGGTTATACCGGATTGATTAGCCATAAATGTAAAACCTTCTGTTAGTTGTTCGAAAGCAGCCGCTTGTCTAAAAGCATTGAAAGCTGCTGTAGCTGCGAAGACGTTAGCAGCTAACGTTGCGTAAGCTGCCACCAAACCACTTGACCCGCCAGAGCCAAGCATTTGGTTCATTTTTGAAAAACCTTTAGCAGATGAAAGACCTGTTTGCGCTACACCTTTTTGTCCTTTTATTACATCTTCTTGTGACCTTTTATTCTTTTTATTCTTTTTAGTATTTTCATCAATTTGTTTATTTACTTTTTTTGTGTTTTCTGCAACCACAGAAAGTTTATCCCCTTTCTGGACTACCTTTAACTCAATTAATACTCTACCGTCACTCATTTATTTTTTCTTTATCTTATCGTGTGCAGCTTTTATTTGTCGCTGACTTTCTTTTATTTCTCTTCTATCTAGAAATAGTATTATTTCAAAAATCCAATCTTTTTCAGATTTTTCTTTAATTTCATGGTATTCATACAGAAAATTTAAATTTGTAAAATCTTTTCCTGTATATCCTACATCTGCATAAACTCTATCCGTAAGTGCAGAATATATACTTATTGCTGTATAAACACTCTCGGGAAAGTCACTTATTTCAGGAGGACATCTTTCCCAATCTATCTCTTCTCCTGTTTGCTCAACCATACGCAAGTATTGGTCTTTTGTCATGCCTATTGCATCATTTTTCAGATACACTTCCAGACGGTTGAATATTAGATCCTTCTTCTTTTGTACGAAAATTATCTAAGTCAAAGACTACCTCATTGAGCCAATTATCAAATTCAGTTGAGTTTTCAACCAACTGTTCTGCATTTTCTGAAGTATAATCTAATTCTTTTTGTGGGTCTTGTCCTTTTAAATCTACAAGTAGTAAATCTTCTAGATATGATAATTTGAGCCCTCTCCAACCTTTTACTGTTGATTCTGTAAATTCTTTTACAAATTTAGTTTCATCTAAGGTTTCCTCAAATGCTCTTGTTTTTCTGTTAAATTTATTTTGTACACATCTTTTTCTTAATGCTACAAGTTCTTTTCGGGATAAGTTTGCTAACTCGACTTCAAATCCGTCAAGTCCTGGAAACTCAACCCAAGTGGTTTTGCTATCCACTAATAAGCTTTTTAGTTCCATGTATTCTCCTATGAATATGTTGTGATTCTAGTTCCTAATGCTGTATTATCTTTTGAACGAAAATCATAAGATTGAGTATAAACCTGTGCTGGTTGCATTCTCGCTGTATACATTCCTGGATTTAATTGTAATTGCCAAAATGTAGTTCCATCTGTTTTTTTCGCAAAGATATTTATATTACTATTAGTGCTAAAGTCATCAAATTGTGTTATATTATTATCTGTTTGATATTGATTAATCGCTCCCGAAACGATTCTTTTTTCTATCGTATATGCACTTGGAAACATAGCATTACTAGAGTTTGTTACTGATAAACTATCCTGTAAAGTTTCAAAAGGAGTCCATGATATCTCATTTTGTATTTGTACTGTAACGCTCAAAATACTAGACATATCTAAACTATCTATTGTTACTTCTGGATAAATTAGTAAGGGTGTTCTTGTGGAAGATTCAGTTTGAATCGTTCCGAGATTAAAGCTCTCATTTCCTACTCTACTTAATTTTGTTCCTTGTCCTTCTACTGCTACTGTAAATTGCTCTCTTGGATTAAAAGCAAAATTAGCAGCTATTATGACGCAGTTTTCTACTTTAAATGTACTGCTTCCTGTCTGGATAAACATATTAAAAGATTTTAGTTGTTGTGTTTCTATATCAGAATCACTAGTACTTACTAAATCAGCTATTAAATCCATGACAATAGACTCATCTTTCTCTATTGTTAAAGGAACTGTAAAACTAAACTGAGCCGGGTTGGCTTTTGTTATAGTTGAGTCCTCGAACATTTTTGATTGATCGTGCAAAGTCTTTACTGAATACGAATCTTCCGCAAATGTTTGAGAAAATGAGATGGCAGTAGTAGTATGTATTCTATACTTACTACCACCAAACTCGATGTATAGTTTACTCTCACGAAGAAAACTATATGACATTTTACTAGGCGTCTAGTGCTCTAGCACCTGAAGCAGCGTAGCCGCTTTGAGTGTGAGTTGTTGCACCTAAGTATTTAACTTCCATTTCATCACCTGTTAAGAGGTCTGAACCATGAGCTGCGAACTCGACAGAAGTTGAAATAATATCTGCAACTTCAATTGTTGGTACTTGTAAGTGACATCTTGGCATATTAAATTCAACACCTGGTGCTGTAAAGTCATCTGCCTCCATACCTTCTCCATCTGTATCCACAGTTCCAGAAACACCCATAAATAACCTTAAGTCAAATGAGTTTGTTACTATATCTGTCGCGTTAGCTAAGTCAGTTAAAAGTTGGTTTGAACCATTGGATTTTGTGTCAAGGTACATAGTTAAAGAACCACTAATTACCCTAGCACCTGTAAATGAGCCAATCGGCTTATCTACTATACCAATAGTTTCTGGTGTTACATATGTAACGTTGTTTGCTATAGTTATAGACCCACCTGTAATATTAATATCATAGGTTCTATTGTCTAAACCATTTGAAGAAGCACCACCACCTTGTGCGTCTGCATCTAAGTATAAACTTGAAAGTTTATTTCTTAAATAATCAGCATCACTTGGGCCAGTAGTATCTGCAAAATTATACGTTTCTGTGAAAGTATCTGTAGTACCACTTGTTGGTGTTCCTGCTGAAGTACCTTGTACAATAAATTTTGAAGGGTCTTCTATTGCTTCTTCTACTTGGTCAATTGTTGTCGCGTTTCCAGACCAAGTAATTTGTGCTATTCCATCGATTGAAAAATCAATTTCAGCTTGGTTAACTTGTGCTTCGTTTAACCTGTATGTTGTATTTTCTAGTGCGAAATACAAACTAAGTTTCATAAGTTCGTGAACATCTGATTGGTCAAATTTACATAATGAACCAAATTGAGAACCAGTTGTTACATGTACAGCAGCACCTGAAGTGTCTGATGCATTAGGTAACCCTGTTCCTGCTATTGCAGCCCATAGTATATTCTCGCAGCAGTCAAAAGTTCCTTCTGCTCTAAAACTGTTTGCTCCATGCTTAAATGGTCGTACATAAGTAGCAAAAGACCATTCTGCTGGTGGTAAAGCGTCGTTGAATCTTTTTTGTCCTCTATTTGGTGTAGAACCCGCTTCTGATATTGTTACATCAGTTGCATCGGAACCTTGTGAAAAACTATATCCATCTAATACACCAATTCTAAAGGTGTTTGCATCAACCTCATTACCTTTGAATCTACCTAAACCAGTTCTTGCGCCATCTGCTGTTGTTGTTGCTGCGACTGTATCAACAGTTACAACTAAACCTGTGGCTGAACTATTATTAGTTCCTGCAAAGTTTTCTACGGCTGTTTCAGTTGCAGTTTCGTTTGCTACGAAGCCACTACCTCTAAAGTTGTTAGGAATATTAATAGTAGCTACTGGGCCAGTTGAACCGCCACCAGTAATAGATGCTACGATACACTTAAAGTCTACGCCACTACCACTAGTTGTTCCTAATGTTACGATGTCGCCAACAGCATATCCTGATCCTGCAGTACTAACATGACAAGTTTTTACACCGCCAGTAGCACCAACTCCATTTACAGAGCTTACAAATACTTTGGTATTTCTCGAGAGATTTAAAGCCATTGCTTTCTCCTATTATTTTCTTTGAAAGTACAAATCTAGATATTTATCAGTTTGTAATTTCTTTTAGTACCTACACACTACTGTCAGTTCTCCAATTCCAAGAGGAGCCAAAACTCCTTCATCTGTGGATAACGACTGTAATGTTAAGGAAGTCGTTGTTAAGTTTGGACTTACAGTATCATCATAAGTCAAAACATCATTGTCGTCAATAACGCGTTCGATGTCTTCCATCAAAGTTGCTAAGACCTCTTGAGGGTCTTCTTGGTTTTCGACATAAACTCTTATATCTAAACTAAGAAACCTCCATTTAAACTCATTTGGTTGATACTCTCTAGTTTCATCTCCTGCTACCACGCATATTTTAGGGAACTCTTGAATTTCATCTAAGAATACCATTCCATTATGAGCATTATTAAATACATTTGAATTGAATGGGTGATTGCCATCAATTAATTGTAATTTTTCTACTAAAGCATCAACTATTCTTTTTCTTGCTGTTCTGTATGTTGATGCCATTATTGTCTCCTAAGCTGTACAAATCGTTGTGTTGTATGTTGTATAGCTACTTCTCTTATACTTTTTGATATTAAATCTTTTGGATTATATTTTCCTTTCCACCTACCACTATTTTCAAAAGTTTGATATACTCCTGGCTGTCCACTTCTTGGAGGTGTTCCACCCCCTGTTTTCATATAAGTATAATCTCCTGTTAGTCCTGTTTTACTTTGTCTTATATTTACTACTTGAGGACTATTTGAAAAAGTTCCTGACCTATTAGTTAGTACGCCTGGCTGTCCCATATTTCTTCTAATTTGTGCTGGTAATTTTCTATTTATTACCGCTTTTAAAACTGATAAATTTTGAGCAGCTTCTCTTTTATTTTTTTCTGGTCTGGCTGAAGTAGCTTTGACAGTAACACCTGGTACTTTTACTACTTTTACACCTCTTTTTGGTTTTGATTTTTTTCCTCTTTTTACAACAAATGAGTCAGATAATGATTTAAACTTTTTATTTGCTTTAAATCTCATATCAGGTTTACCTTTTTTAGTTAAAGGGCCCAAAAGTTCTATAATACTATCTTCTACTACTAATTTTTTTGGAGACTTACTTCCTGAACTATTTAAAAGATTAAACATAAAACTTTTATTTTTTATAAATAAATCATTTACTGCTTGTTTAATAAATTTTTCTTTTAGCTTTGAAAAGTCACTATCTTCAGACCCAGTAAAATTTTCCATAATTGAAGTATTAATTTTATACCTAAATGAAAATGCTCCTATTTTGTTTCTTTTATAGTTCCTGTCTACATCTAACCCAAGATTTTTTTGTATTTGGTCTACTACATCAAAAACGGTAAATCCATAACCTAAACTTAAATCTGGTCTAGATTTTTTTAAAACTTGTAAAGCTATTGCTCCTCTAGTAGTATCTGTTTCGTGTCCTATTTCTGTAGCTTCTGTTAAATCATCTGATCTACTACCTCTTGTTGGTAAAGACCCAAATAGTGATACAGGACCTCCTGAACCTTTTAGCCATTGGTCATAAATGTTATCTCTCATAGCTTTAACAATGCCACGTATAAGAGTATCATTTGCTCCAGTTCCTCTTCCGCTACCTATACTAACAAATCTAAAAGTTAGCCTATTGGTTCCTCCACCTCTCATTATAAAAGAACCTCTGGAAGTTCCTGGACTACCTGCATATCCTTTTGCTGTAAATAAAGGCACTCGATATACTGTTCTGTCTCCTACTACTTGTTTACTTGTTCGTATTTGTTTTATAGTTTTTTTAACTATTTTTGTAATGTAAGGTATTTCTTCAAAAGGTTGTACTCCAAAAGCTAATGTTCCATCTCTTCTTAAGGGTTCTAATAATGCGTCTATTCCAATAGCAAATTGTTTTGTTACTACTGCTGTATCAAATGTTACATCTAATACGTCTCCTGAGGTACTTACTCCTATAAGTTTTGGGATTTTCTTTTCAGCTTTTTTTAATTCTGCCTTAAACCTTTTTACGACTTCTTTTTGAGCCATTAGCTATATATTTTATACATATCAAGTACACGCTTGATATGATCTGGAAATCCTATATTATTTCTTAAACTTGTTGATAGAGGATTATCTATAGAGGCTCCTGCTATCGACATTCTTTCCTTTCTTTCATCTTTCATATAGTACTTAATTAAGTCAAATACTGCTAATTTTAAATCTTCAGGTGTGCTAGTATAACCAGCTCTGTAAACTACTTTTACTGCTTTTACACCTTTTGGAAAAAATTTATGCCCTGTGCTATTTGTTCTTATTATACTGTCAGAGTCCATATCTAGTACGTATTCATATTTACCACTACTGTCAGAATTTTCTGTGATTAGGGTAGTATATGCTTGTGCTTGATTTTCTCTCTCTTGTACTGATGACACTGAAATTAAAGGAGACTCAGATAAAATTATTCTATCAACATGGTCATCTGCAATATTGAAGAATTCTGTTTTGTCTGTATTTGCAAAATCAATTATAGTAGTACCACAATAAGTTTTTACAAGTTGACTAACATTATCTATAATAACATTTATACGAGCGTCATTCTGAACGCCTTGAAGTCCTGCGAAGTCTTTGAACTGTTGTAATGTTACTAAATCTGCCATAATATTAAAAAGTCTTGTGGGAGACT
>CEUO01055750.1_pt1 | contig 19219 bp, 39 predicted proteins | sample 531391 | NCBI WGS metagenome assembly CEUO01 (sample SAMEA2622799, study PRJEB7988) | marine metagenome | isolation source: saline water (ENVO:00002010), including
CTTGGTAGCTTCGTAGGTCAAGCCGCATTCAAGCTGCACCAGCAAGTTGCCTTGTCGAGGCTTGCCAAATGCTTCGCCCACTACCTTGCCCTTTAGCAACACGTTGCGCTTGTGTACCACTCTGTCACCTACCTTTGGAATATCGTTATCACCTAACATATACCCTATACACAGCAGGATACGTGCCAACTTGCAGACCAGCGGCTGCGGCCCAGCCGCAACTACTCCTCATTCTTCTTAACTATTGCCTTGACTATCCCCACGGGGTCTGGGTCAGTCCGTATTAGAGTAGCGAGCAAACGCAAATGCTCGTAATCTTCTTGCGGTGCATCATTCCATTTGTTACCTGTCCAGATTGCTGATTGCTTGGTGCGGCTATTCTGGAATATAGCGAATTGTGGTGCTTCACTCATCTACAATATCCATTCTTGCAACTGTGTTGCCGTTATAGTCTTGTGCTGTAACCATGTCACCGACATCTGCTGCCATAATGCGCTGGGCATTGTCCATTAGTCTGTCCATCACATTACGCATCTCATACAAACGTGCTGCGTCGTTGTTACCAAAGGCGTCATTGCCTAACTCAATTTCAATTACTGCTTTCATAAAATTACTGGTGTTTAGGTTTACGTCTGTAGCTACCCTTGCCCTTCTTGGGCGTGTGTGGGCGGGATGCGCTACCCATTAGTCCATCCTTGTTCACGCGCCCCTTAATCACCTTGGCCGCTGCCTTGGCTACCCTTGCGTCTGGGCTAATCACTTCAACCATCACTTTCATACCTTATACACAGCAGGTTCCATGCCAACTTGCAGGCTGGCGGCAGCCGCCCTGCTGCAACTACCTAAAATGTATGTTTATGTTATGGCATATGTGTCTCCTCTATTTGTTAACTAGTACTCCCAACCACGTTCTATTTGAGTGGCGCATGAGTCACAGATTCCGTGATCGCTGCTCATGTCCACAGTTTGCCCACATCGCTTGCACTCTTTTAGCACACGCTCATACTTACTATGACCAATGTATTCATCGCCATAATAATCATCATCATAATAATTACCACTCATTCTTTATCCTTAAGAATTTTATGCATAAAATCAAGAACAATCTCCTTCTCTCCATCGTCGTCCTCCTCTGGGCCGCCGAAGATTTCATCTTGGCAACCTTGGCAGAGACCGGAGATGCCATGCTCCTTGCGGGAGAGTTCATCTCTGAACTCAAGGTTTAGTGAGCCGCACTTGACGCACTGACCGCCAGCGATGGCAATCTCACGACTACGCCCGAATAACGACATTGCGCTATCCTCCTTGAATTGTTCTAATTCGTTCATCATACTATATACAGAGCAGGTTCCGTGCCAACTTACATATCCCAGCCTTCTTGCTGGTTCCAATCTTCAAAGTCATCCATGCCACTTCCGTCACCGGGCCAGCAGCCACCCCAACCGTCATAGGCTTCCTGTGAGGTGGGCATCAAGTCACGAAGGTCGCCCTCGATGTTTTGAGTGCTCTCCGGCACTTCGGGCGCTTGTGTTATCTTGCAGTTGTCGCAGGGTAAAATCTTCCTATCCATACCTATACACAGCAGGTTCCGTGCCAACTTGCAGGTCGGGGGCAGCGCGCCCCGTGCAACTACTAGTCTCTATCCTTGATGTTGAGCGGAGCGTTGAATTGGGCATCCCAACGGGCTTGCTCCTCATCACGCTTGCGGTTAATCTCCTGCCTAGCTTTCATCTCTGCGAGCCATTCGTGCAGGTCGCTCTTGAATTCGTGTTTGTCTTTCATAATCTCTACCCTATACACAGCAGGTTCCGTGCCAACTTGCAAGCCGGCCGCAGCGGCCCTGCTGCAACTACCCCCTCACTCGGAAGGGGAGTTGCTCAGCTTTGGTTGTTATTAAGGTATTTAACTCTCGCAATACCTTATTTCGACTTCCCTTAAAACCGAACTCCTTCTTGATGATTGAGTAGGCTGATTGCCCTCGTCGTTTCATTCCAAGAATCTCAAGTTTAAGCGCACTGCGTAATGCTCTCAATCTATAGAATTCAATTTCTTCTGGCGTATCTGCGATCATTTATCTCAAGCTCCTTGTTACGATATTAACGCCATTAGACCATCCATAATTAACTTGCTTTGGCCATGTGGGTGATTTGACTTTGTATCCCTTAGCGGCACGCCTGAGATCATTGTCGTGAAGCCTTGAGGCAGCTAGACCTAACCCCGCCTTACATAAGGTGCTTCTGCATCGCGTGCTATAAGATTGGTGTGGGTCTACTTTATTCTTTAGTAGGAAGTTGAGCGTGTCTCTTGCTGTCCAACCTTGTTGTACTTCTTCGTACGTTGCGACCATGTGAGAGATAATCTCTGCGTGCGTATAATTCTGTTTCATATTAATTCTTTGCTGTGCTTTGGTTCTTTATCTTCGTGAATTGCTCCGACATCTTGGGCCAGTGCGAAGTAACGCTCCTTAACGGAGACGTTCCTCGCACCAGCCACGTTCTGGTAGAACAACACAGCCAATAACTGCTTCTTGATGTCTGGTTGTTTGTCTTTCATTTTAGACCCCAGCAGCAAGTGGCAATGGTGGTAATCCGAGCTTCTCAAACTTCTGTTGTTCCTCAACATAAGAGAGAGCCTCACGATGACTGACCTTCTCCAAGTCAGACTTGTTTATGCGTTCACTGACCCTAGAGCGGAGATAATGCTCGGTACGGGCTGTGGTTTCATTCCAGAGCGAATGATTAATTCGCTCCAACTGTCCGTTGCGCTTGTTGCGCCATACTTGTCCTTTTATCATATCTACCTTATACATAGCAGGTTCTATGCCAACTCTGACAATGGGGTTGGCTTCCAATATAGGTCACGCTCCACTGGCAAGCCTAAAGGCCCACGCAGTTGCTCCAACTCATCCAAGCTGAAATAACCTAGCTCTCTCTCAAACCCATCCACCAAGCCAAAGAACAAGCGGCTCTCTGGGTCGTACTCGGTAGCGTACCAAGTCCAGTCAGCGTCAGGCGTGAAATACTTAACCACGGCTTGAGCGTCATCGCTCTCGTTGCGGGTTGGTAGTGAGGATTGAATTGCTTCTGTCATTAACTTCATACCCTATATACAGCAAGTTCCGTGCCAACTTCAAGTGTGGTAGTTGTTGCCGGCCCGCTGCGCCCGCCCTGCAACTACCCACCCACGCAGGAAGAATGTACTATTTATTAAAAATGAATGTGCTATTTATTACTTGTTATTTGATAAAAAAATGCCTCGGGCACCTGCTGCAGGCAACCCGAGGCAATTGATGCGCGGAAGAATTTAACGTTCTAAGTACTTGTCAATCTCCCGTTTACTAGCACGCCTGAGGTCTTCAGACTTAGCTACCATGGCTTGGCCATCTTTACGTGCGGTGATGACCGAGGACCCTGATGCTGAGCTCCGCACTTGCTCAACTTGTTTCCGCGCCTTGTTAAAATAAAGACGCCCGCTTCTTACTTGTTCTCTCTTCATATGATTATTCTCTAACTATACAACATTCTTACGTACGTGTCAATTAGATTTTGCGACTAACAGTTGAAACAAACGACACACCAAGAACAACAACAAACAGTAGTATAACTAACATAATTCAATTATACCTCCTTTATGCAACCTGTGCGAGTTTATTCTTTTGTTTCAGTACCTGCAACGCTTTACTTGCTGCGCTACCCTTGGGTTGCGTGCCATGTATGAGCAAGGCGAAGTTATCCGCACCAAATGCAGCGTGTTCGTCGTCGTGGTCTATGTCTAACCCCTTCTCCGCTGCTTCTTCTTCACTGTAAACAACAACAGCTTCCTTCCAACCGTGCAAGTCAATCAACTCGTCATACTTACCACCACGAGAGGCAGTCAATATGAGATTCTCAGGCAAGGCATACTCAGAGAAGAATTTAAGACTCTTTGAATATGAGTAGAATATAACATCAGGTTTACGCTTGGCTACCTCTATCCACGCTTCAAGATACTCCTTGCTGAAATAGTCACCGCCTACATGAACACGCACTATATCACAAACAGGCAAACTATCAACAATTAAATCAGCCAATCTTTCAACCTTGTCTTTGTTATAACGCCAAGAATCTGACAATGATCCTTTGATTAAGTCGTAGTTGTGCCAAACGGCTTTGCGTAAGGATGGAGAGCGAGCCTCACCACTAGCCGCAAAGCAACGCCATTCTGTATCTGGCCCGTCTTGAATGTGCCCCGTCTCTCTGTTAGCCTTAGATAAACAGTCCTTTGCACCGGGGCAAGTCCACCCAGCAGGGAGGGAGAATGTCTTGAGCTTGAGCTTGAGCTTCTTAGCGAGCTTCTTCAACTTAGCGTTAGGGTCGCCGAATTTAAGTAGGTTAGTCATAGTATATACACAGCAGGTTTCATGCCAAACTAGGCGTCTCTGTCAGATAGATTCTCGGCCTTGATTGTGCCAAGACAATAATAATCATTTGGGTCAGCTTGTTTATATGCCTTGCTCCGTGGCGAGAAGAAGTTGTCAGATTCCATGCTTGCAATTCGCTCATCAGCTAACACTTGAGCTTCAGCGAGCGCGTCATTCTCGTCCAACTCCTCATCTTCATTCATCAGCTTAAATGCGGCAGCGTTCCTCATAGCGTGACGCAGCTTGTCTGGAGTAGTCCAGAAGTACCACAGGGCATCTGTAAGAATGTGAGGTTCACTTGATGTAGCACCGTGATTCCAGAAGGAATTAAATGTCTGCTCTAATAGCGTGTCATCTTCACAGTGGATTCCTACGGCCCAGTGGGAACCGCAATTTTGATAGATTAGCTTTGCTTCACTCATACCTTATACACAGCAGGATTCATGCCAAGTTAAACACTCCAAGCGCCTTGATGGCCGGTGTTCGCTTTGAACACCTCCACCTCGCACTTGCGTTGCAACATCTCAAGCTCTTTGTCAATGTCCTCTGGCGTAAGCCACCCCTTAACTTGATCTTGCCATTCTTCGATGTACACCATCCCCCCGTCTGGCTTCATGGCCCCCATTTCATACAAGCCCTGCTTGCCACCATAGGACAAGCCATTTTGAACAATTGAGATCTCCAAGCCATTGTCCAGCCTAATCAGGCCATGCTTCTCGCCGTCGAATTCTTCCATTACCACGTTGTAGAATCTAATATTCATACTTATACGCAGCAAGAATCGTGCCAACTTGCAGGCAGGCGGCTGCCGCCGCCGTGCAACTACCCCCATCCTCATAAGGGTAGCGCACTCGGTCGGTATTTATTTACCTTTATTCAGTAATAGTTACTGAATCATTCTTGGCTGGAGTCCAGAGCTTGCCAAGCACTGACTTGTTCTTGGCTGCACGACCGAATCGCTTGAGCACATTGGTTGTTACGCGGTTGGCGTACTCGAACCGCTCGCCAGCAACTCCATGCGTGAGGTGTTGAGTCACGGCGTTGTTGAGGTTATAAAGGTTGCGACCTTTGTCCTCCTCGTAAGTAGGCTCGTTCCAGATTTTAGCAATCTCCTCGCGCACCTTCTCGCTGAACACCTTGGCGTTTGCGAGGTTCTGAAGGATGATGATTCCCTGCTCTTGGGATACGTCAACATCGGCGAGGCGACCATAGATATCGAGACTGCCCTTCAACTTGTTGAGAGCCGAGTCGAGTGCTTGAGGTGAAAGTACGTCCTCAAGGTTTACGCCCATGCTGTGCTTCTTGGTCATGGACACTTCAGACTCAAGGGTGTTCATTCCGTTAGTGCAAACGCGACGAAGTAAGCCCAACTCGTAGGCAAGACGCAAGCTGCGGTCAAGTGAGTTTTGAGCAGTTAAGCGATAGCCAACTATGTCACCCACCTTGGGAACTTCCGCTTGGAAGTCGTCACCGATGAGGTCGTACTGAGCACGCATCTTTGACCCGCCTTCAGTCACGATAATCTTGCGCTGTACGGCAATGTCACGGTTAGCGAAGGCGTTGTCAGCGAAGCTGATAACGTCCTTGTGATTCACCAAGCCATAACGCTCGGTTGTCCATCCTACGATTTCATCGTTATCCTCGCGAATGTTCATAAAGTAACCGGAACGCTCTCCGGTAACGGGGTGAGGTACGGCAACCTGTTTGGCGGTGAAGTCGTATCCGGTGTCAATTTGTTGGTCAGCAGCAATAGCCATTTTAATATTCCTTTGTTAGTTTGTTTTAGTTTATAATATAAGATTATCAGGTTCTTACAGTCTTGTCAATTAAATTCTTTACCAATCCACGCCATTCTCGGCTTTTATGTCCTCGACGCAATACTGCACGGCCCTATCCCATTCTGCCCATGTAGGCTGGATGCTCAAAGCCTCATAATGCGCCCGATAGTCCAAATCATAAAGGTCATAGACAGAGAGGCCCAACTGCTCATTACATTCAAGGTTGACGGAGTGCATAAACTTCCGGAAGGACTTATCAACGAGGTCAGCTTTGTTTATCATACTTATATGTAGCAGGTTCCGTGCCAACTCTAATGTGGTAGTTCTTGCCGGTCGCGGGCTGCGGCCTCGCTGCAACTACTAATTTCGTAAAATCGACGAATTTCGCACCGGAGAAAATAGGGGTATATACGAAATATTTAGGCACGATAACCCACAAATACAGTGTTATTCTTGAAATTAATTACCCCATTTGTCGCTCATTAATTGCCATAATTGATTGGCAACGATTTTTGCCGCTCACGCGTGATCGACAAACTAATTTGCCGCTCAAAATTCCCGGAAAATGATCGACAAGGTACTTGCGGGGAGGCTGCAGCGCGCGCCTGACAAAATGTCAAGCTTTTATTGCTTATTTAACACTTATTTGTTCCTTATTTAATCCTTATTTAGTTGTTATTTATTTCATATATCTAAACAAACATCATCATCATAAGTCCAATTCATAAACTCTTTTACTCTATTGAAATGTAATTTATCATCTTGTTTAAACTCTTCCTTGTCTAGTCCTACAATTTTAATATCTTGATACACTCCATACTCTGTCTCGTCTACTCCTATTCCAAGTACGCCTTGTTGCCAGCGCACCACAATCATATAGTCGCCAGAAAGACACAACCACTCTCGCGGCTTCTCGTCCCGCAAGAGGGCTGCGCTTTCCAGTACCCTACCTCTTAAAGCACCGTAGTAAGCGAGGTTCTCTGATGGTTGCAACATTACTTCACCTTGACTTCAGTACGAGTAGACTTCGATTCTTTATCCAAGTCCTTGAGGTACTTTTGTCCTTTGGGAGTAATGCTCCTACCGTTGGTGGTAATCTCCATCAGAGAATGCTTCTGAAGATACATCTCAAAATCGCGGCGCAGACACTCTGGAGTCAACCCAGTCTTGGCGGCGATGTTAGTCAGACTGCACTCTTTGGTGTCAGCGAGAATACGCAACACTTGAAGCTCAATGCGGGATAGACCTTGCGGTAGAATACCGAGGGCGTGTTTGAGTTCATCCCAATCAGCACTGTTAAACTCATTCTTGCGACGAGCGGCAGTATAAGACTGAATGTTGTTTGCCATCTTTTGAGCCTGACGAGCATTGCCACGCAACACCGTGGCAATTTCATCTAACAGACCGTCCTCGAAAGTAATGGAGGCGAGGTTAAGACCAACAATCTTACCCAACTCGTTGTATGTGTATTCCTCCAAGTCGATACGCTCCGTCCTGTCCATAAGAGCATGGAAGATGGATTGCGCTTCGGTGGTAGCAAACATAAATGACTGACGAGTGAAGTCAAAGTCAACAGTATAATCCTCATACGAGAACGAGGTACGGTTGCTTGGGTTAGGGTTAAGAATAGTGAGCAATGCCATAGTCACATCCTTGGGAAGTTCAGATGCCTCATCGAACAGCACCGTGCATTCTTGGTGGTTCATGTGAGGAATCACAATCTGATTAAAGAATTGGGCTACGTTCTTGATAGTAGAACAATTCAATTCAATAAATGGTTTGGGCTTGCCGAGCGTTTCACGCGATGCCAATTCACGCGCACACGCCTTTGCCATAGTCGTTTTGCCACACCCCTTGGGTGCAACAAACATCAAATGGGGAATATAACTAGAAGCGTTATACCCATCGAGAAAGAAGCCAATTTTACGCTTGGCAACGTCTTGACCGATAAGGTCAGGGAATAAGGTAGGTTTCATTTTTATATAATAATATATACTTACATTGTATGCAAGCTAATTCTTACCACTCTGTCTTTTGAATGGTAACTGTCTCTTCAGGATCGCTCACGCTCATTTCAATCTTGCAGGAGTGAGCCTGAATGTTCTTGGTCGTAGCACTAAATGGCTTGCCTTCGATACCGAGATTCTCTGCGTACCTGCGGGAAACGATCACCTTGGCGTGTGGGCCAAGATTATCATTAAGAACAGAGAGGGGAACCTCTACAAAGCTAACTGCGCCTTTAGTCCGACCACTTCCGACTTTACGAGTTTTCTTCATTCCTCAATAGTAAAGGAATCTTGCGGTGGGCGCAAGCAAATAATTAAATTTTTTTATGCCTAGGCTGGGCGCAATAGATTCTCTCTGATTTTGGATGTTACTTTCTTTTCTAATTGCCACGCTGCATCTCCTTGCGGATCTTGCATGACATTGTTAGCAACCTCTTTATCAAGATTATCATATTCTTCTTGCCAGAACTTCTTATGAAGTGTCCAATAGGACGGATGAAGTTTGAGTTCGTTATTTTTCATTATTATATTGAAGATACTCCGGTGGGTGGTGTTTTAAATTCCACTGGCCCGAAAGTATTATATTTTTCAAATCCATGTAGTTTGCCATCTTCAGCTAGTCTAGCTGCGAGTCCAGCCAATTCGCCGGCGTGTCTACCGTGCGGTTCTTCAATGATTATCTCTTGTCGCCAATCAGGACACTGGTAGAATAGTTGGTTCCATGCAGCTTCGTAACGTCTTGCTATGTCTTTACTCATACTAATATATATTATACTGTGTTTGCATATAGGTCAAGAACGGAAAAACTTAAATATAAAAAAATTTTTAAATATTGATTATCTCTTTCTTATACTCTATATATTCTTAATTAATCATAATATTCTTAATAACACAAAATAAACTACATACAAGAAACGTGGTATCTCCAGTATTCAGAAACACTGGTTTTATTATTTTGTTGTTTATTATTTTCTTTTTCCGCCGGATGAATGTCACATTCTTTTTGGTCGGGGTTGAGAAAAATGGATGGGGCGCAGAGGGTCTTATTTCGCGGCTCTTTATTTATATTTGGCTTTTTAGCATTCATAATTTGAATGTAATAATTTTAAATAATAACTTGCTTTATATCTATTGTTATCTTTATATATTTCGGGGATGTTGTTCAGTATTTGAGGCACAAAAAAAGCAAAAATTATACACAATATAAAAATTTTTAAATCTGGTTCAATATCTGGATTGTTGAATAAGTCCATTATTTCCGCTGATTATATTTCGCATTTTTTGATTCACAATTTGGATTTAATTTTCTTCTTTTTCTTTTGTTTGATTAATTATATCATCTTGTTGTTCTTTCAACCATTGCTTTTTATATTCTTGCGGCGTTGGCTGGCTCGGCTCGCTTATTTCGCTTTGTTCAAACGGTATTTCGCGCCCAAGTTGCTTACTATAATTATCAATAAATAATTTAGCCATTTTTTGCATCTCTTTATTAGACCAATTATTGTTAAAATTAATTCCGTGATTCATATATTGATATATTGTATTACACCTGTATAAGATATATTAAATAATAAGTTTTTTCTTGACTTTTTTGTAAATATATAAGTGCGCCATACCCATTCTGACACACTTTACCCCACTATACCACACTCCAGCGGAGGTATTAAATATATTAAAATTTAGTTAAAAACATGGTTAAATGGGCGTTATTTATATTCTTTTGTTTGTTATGTTGTTTGCAATGTATAGAAAGACTATTCCTACTACAATGTATGTTATAAGCATTTATATTTTTCATTTTTATATGTTACAAGGTTGTTGTTTTGTTTGTTTTTGTTGGTTTATGCGTCTATCTTCTGCCTGTTCTTGTTGATAAATTCTTGTGCCTCATCTCGGTTGTCAAACGGCCCCGCTTCTCTTGACTGATAGGGGTTACAGTGTCCCTCCAGATATTGCACATAATAGCGTTTGCAATGAAACGGTTGTAGTCCCTTGGCTTCCCAGTTTGGGTCAAAATACTCTCTCTTGAGCGTTATGGTGATGTTCCTCATAGACATACTTGAAACCTTTCCTTTTGCGTTTCTAGCGTTGATTCTGGCACATCATGGATAGATTCTCCATTGTGGCGATTCTCTACAATAATAGAAAATACTTTGTAATTATATTTTTCGGCCAATTCGTAGTAGGGCTTCATATCTGATGTCTTGGTGAATGTATTGTGTACGAATATGTCCTTCCAGCCCCCATTCCCTTTAGGGTTGGGGTTCATGTGCTTCTCTACTTGAGACACACAAATCATGTGAACTAATCCAATGCGGCGTTTGTCGTATTTATACTCGCCGCCCTTCCTCATGTAATCGTCTGCGGAAAAGGCGATAGCATGAGGTTTATCGCTCATTAAAGCCTCCACCAAGGTTGATTTACCCGCTCCAGATGCCCCTCTAATTAAGTATAAACTATTCATTAACTGGTATGGTCTAGTAGTTTTTGTAATTTTCCTGCTTCTTCTGTTAAGTCCATTGTATCACCATCTTCTTTGCTTGCCAAGCTCAAAACGAGTAATTCTGGTGCAGAGAGGCAGTCTTGTCCACCCCCAAGCATCTTCATGCCAAGGCGGCTCTTTAGTTTCTTTTGCGCCCACTCATCAATTTTAATCTTTACAATCATTAGTCTAGTAATTCTTCGATTCCTTTAACAAATCTGCCTGTCCAGAACCATTCTTTTTCATATCGTTCTTTGACTTTCATATTCTTATCACACTGAAGGAAGTGAAACCAGCCATCGCAGTCCCATAATGTATCAAAATCTTCAATAGGTACTACTGCTTTGCGGTTGCCTACTTGAAGATGAACGTGGCTTGCCTTTGCTGGCGGTTGTGGGATGTGGATTTTTTTATCCTTACCTACTACTTTGTATGCTTTTTTTGGTCGAGGCATTTGATTTTAATTTTTTTTTATATTTTTGTTTATGAAAGGCGTGACGGGGGAAACCAACCTAAACCCCGCCACGCCTGTTGTTAGGACAAGCGTGATTGCTCACCCTTTAATCGTTTTCCGCATCCTTCTTGGCTTGCTGGTATCCAGCGTACCAACCTTCGTTCCATTCATCTGTTTCTGCCTCCATGTCCTCATCATAATCGTAGAAGTCATCATTCAAGCCTTCATCAAGAGGTGGAGCGTCAATAGTTTCGTAGTGACCAACTACTTTGTATTTACTGGTACGCAGTTTTTGGCAACTGCAATCCGTTGGAACGCTCACAACGTCAGCGGGGTCAATTTCCACAACCATAAGGTTGCCTCCACTGTTTGCGTAGCCCTTGGCATAATCGTAGCTACCCGCATGAAATCCACTTGAACAACCAATGTTGGCATCATCGCATACGCCATTTCGACGCATTTCTAGCACATCCCCCACTTTGTTGGAGAAGCTACGAGTGTGAAAATCCTTGAAATCATCGGTCACACCCTTGTAGGCAAGGAAATTACCTTGCGGCGTAATTGGCATATTCTTATGCTCAAGGAATGTATAAAGTTCATCGACGGCGCGGCTAGAAGGATTATCCATCAACTTGCCCAAAAATTTGACCAATGGTTGATAGGGTAGATTCTTTCGCATGAAGTCCAGAATCTTGTCCACGACCATACCGTGAACAACCTCCCCTTGGAAGTAAACCGCACCGTCTTTGACTTCGATTTCAGCATCTTGGTCAAGGTAATCCTCAACCGCTTTGCTTACGTCGAATAAATTTGCCAACCTATCCCATTCTTCGTTCTTTAGAGCTTCTTTCGCTCTCTCAAAGGAGGGATGGTTGGATTGCATAGTGTGGGCTTTGCCCTCTACTACTACTGTTAAACTCTGCTCTGTTAGGATGTATGGAATCATTTGGTTTTTGCTCCTTGTTAGTTGTTTCGTTTCTATTCTTCTATATTATAGATTTCTTGCGCTGGGGTCAAGCCTTTTTTTAATTTTTCTTTTCCTTTTGCATATTAGATTTAATATCTTTCTCCTCGTCAGAGGAGGAACCTTTAAATTTTTTTAAATCTTCTATAACTTCTCTATATGCTTGGGCTTTGCCACCATCATAATCATCCATGACAATAAGATTCTTTAATTCTTGTTCGTACTTCTTGATTAGTAATTGCCTCATAATCTTTATATTTAAACTTCTAGTAAATTCACTTCTTTTAGGGTCGGCTTAAAAGCCCATACTCCCTCATTGTCAATCTCTACAATAAATGCGTCTACGACCTTCATTGATTCATCTTCTGCAAGAACGAAATGCTCATGTTTGTATGGGTCATAAGCGACCTTGCGCCACTCGTTGCCCCATTTCAAGCCCAAGGGCTTTGATACCTCACTAGGCTTACCCTTCATCCTTTTGCCCTGTATGTAGGCATGGACATTTTTACGCTTCTCTTTGCGTACACGCTCGTTTCCTGCCTTACTAACTCTGAACACGGGGTCTAATAACGAAATAGAGGTTACATGACCCTCCACCAAGCCCTTATCATTACGAACACTATAAACCGACTGTCCCGATTCAGTGGTACGATTAAGATTTCTATAAACTTGAACTTGCCCCTTCATCTTTTTAAATTTTTTAATATATCTTAAAATTAATAAGGCCGCTCCCCGAACCTACAACGGGGAGCGACCATCTCACGGACAACCTACAAACCGTGAGTCTCTTTTTGAGATTGAGCCTCCCGCGCATTGCAAAGGTCAATCACGTTTATGTAGTTGGTTACTGTTTCGGTTGAATTGTTCTCTTTCCATCTCCAATCGCTCCACTCTTTTACGAGGTTGAGCATTGAGTATTTACTGAATACTTCGTTAAAAGCCTTCGGTAAATCAAACGCTGGCTCAACACCATTCGGAGATTTAAAGTCTACGTTATAGCTTCTGGATAATTCGTTTACGGCTTTAATCTTTACGCGAATTTCCTTTGTGTGTCTCATGTGAAGATACTTCTGCATGAAACTACCGAACACGCCATCCTTAACCGCGATGCTCTCATAGACTTCCTCAAGATTACGAAACGCCGTCTCGCAATTATAGGAACCTACCAAATTGTTGTTGTGGGTAAGATTGTCCAAGTGCTGAATGTCAATCCATGCTTGGTCTAGCTTATCATCTTTAATAACAGTCTCTAGCTTTTCAGCAACCCAATCGTAAAGATTAGTCCAACCATCTTTACCCTCGATTTTTGACCTATCCTTAACCTTGAAGGCGTAAAGTCTTTTGGGCATATTAATTCCCGCTTGTTTCAAATCATCTCGGAGACTCTGAATGTCACGGGGATTCTGATTGCGAGCATATTCGCCAGCCTTCACATTCTCCGCTTCAAATTTGTCAATGATAACATAAAGCCCACTATCTTCTTCCACATCTAACGATGCGATTTTCCAGAAGTCAGACTTCTTGTTGTGCCAACGTCCTCCATCGTAATCCCAATCAAACTCAAAGCAAGTAGCAGAGTGTTTCTTATCCACGCTATAATTACTGCCTCCAGAACTACGACCAGAACTCCCGTATCCATCAAAATCTGAAAGTTTCTGTGATGGCAAGGATGAGAGTTTAATCAATTTACCATCGAATCTCGTTTCCTTAATCCATGCCTTCTTATTCTTTGCGGCACTCGTCTTTGTGCTGCCATCGTAAGTATCCTCCCATTGAAGGATGTGCGGCTTTTTGCCTTGGGTAATTACTAATGGGAGCATTTTTCCCATCAACCCTCGACGATGACCCAAATCATTTTCAATGAGTATGGTATTCTTATCGCACCAAATAGTGCTTTCTTCGGAAGGTCGATACTTTTTACTACGTCCAGTAATCTTTATGGAACGCAAGTCTGTACCCTTGCTGTTGTAGCAACGAATATCATTACCATCAACGGGTTTGCCATTCCAAGTAAGGTGCTTCTTGAGAACATCCCTTAACTGATAAAGGGGTGAGTCCGTTGTGAACGTGCTACCGTAAAGACACATCGCCTCATAAAGAGTTTTACATTCACCAAACTCCTTGCTGATAATCTCAACCAACTCCTCACGCACCTTACTCAAATGCTCTTTTAGCTTTTTGCGAGTATGGTCAGTGAACTGGAGTTTCTCACGGGATGCTGAAATTTCTACATCGCCAATCGGCACTTTAAGAATTAAATTCTCCGTGACTAAATTAGACAGAGCATCATCATAGCTTAAATTCAAGTCTCCATCGTGGACGGGGTATCCAATGTTACCCATCACAACGGTTGCCCAATTATTCCGATTCCATCTGTCAGCCGATGCTTCTCGCCACTCCCAAGTCTCGCCAGAGAATAGTATATTCTTATCCTCGTAATCAAACTCCGCAACACCTTTAACGATGGGTCGAACTTTAAAATGTTTAAATAAATCTTTTGCTTTAGTAGCAAACTCTTGAACGTCATCATCTCTAACAGGGACAACGATTTCAATTCCATTTTCTTCGTCTGTATCTTCTACTTGAAGTTTAGAAATTTGACCGACTTGCGATGGGTCAATAAAGGCATTGTAAACGTGCTTCTTTCCATCAAGGTAAGAGTTGATTACAAAATTGTCACCATAAGCAAAAGCAGACTTACTACCAATACCCAGCATTCCCGTAACGTCATTACTTGTTCGTTTGGTAGACTCGCCATAGAAGGCATATACATCTTGGATTTCTTCATCACTCAAAGCAGGGCCATAGTCCCGCACTTTAAATAAAAGATTCAACTTGGTTGGGAGCGATACCTCAACGGGACGTTCTGCACGACCAGCCATTATGTGAGCATCAACCGCATTGGTTGTGTATTCACGCAGTACCGCGAGAATTTTATCTGAATAAAGTTGATTCCGTAAGATTCCAAGAATGTGGTGTAAGCCAGATGCTTTTATTCCAAATTTGACGGAAGATTCAATACCGCGAGATTGCAGCGTGTTAGGGTCTTTAACAATAGGTTTCAATGTAGGTCTTTCTTTTTAGGTTGTTACTTACTATACTCCTAGCTTATAGTGTTCTTGCGTTAGTGTCAAACATTTTTTTTCGTTAATGTGAATTTCTATCAAACCACGCATCTTTTGCTTTGGTATCGTTGTATAGTTTCCATAGTAATTTATTGGTTGCTTGATTCATTTCGCCAATAGTTCTGTACGCTGGTAGCCTGTTAAATTCTTTCACAAATTGATTGTAAAATTCAATCTTGAGCCTTCTGTGTTGGTACTCATGGTTGTAAATTTTTTGAATTAATTGACTGTAATCGTACCTTGTTGCTGTTGGCATATCTTCTGGAAACTTCACTCTTGGTAACGTAAGAGTAACGTGAACTTTTAAATTTAATTTAGATGGTTTATATCCCCATGAAGTTTGAATATAAGAATGACTCATAAAGGGTTGCCATAGGCAGTACCCCAGAAAACCTTGTGCCGCAACCTTCCCTTGCCAGTTGGCATTAAAATCTGCCGTGTTTCTACCTGTTACATCATAATACTTTATACGGTCTACAAGTTGCCCGTTAGCAGAAGATATTAAAATATAAAAATATACCGCACAAATGAATAACAGTCTTATCGAACCTGTATTAAACTTCGTCGTTTTAAGATAACCTCTTGAGTTTGTCCCAAGGCTGTTACCAACATTATTTACACCCATTATAGCTAGTGTATTCATTTTATATTAAGTAATTACCCAGCAGATTCCCAATAAAATTAGTGTAGCCGTAAACAAAGAAACTAAAATATATTCTATCACTGTTGTTTCTCTGTACGTCTCAATCGTCTCTAAAGATTTGTTGGCGGTCTTTTGTGTTTTTTCTAAAGAAATTTTTAAATCTGTTAATTCACGCGCAATCTCAACCCTATCGTTTTGAGCTAAACTGCGAGAGTTCTTAATAAAAAGATTTACTCTATCTAATTCTTCTTGGTCAATGTTATTCATCAAAAGTGATGTCCCAACGCTTGTGATGTTTCGGAGAATAATTTTCCTTCAGGTAGTTGTCCAAATCTTTTTTCAAACCATTTTGAATTTGAGATTCTTCTAGCTGTTGTTTTAGTTCAAACAAAGTGCCGAACCTTGTGAGCATGGTATTATACTCTATCGGCATATTCTCCATGTATTCGTCCGTGTAAATTTGTTCGCCGTTTACAATTTCATAATCCGATGGAGAAGCTGCATATGGATGGGAATAAAGGGACTCCTCCAAATCTTGAAGCTCCAGTTCCATTTGGTTGATTATCTCTGGAATTCTCATACCCCCATGATATAAGGGATTTGTTCTTGGGTCAAGACATTTTTTTAGAAAGTTTAACTCTTAATTTCTTTAGTGCTTCTGACTCTATCTGTCTAATTCTTTCTCTTGTTAAATCATGTTCCTCACCCAACTGCTCAAGAGTATAATAATCATTATTCTCAAGGCCGAATCTTTTCTTTATCACGCACTGTTCCCGCTTGTCGAGTGAGGATTCGATTTCCTCTGTTAAAACCTGCCTATCGTTTAATTTTGAAAGAAACTCAATCGGACTCGCTGATGAAAAATCTTCGACAACACTAGATAATTCCTCGCTGTCATCATCGTCATCAAGTTTATCGTCTAATCGCGTGAATGTATTTAAAAGATTAGCTGATTTCGTCTTTTTTACTTTGTCTAGTGACACACTTAATCCTTTGGCAATTTCTTCATCTGAAGGGGTGTGTTCGTTCTCTGCTTCAAATTTTTTAATAAATACATTAATAGAATAAAATAATTGGGTAAGATGAACTGGTAGTCTAATTGTCCTTGACTTGTTTGACAATGCTCTTTTTATGGACTGCTTAATCCAATAGCAAGCGTATGTGCTGAACCTTGCTCCCTTGGATGCGTCAAATTTTTCAGCGGCACGAATGAGGCCCAAGTTACCTTCTGAAATTAAATCCAACGTCTCCATACCGAGATTAGAATAATCATTGGCAATCTTAACTACCAATCGCAAATTGGATTCAATTAGTTTCTGTTTGGCTTGCTCCGCTTCTTTCTTGTCGTTAGACTTAATTAGAGCAATCGTTTTAGATTCTTCTTGCTCTGATAAAAGTGGAAGCTCACCTACTTCTTTGTGATATATTAAAAAATTTTTATCCTGTGTCGAGTTTAAACCTTCATACATAAGGCTTAATTATAGAATAATTTTATACAAAAGTCAATCTATTTCTTCCTCATGCAAGGAAGATACTAAAGAAATTTTTCCCTCGCTATCTGCGCCGTAATACTTCATAACGAAATCAATAGCTTCTTTTTTTGATAAGAACATATCCACGTTTGTCCATGATTCAAACTGTGGATTCACTGGAGGTACGTCTACTGAATACATAATTAAATATCCCATTCACCCAAGGCTGCGTCAAGCACTTGCTCCATACTCATGTTATGTTCGTTAGCTTCCGCTGCCATTATGAGCGCACTATACATAACCTCTGCCTCAAGCCCATGCCTACGAGCCAAAAGTAAGGTTTCATGCACTCGTTTCAATTCGATTGGTTTTACTGATTCCATTGTTTTTCCTGTTCTTCGATGGTATCGAATAATTTTGCAGCGTGATAACAAATATGGTTCCGCGCTGCTTTTTGCGTTGGTGCTGGTAATCCAGAAATAAAATCTTCGGTTAACAAGGTATCTATCTGCTCCACATTTAAGCCGCTAACGCCAGCCTCGCGCAACCAATCTATATAATCATGCGCTTCAAATTGTAAAACAAAATTAACAACTTCTTTTACCGATTGAGTTTCCTCTGCGTTAAGTTTTATATTCTTTTGACCGTGTTTCATTAACCCCTCCCAGTATCCATCGTTAGTCATTAAGTATCCTTGCGCTTACAATTTGTGCTAATCTTTCTAGGGAGTAATTGAGATACATTACCCTACCGTTGACAAAAGTTATCTCTGATTTCGTCTCTGATTGAGTATCATCTAAAACTTCTTTGGCGTAGAGAACATTAGCCCAATTAACTACCACTTCTTTGTTGCCCGTGTGGCTACATTTGAATTTGACATTCATCAATCGGCCAATCATCGGAGTGAACTACGTTTTTGCGAGCGACATTCAATGGCACTGATTCAAACAGAAGATTATTCTCCTCATCCAGTGCTGGAACCATTTCGTCGATAGTGGTTGGCGAGCTAGACTTACAGCCTACCATTGTAAATATAAAAATAAATAAATATAATTTGTTCATTACTTAATCAATTCTCTTTCTAGTTCTTCAATCTCTTGTTCGATTTCAATGTCACTTGGGAACCTGTCTTGCAATTCGTACAAATTGTTCAACCGTTTCTCAAGATTACTTTTACGCGCGTTATCGTCACGCGCATTAGTCTCATTAGTGAAAGAGCGGCTCCGTTTCGGACGTTTCTGTTTTACGCTTGTTTTTTTCATAAAATAATGTAATTGATGTTATCAAATCCATCACCATAAACCCTACTGCAACCATTAGAAATACGGGTACAACTGTGAATAGTGATATATAAATTATAAAAAATAAAATTTCCATTATAGTCCTCCGATTAAAATTTTTGCGTGTTCTTTAAATATACGGACAATTTTCGCTGTCCTTTGAAACCCGTAGCGGTCATACTTTTTAGCCCAGCTATCAAGGGTAAGAAACAGGTCGCGCCTAAACATCCGGTCAAGCGTGTTCTTGCGCTCTGTGCGTTTCTCTCCGCTTTCTGTTTGCTTTTTACTCATAATCTCTAATTGCAATTACATAAGGAAAACGAGGTACACCGTCAGGTGTGAGGTTAAAGTATTTAACCGTTGCGTCTACTCCAATTAAGTCATCTGCTTTCTCCAGTAACCCTGCCAAGTATTCAAATGAACCTTTTACATTAGAGTTAAATTCCCTACCATCTTTATTCTTAAATTTAAAATGCTTGATTGTACCAGCACGATTACCTTTGCCTTCTTCGTACCCAAGGATAGTATATTCTTCATCGACGAACTCCTTACGCTTTAGCAATTTAGGCGAGCGTTTATTCTCGTATGCTCCGTCAATGCGTACCATCTGACCTTC
>CEUO01025308.1_pt1 | contig 18534 bp, 30 predicted proteins | sample 531391 | NCBI WGS metagenome assembly CEUO01 (sample SAMEA2622799, study PRJEB7988) | marine metagenome | isolation source: saline water (ENVO:00002010), including
CATTTCTTTTGACATCTTTGCCATGATTTACCTCGGCATGCCTTTTGCTACTTTACCTTTTCGCATCTTTTTCATAATGCTTCTTTCCATGTTCTCTTCGACTGGTGCATACTTTTCACCTTCTTCCCACATTGCTCTATATGAATCCATAACATTCATTTTCTTTTTCATAAGGTCTGTAGGTGTTAATGCTTTCTTTCTGAAATCTCTCATACCTTTTGGCATTCTTTCGCCTTCGAAACCTTTATGTGGGTGTTGTGAAAATCCTAATGCTTTGAATGGACTTTTCTTTGCTTTGTCTACATCTTTAAACTCTTCACCGATCATATCTCCAAGTTCTTTTTGTACTGCTTTTAATCCTTTTTTAGCAGTTGCTTTATCAACACCTAGACTTCTTACTGCGAAAGCAATTAGTTTATTATCTGGTCCAGTCATCATAACATCTCTGCCACCTCTTGGATCAGAACCAATTTTCTTAACTTTGATACCAGCAGGGTCTCTACCTGTAAACATTTTTACATGTAATTTACCCTCTTCGATATGTCCAGGTTCATGAGCGGCCATTAATTTTTTTGCTTTTGCTCTGTCATGATAAACAAATGTATGCATTTTTCCATCATTATCATCTTTTACAGTATAACCTTTTGAATCTCTTGAGACAATTTTACCTTGTCTTTTAGAACCATCTTTTTTAGTGTAGTAATCGATCATCAGACCAACTTTAACTCTTTTCTTATCTTCTGCACCCATACCCTTTTGTGCTAGAGTTCTATAGTTTTCAGACATTGCTTCTTTTTCTCTTGCTTGTTTTGCCTTCAACTTCTCCATATCTTGAGTATGTTTGAGATTGAGTTTTGCTTTTGCTTCAGCATCTTCGTTCTTAGGTTTTTCACCTCTTTCTTTTTTAGATATTGCTATAGCGGCCTGTTGAGCAGGTGATACTGCTTCTTGAACTTCTTCGTTTGCATATTTAAGTGCGGCCTGCACTTCTTTAGATTTTAGTATTTTATCGCCGTAGAATTTTTTGATTTCTTTTCTTGCGATTGAATCTGCACCACCAAGATCAAGTGCAACTTCTACTGCTCTTCTGACCTTAGCATCTTTGACTTTATTTCTTCTAAAATACGTTGATGTTTCACGACCAGTAAGTTTACTTCTTCCGTATGGGCCAAGGGGATTGACCTTACCATCTTTATCTAATATGTTCTTAGACTCTTGAAATAAATTCATGTTACTTACCTGCGTTTTTCTTTAAGAAAGCATCTATCTCTGCTTTTTTCTGTTTAAACTCTTTAGAACCGTGCTTGAATTTCATCATAGCATTCATCATATCTATCATTTTCATAGTACGTGGTTCTAATCTAGATGCCATCAATTCTGTTATTTCAAAGAACTCTTTAACGTCTTTCTTTTCGTCTTCTTTTTCTTTGTCTAGTTCTTTGATCTCTTTTTTCTTAGGATCATGTTCCATATCCTCAACTTCTTTGACTTGATATGTTTCTCCACCAACTTCGAATTCTTTATCGCCATTTTTCTTGGCCATTTTCATTGCGGCAATAAAAGCATTACCTTCTTTTTTCATTGCTTTAGAAATTGCATCTCTACGTTTAGCAAGATATTCATCAGAATCATCGACATCGCCATCGTTGTCTACGTCTGCATCTCTCTTTCCTACTGGATCAAGTTTCTTACCTTCGAGAACTGATCTTGAGTCCTCTATAAGTTTTTTTGTTAGTTCGTCAATCATTACTTCAATTCCCCTTTTTCGAAGTATTCAAATAACTTATTTTTTCCTTCGTTTGTTAACCTTAGTGATTTTGCTAATCTACCTAGCATGTTTCTTTCTGCGAGTTTTTCTATAGAGAGAGTTGGTTCTTCGATTTCAACTTCTTCCATTGCAGGTAATTCACCCATTTTCTTGGCCATTCTTTCGAACCCCTTAGGATTATCTTTCTGCATTTTTTGTAGAACTTTTACAGAAGTCATGTTTAAAAGATTTGCTATACCCATGGTTGCTTTCTTATCTTTTAATCTGAATGCTTTCTGTATCATTGCCTCACTTTCATCTAAATTAAGTGGTTCTTCTACAAACTCATTACGTAATAGTTCTTCTATCTCTTCGTTTACAGTTTCATCGTTTGCTTCAACGATCTGTTCAACTGGTTCTTCAACAACAGTTTCTTCTTTTTTTACAAAAGAACGAACCTGTTCAAGAGACTCTTGCCAACTTTCTTTTTTGATACTCATAGTAGTTATTTATAATTCTTTAATTCTAATTACTAGGTCTGTTTCACCTTTTATTAGTCGGTGATAGATTCCCTTATGTATATAGAGATCAGTTCCTGGTTTAATTTCTTCTGGAAGATTATCATCTTTCTGAAATTTCCAACCATGACCACTCAGTATGTGCACTTGACGAGATTCACGATCTCTATGCCATACCAATTCATCTGCTTCTACATCTGCTGAAAATGTGCGATAAATGTATGTAACACCAGTTCCACATTGTTGTTCTCTTCTCTCAGAATAAGGTTTAGGTGTGATCATTCGATGACTCCTAACGTCCAGTTCTCTGCAAGACTCTCAGCATAACTGATAGACTTGTCATGAATTTTTCTTGTTTCGACAAGATTGTTACCTTCGTATAAATCTACTTCATATCCAAATGCTGATAGATTTATTTTTGCGGTTCTATTTGAACCCATGTATTCACTAATTTTTTCCATAATATACTCCTTTTACCAGAAGAAAGAACCACCACCAGATAACCCTAATTGTTTTGCGTAATAAGGGAGTCTGCATGACCAATAACTAGGTTTAGTTTTATCATTTGCTGTATCGCAATTGTGTCTAGCAACGTATGATGATCTTGCTTTTGTATCATCAAACTTGACACTTAAACCTGTTGTATCGCCAAATGTGACTTTCTTAATTTTATCTCCGTCTTTTACAAAGACGTAAAACTTTTTAGGTCCACCTCGTTTTGGTTTATTCAATTCTTTCTTTTCTTCTTCTGATATATTCATCATAGGACAATCTAGTGGTACGAGTTCGTTTTCATATACCTCATACTCTCCTAAATCTGTCTCTAAAATGTTCTTATCTACTTCAGTAAGTCTGTAACGACCCTCTAATTGTAGTCTTCTTGCCTCTTTAATAACTTCAAAGTACATCATCGATCCCAATCTGAACGGATTATCTAAGAGATTGATATTATTCTCTTGCATATCAGCAAGAGTTTCATCGATTGCTACTTCTTTGAACGTTTTCATTAACTTACTTTAGATGCTAAATCTTTGTCTGCTCCACCCCAAGTACCTTTTGACTTAGTTGTAAAAGAGTTGACTCTTGCCAAACCCCACTGAGTAGGATTAGTACCTGGTCTGTGTCCTGTTCTCCAAGCGGCAACACCTCTGTTGAATACTTTCTTTAATATTCCAAATGGCATACCACTTTTATCTGCTTTCTTTCTAATTGCGGCGTCTGTATCGCCCTCTTCTAAAGTTGCAAGTTCTTCGACTGCTTCTGCAAGTTCTACATCGAACTCTTCGTTATATGGAAACCCTTTGAGAGGGTTACCGAATACTTGAGAGAAATGTTTCTTAGCATTGATCATCTGATCTTTCTTTTGACTTCTGATATACTTCTCTACTTTCTCTGCTTGTCCTGGTGTATCTGCTTCGTATGATGCACAAATCTCTTCTGTACCGATCTCTAGCACACCATTATCTGATTTATTTCCGTTCTTCATTTTTTCTCCTTAGAATCTAAATATGCGGCGATTGCCATTTTTCTAATTTTCTTTGCTGATTTATTCTTAAACTGTGGTGCATCTGATTTCATAAAGTCATCTATGTAATCGCCAGCATCTGAGTTATGATCTAAATCTTCTCCTCTTGCTCTTTTGAAATCACCTGGTTTTGGTGCTCCCTTCTCACCAGGTTTTCTCATTCTTTCACCACGTTTTCTTTTGTTATGTATATTTCTCCACAATGACTCTTCTACTTCTTTTTCTGATGCTAAAGTAGATAGTTGTTGTATGAGTGATATGAGAGTTGGTTGTGGTATAGATGCGATTATCTCTGCTTGTTGTTTAGTTACACCTCTAACTTTCTTCAATGCTTTCTTTATGTCTACTTTTTCGTATTGAAAATGTAACCCTGTGTTACCCTCTGAGAGAGTTGGATCATATTCGTCTACGATAACATCAGCATTGCCTTCTACTAAGTCCATAATTGCAAACTTGGCCTCTCGGACTGCATCTCTGCACTTTTTCATATCTTGATTATCTGCACCACGAATACGTATTAATCTGTTTTGTAGTTTATCTAATTCTCTATATCTTTTGATAAGATAACCCACATCTTTTGGTGCTAAATCTTCTTTTACTATTTCATCACCAAATTTTAAGAATAGTTTATTCTTTTGTTGCGCCTTGTTTGTGACTTTGTAACCAACTATGCTACCAATACGATTCATCAAATCGACACCACTTTCTTCACTTCTTTGATATCTTTTGCCAACTTCTTTCTTGATCTGATTCATCATTGTATCTAAAATTTCTCTGAAGTTTGCTACTAATTTACCTTCTTCCATGTTCTCACCATACATCTGATTAAACTTCTTAGTATGTTTTGATGGTTTAGTTTTTGCAGTTGCATCACCAGGTGCTGGTTTGTATGCCGCTGGATTGTCATCGTCCATTTTTGCACCTTTTTTAAAGTGTGCATCTCTCTTATCTTTTGTAGATTTCTTTAGACCTTTATAATAGACATCAGGTTGTGTCCCCTTTTTATCTTTTATATCGGGGTCCTGTCTGACTTTATCTCTTTGTTTTTCTCTAATTAGTTTTATAACTTCCATGATACTATTTATTCTTTTTTAGATTGTAGTTCTGCTTGTTTCCAAGAGGTTGCTAATTTATTTCCTGGGAATGCAGATGACCAAGACATTAACTTACCAAATAATTTTTGTGTTTTTGCTTGTAAAGATTTGAGATCATCATCATTTCTAATCTCAACAAAATCTCTACCAAAAATACCACGATATGATTTGACATTTTTCTGAGCGGCGTCCCAATCATTTTTGACTATTTCTGGTGGTAATTTTCTTGCTCTTGCTTTATTTCTTTTTTGAGCATTGTCTAGTGATGCATTGACATAAACCATTTTGTACTCATACCCTAATGCATCTAACATCTTCTTGTATTGTTTAATTTTTGAGTCTTTTGCTGAAGTTGTATCAAATATCAAACCAAGTCGTCCACCAATATAATTGTCCAGATTTTTCTTTGTTATGTTTTTTGCTTTTGCTCTGATAGGATCTCTGACGACTGCATCAAGTTTTCTAAGATCAAGAGATAGACCTGCTTTCTTCAGACCATTCTCGAATGCTTTATCTGTGTTTACCATTTTGAGTCCAAGAGTATCAAGTGCTAATTGTTTTACAACTGTTGATTTACCACTTCCTGGTCCACCTGCTAGAAACACTGCTTTGAATATACCAGGATCATATACACCTTCTGTAATTAAATCTTCTATCATGTATAATGGTAAAAAAGATTCCATGATACCCATACCTTTTCTAACTGCTCTGTATACACCTTCAATATCTTTTTTGTTTCTTGATGGTACGCCCTTTGCAAACTCTGAAAAATTATCTGTTTCTGCATAGTGTCTCATTTTCGATGCTGACATTCCAGAAACATCATCGGCATCAGGGTCACGTTCACCTGCAGAAATAATATTGATTTGTTCGAAATTATAGAATCCGTGTCTTGCTTTTACGCCATTATATTTGTTTAACAATGTTTCAAACTCTCTGACTCTATCAGAACCAACAATCATATTTACGTGAGTATAACCCTGATTTTGTAGTGCATTTGCAATTTCAAATACTGTTCTAGCATTTGCATTTGGCACATTGACTTTGCTCTTAAAAAACTTTCTGAGATATTTAATTTTGTCTTTATGAGATAGTGGATTCTTTTTCTTATCGTTTGAGTGTGATGTGAAAAGCATTTTATCACCACGACCTTTTGCTAATTTGCCCACAAGTTTAGCATGACCTGTAGTTGGTGGATTAAATCTTCCAAATGTAAATGTTACTTCTTTCACTTGTTCTTTTCCTTAGTAATCTTTTTCATCTTTTCGATGTACTTTCTATAAACTGCCGCGGCAGATTTTTTTCCCATTTCTTTTGCTCTTTGTTCCATTGCAATCGCGGCCTGTATTTTATGAGCATGTTTTTTACCAGAGTTTTCTATCTTCTTTACACTTTTCTCTGCATCATCTACTGTTGCAAATTTTAATCCATGAATCGTACCCCTTGGATTTTCATCTGTGTATAGATCGGAATGTTTCTTAGAATTAGCAGGTTGTCCTTTTTTTCTAGGAATTCTAGGGTTACTGTTCTCTAAAAATTCTTTAAAACTTATCATTCTTCTTCTTCTTCTGGTTCACATAAGTTATCATTAAAACCAACATCTAGTATGCAATCTTCTACTTCTTCTGTAGGGTCGTCACCTGGGCGTACGACATGATCACATAATCGGCAATAGATTGTCTTCTTCATTACTTATCCCAATCTTTTGCTACTGTAAAGTTATTTAGTGAGAATTCCATACGATCTACTAGTTTTACTGCATTGCCATCTCTGTCAATTGCAACATAACCTTCTGGGTTCACTACTTTATAACCTGTGCTAGTTTTTACAAATGTCCCTATGCTTTTTACTCTATTGAGAGCAACTATTATTATTTGTTTTGATTCAATCATTAATCTCTGAAACTCTGTTAATGCTTGAAAAAATTTCTTTAATCGTCTAATCTCAGACAATAATTGTTCTTTAATTTCTTTCTTGATCAGTTTAGTTTTTTCCATCTTAACTTTTGCTATGATCTTTTGCTCGTAATATTTGTCAACATAAATCAGATAATCTTCGTAAGATGGATTAAATTTGCCTGATCTGATTTTTGAGTTTACGTATGTTTTGTATGAGGCACCTATTGCTGACTTACTAGCAAAAGTGTCCATAATTTTTCTCATTCTGTTAAGATCATTTTTGGTGATCTTTCTAAAAGTTTTTCCTAATTGTGATAAACTATTTGATAATCTAACTGACTCTTTGGCAGTCATTGCACTATTACCAGATACATCTTTGTATGTCGCATCGTCCATCCATATAGAATTAGAGTGTCCTAACGAACTAATATCTGCACCAAAACTTGCAGACAAATCTGCTATTGTTGGTCCTGTGTATGTTGTATGCCAGACAATACCAATATCTGCATTGTTGATTGCATTTGCAAGTGGTGATCCGTTGACCGCGGCATACTTGATTGTGTTTGGTTGAAATGTGACATACGATAGATTACCTATCTTTTCCATTTTTTTATCGCCTTTAGTAAACATCAGATCACCCTGTAATATTTTATTACCCCATGATAATCTAGAGAAATGTTTAAATGCTTCTAAGAATTTAGTCTCTAGATCACCAGATAGTTCTGATGCATTTTTGATCTCTTGTTCTGATGTATAGAAAAGTGGTGTTTTATTAAATAGAGATTTCTTTGCGACAAAGAATCTACCATCTTCTGGGTGTTTACCACACCAAATTGCTGGTGCTCCGTCCCATTTTACAGTCATATTTACACGACCCTTAGAATTACCCTTGAGCATATTTCGAAGTTCTAATAAGAAGAATATTGATGCACGACCACCCTTTATACCATTATTAATGATCTCGTCTTCTAAATGTTCTAAGTGTAAATTTTTGGCCATAATACTATTATAACACAATTATTTGTGCAATACTACTATTTATATTAATTAGGTTTATACTTCTGGTGGGGGATCACCAACAGGTGCACTGTAATCTGAGTCTGTAATACCTAAGGCAATTTGGGCGTTATTGTGATCTATCTGTGCTTGAAAACCATCTATGATAAGTTGCATTCTAGCACAATACTCTGCCTCTGTTTCGCCATTATCTAGATCATGTCGTACTGATTGAAATCTTTCCCATAATATAAATTTCCAACCAGAATCTTCAGTAGGATTCTCACTTCTCCATTGATTGAAAAGTGCTTCCATTCCACCTGTACCTGTGTAAGTAAATCGATCTGACTCATTTGATGGGTCATAGATTTCAAAAGTGTTTGAATTTACACCAGCAACTGCATCGATCTGTCTCTGAGTTACGTCTATTTCTGCTTGAAGTTCAGCATTTATGTCTGTATATAAGGCCATAGTTTTCTCCGTATAGTACTATTTAGTTTTTTGATAACGGCCTGGAATGAAGTTCATCATCTAATTGATTTATTTTTAGTGATACAACTTCTGCCTTTTTATCATCGCCAGAAGATTTAAATTCTTTCAATTGTTTTTTGAGTAATACTTTCTTTTGTATTATCTCTATCACTTCATTTGATTTCAAATTCTTTGTCATAATTTACTATTATTTATGTAATCTAGACCGAGATTATTAAAGTCTTCAATGAAGGTTGTATTTTCGTGTGGTTCATAGAAAGGATTATTATCTAAAGCATATTGTTTTCTTTTTAAAATACCTTCTAATAAAAGAGTTGATTTACCACTCTTCTTATCTTCTGATATGAGTCTCTCTACATTTTCAATTTCTGTCTCTAGTTCTAACTTCTTATAGTTTTCTAATCTAATCCTATTCTTTTCACTCGGTGAAGAAATATCCCAATCTGGGTGATCTGTATGTTTCATTAAAAGTCTCCGTCTGCAACTTGGACTACAGTGAATCCCCTATCTCTCCACATATCTACAACTTTATTTCTATCGTCAAAGATAAGGTCAATCTTACCACCAAGTTCTAAAAACTTATCTGCAAGATCAGATTTGAATTCTGCATCGCATCTGAAGTCACCATCAGGTCTAAGAAAGATACCTTTGTGATCTTCACCGATCCAGTCCATAACTTGTTTTTCAGTAATGTCTCTCTCTGATTCATTTCTTGCTGAGAAGAAAGCAACATCATCGCCTTGAGCAATGAATCTTCTAGCAATAGCACAAACCCACTCAACAGGAGTGTCATGCTTAGTTGCTAATCTAAAATTTTTCCAATCTTTCTTTTCGCCAGATACAAAATGTCTTCTATGCTCTACATCAGCAATAGTGCCATCAATATCAAAAATAATACATTTTTTCATTAGTGAAATACTCTCCATTCTCCATCGATTTTAATTTCTTCGATAGACATTCTACCAATTGGATTCGCAAATCCATGTGCAGGCAATCTTTTACACATTAAGTCCCAGTCGTCACCATCACCAGAAAGTGCGAGTTCATGCAAGTCTGCAGGTATAGGTATCTCGATGATAGCATCATCTCTAACCTGACCCTTGATGATTGGGAATCCTTTAATTCTTACTTCTTTCATAGTTCTAGTATACTAAAAAATGATGGTTACTGTCAAGGGTTTTTTGAATAAAAAGGAGGGGTTGGGTCGCACACATCAATCGTGTAAATGCTTGTGGATTTTGTGATACTTGACCCTTATCCCTCTCCCGAGTCTTGCGACCCTAAACTTTAAAATCTGAGAACTTCTTATTTCTGTCCATGACAGGTGTATCTTCATTCATGTCTACACTATCTACTAATTCTTCCTGTGCTTCTTGTTCGACATCATAGAATTTCATTCTCGATCTATCTACACCGATAACAAATCTTTTGAATATTGTTGGATCGTTGTATCTGTTCTTTAATTGTTTTACAACCATCTGATCTAGTTCTTCTAACTCATCAGATGTTATAAGTGCAAACATCAAATCAGCAGTTGCTGGTAACCCGAAGGACTCTGAAGTGTCTTCGAGACCGATATCTGTTGAACCATAACCTGATCTGGTTGTTTGTGTCGCACTGATAATTGGTAGATCATATTCAACTGCAAGACCACGAAGTTCTTCTGCAATACTCTTGACTAGTGTGTAAGAGTTTGCACCAGCACCTGGTCTGATACGATAACTTGCACAAATGTTTAGATAGTCGACAAAGATCATATCAGGTTGAAAGTCTTTTTTGATATCTAATTCTTGTAGTAAATGTCTAAAATGTCCGACATGTGCTGATGCAGTTGGGTATTCTTTGACAATTAATTTACCCTTAGTTTTGTTTTTCAGTCTATTAATCTTTGTATCATATTGTTTCTTAGATAAGTCTGGTAAATCTTTGATTGGTATATTCAATACATTTGCATCAATACGTTCAGCAATTTTTTCTTCAGACATTTCCATAGATAGATACAATACATTCTTACCCATCATCAAGGCACTAGATGCCATGTGACACATAAACATTGATTTACCAACACCTGTACCTGCTAGACAAATATTAAGTGTCTTGTTTGGTAAACCACCTTTTGTAATTTTGTTGAAGTATTCTAAATCGAATGGTATCTTCTCTTCTTCTCTGTTGTAAAACTCAAATCTCTCATCAGCATCTTCGATTACATCGTGACCGATGTGAGTATCAAAGGACACTGAGAGAGCATCTTTGAGTAAGTCTGGTATTTCACCTGTTGATCTTTGAGACTTTTTATCAATGACATCGATTGAGTTCATTACTGCTATGTAAATTGCTCTATCTTTGCACCATTGTTCTGTCTCATTGATCACCCACTCGTAAGCGGACTCTTCTTCTTGGTTAGACAAATCATCTATCAACTGTTTTGAAGACTCGATAACTTTGTCGTTGACGTTAGTTATCTTGTCAAGGTTTATGAGAAGTGCCTCAGTTGTTGGATTCTTTGTGTACTTATCAAAGTACTCTTTAGTTAATTGATAAATTAACTGTTCAGAAGAGTCGGTGAAATACTCAGACTTGAGAAATGGTATTACCTTTCTTGCGAAAGATTCATTCTGTATCAGATTCTTCAGTATTGTCTGTTCTATTCTCATTCTTATTTCCATATTTAAAGTGTGATTGTACAACTGTTTCTAGTCTTTCCATCACGTCTTCAGTAAAGTATTTTTCTGGATTGTTATTAATCGTTTTACCAAATTCTGTTTTACCATTTGGGAGTTTAACTCTTGTAGATGCTTTCTCAAATATACCACTTGCAAGTGCTAGATCAAGTAACCCGTAATGTCTGTCGAGACCTTTATCGTATGTCAATCTGACATCTACAATTCTGTTCTCAACTGTAAGTCTAGATTTAGCATTCTTACAATGTATAATATTGCCGATAACTTCTGTACCATCTTTTTCTTTCTTCTTTGAAAGATAGATGATTGAAGATGCGGCGTACTTAAGTCCTGACCCACCACCCATTTCTTTTTGTGGGAACATGGATCCGATTACATCGTACGTGTGATTTGTAACAATCATAGGTACTTTAGCACGACCGAGTTTGAGAGTCAATACCCTAAATGCACCTTTTACAATTTGTGCTCTAGTCATATCTCTAGTTTCTTTACCGGCCGCTGTGTCTTCGATCTCTTTTGTAGTTGATAACATACCAAGTGAATCTAAACAGAACATCATCGGTGGTCTTTCTGACTCGTCCGTTTCTAAGTATCTATCGAGAATAGATATTGCCTGCATTCTAAATTCTTGAACTGTTACTACAGGCACGATAACAATTCTGTTTGAATCGATTCCTCTTTCTTCAATCATCTCTTTTGTGATCGCAGATTCAGATTCGAAATAGATTACCGCAGAGTCTGGATTATCAGCAAGAAACTGTTTTACCATTCCTAATGCAAAGAACGTTTTACCAGTTGCTGATTCACCTGCTATAGCGGTAATCTTATTTTTTGGAAGTCCACCGTATAGTGAACCTGATAATAGGGCGTTGAAGATATATGATCCTGTATCTACAAAAGAATCTACATCTCCAGCGGCGACACCGTCTGCAACGATATTTGCATATTCGTTACCTGATGCCTTAACTAATTCGTCAATAAATTTCATACTGCACCTCTCATAATTTATATATTCAGTATAACACTGAATTGCTTATTCGTCTAGTGACTTTTTCACATCTTGTAAAGACTCACATTTGGTGTGTTCTTTCATCATCTCTGTTAATATTTTGAGACTAGTTTCAATATGAACTATGTAACCAAAAATGATGATGATGGCAGACAAGTAAAATATATCCATATATGATATGATCATACTGATAATTCTCCTTGCACTTCTACTGTGCCATTTTCTTGAAGAATTTTTCTGTTCTCTAAATGTTGTCTTTCGATATCATCTTTTGATTGACCACTATATGGTACGGCATGATGATCATCTATCATTCTTTGATTAATACTAAATTCTTCTTCTCCGTGATGAGCAAATATTTCACCAAGAATTCTACCAAACTTACCCTTATCATGTGACATAAGTGTAAGACTATCTGCATCTGCTAATAGTCTTGTTAAGTGTTTCTTTGATGCTTTACCAAATTGCTTTTCTACTAAATCTCTTGTACGAGATTCCGGGGTATCTATGCCCATCATTCTAACTCTTTGCTTTTTATAGGTCATACCAAAACCGAGATCAATATCTACATCAACAGTATCTCCGTCAACGATTTTTACTATCGTAACATTATATTCATACATCTTTTTTTCTCTCCCAGTCTTCGATTGCCTTCTTTATACTATCTTCTGCTAGTACAGAACAGTGTAATTTAATTGGTGGTAATTGTAATGCTTCTGCAATATCTCTATCTTTGACAAGTTTTGCCTCTTCGATAGTTCTACCCTTGAGCATCTCTACGAACATAGTTGATGATGCAATCGCACTACCACAACCATAAGTTTTAAATTTTACATCTATAATTCTTTCGTCTTCATCGAGTTTCAATTGAAGTTTCATGACATCACCACAAGCAGGTGCACCAGTCATTCCTGTTGCTACGTTTGGATCATTAGGATCAAATCGTCCTACACTAAATTGTTTTGGTGAGTTAAGAACTTCTTCGAATCTCTTAACTACTTCTTTTGAGTATGGCATTTTCTAACTTCTGTATTCTCTCGCATAATTCTTTGAACCCTGTAAAACATTCAAGACCAATTGGTGGGTGAGAATCTTTTTCTAGTTTCTCTAAACGTTCTTTGATCTTGTCGAGTTCGTTTTCCACATAGTTATTTATGCAAAGAAAGAATCGAGACTGGCGACTGGTTCTACATTCCAGTCTAACAGTGTTACAATATTTTTTAGTGGTTCAACAAAAGATTTATTAAACTGCATATCATAATCTATAAATCTATGCAGATCAAATTCTCTTGGTAAAACATTTATAAATGATATTACATTTTCATTTATAGGATTAGGAACAGTGAGATAAGAAAAATGTATCTTCTCACCGTTCTTAATCATTTCATACCTCATGTCGAGGTTCTTGGATTTCAACATGTGGTTGTATAATAGTGAACCTCGAACATGAATTGGCGTACCCTTAGAATAGATATTAGTACTATCTTTATATTGTGCTAACCCTCTACAACCACGAGGGAATGCAACTTCTTCGGGTGGTAAGTTTCTAAATTCTTTACGTGCAGTCTCTACGAATGCCCATAAGTCTTGTTCTGTTTGAGTCATAACAACATTCAATGCTTCAGTAAGTTTGTTTCTTACCCATTGTGGGGTTGACGACTTTGCAGTTTCAATACCCATCATCTTGAGTTTTGGTTTTGCTAGACGGACACCCTCGTTATCATGTACATTTAAAATATATCTTTTCTTTGCAGTCCAGATACCACGATCAGCAATTACTTCTCTACCCATCTGCATCTTCTGTTGAAATGCATTTGTGTATTCTGCAAGATCATCGAAACCTTTAGCAAGGACATCTTCGATCTGTCCCTCTGCTTTAGATAAAAAGTCTATAACTTTTTCTGTTGGGGCATCTGGTAATACTTTCTGTACTAGTTTGTCCATTGTGATATAAACTGAATCAGTATCCATGGCAATCACATAATCTTCATCTTCTGTTTCTAGTATCTTGTTAAGATAATCATTAATAGTTTTCTCTGACCACTTGATAATCATTTGACCAGACATTGTGATTGCTTCTGCAAGATCAATAGAGAAGAATGCAAAGTATTGATTCGCCATGGCACCATACGCCGAGTTAAGTGCAATCTTTCTAACTTGCTGATTGTTGTATGCTCTTTTAATTAATGTATCAAGTTCTCTTTTACGTTTAGGGTCATCACATTTCTGTAGTTCTTTTTGATAAGCAATCATCTTACCTTTCCATTCTTTACGTTCTTCGTAGAAAGTTTCCATAAGTTCTGGGAACATGCCTTGTTTGTCACGTGAGAACAATACACCATTTGGTGTTACAGTTGTATTAGTTTGTTTACAATACGATAGATCATTCTCTTTGTTAAGCATTCTATCTATTGATACATCTTTACGTTCACCTTTAATAAGTTTTTCTGGTGATATATTATACTGCATAATAATATGTGGATATAGTGAGTTCAAGTCAAAAGACATTACCCATTTATGACCACCAACAAGTGGTTCTTTTACATAAGCACCAACTATAGGTTTTGTTTTATCATTACCAGATTTGAGTCTTTGTGGTGGGGTTTGTATACCTTGATCTTTTAAGAAATTATATATGATAGTTTCCCAATACTTTACCATACCAAATGTATCTGAATAATTACATTTGGCAGTATATGCCTGAGACATAATCAGTTCTAAGAAACCAAGTTTGTTGTCTAGTTCTTCTACAAGTTCTACATCACGAACATTATATTCAAGAAACTTTGCATAGTCTTGTCTGTATAAAGTATGTAACGAACCATATTCTGAGTAATCTAATTTACCCTTACCGAGTTCTACATTTGCAATATGATCTAAACGATATGACTCTTGATTAGAAAATGTTCTTTTACGATACAGTTCTAGATAATCAATTACATTGACACCGAGTAGATCATAGACTTGTTGTTTCTGATAACCTTGAGTTGTAAACTCACGAACACTTGATTGAGACCATGGTGAAAGTTTACGATGTTCATCTTCACCCATAAGTCTATCGATACGATTACAAAGATATGTAATGTCAAAACTATTTACATTCCAACCTGTAATGACATCGAACGATTCTGTTCGCCAATACTTAATAAATTTTTGTAGAAGATCAAACTCGTTTTTACATTCTACATAGATTACATTTGTCTTCTGATGATCCCAGGGACCAATACCAAAAACTACAGTTTCTTTTCTAAATGGTTTGATTGATATTGCATTGACTTTTTCACCTGCGATCATGGGGTCTGGGAAACCCTCTTCGCATTCACATTCTATATCTAGAGTTGCTATCTTAATACGATTGAAGTCCCAATCGATTGTGCCTTGAAATCTATCTGAGATATATGTGTAAACATATCTGTCATAACCATGTATCTCAAATCCTTCTACACCATCGTATCGTTCTCTGAACTTACGAGCACCACCCATAGAGTTGAGTTCGACAACTTCTAAGTATCTGCCGTCAAGTGAACGATATGGTGTTTGACCTTTTTTAGATGGTATAAAATGTTTAGGTCTATAGTTGACCTGAAGTTTTTGCTTCTTATTGCCTTTATAACCTGTGACGAGAATCTTGTCACGTGTGCGACAAACGTTAGTGTAGAAATCCATACTGTAAGTATACTACAGTTTGGTTACTCTGTCAACGTTCTTTTGCCTTCGAAATCGAAATGTTTTTTAATTACAGACTTAATTTCTTCCCAATGACCTATCTTGCCAAGTTCATCTTCGACTGTCTTCATTAAGTTTGGGTGATCTGCTACACCACTTACGTTATGGGTTAGTATTTCGATGTTGACCTTATGTTTTTCGATCATTGCATCTGCTAGTTTTAATTGTGCCATGAGCACTCTATTTTCAAAATTTCTCATAATGACTCCGGTGCAACTGGTACTGACATACTGCTAAAGTTTTCTTTTTCTGGATAGATTGGATTTTGTCCGTTTGTTGTCGATAGAATATTATTTAATCTATCTATCTTTGTTTTATGACTACTATCACCATATTGTGTTAGGAATATTATAGTTTGTCTAACCATAGCAAAATCTACATCTTCTTCGTTGTTCTCATGAATATCTATAAGTTGATCAGCACATGTGACGAATTCATCTATATTATTAACACTCATTATTTTTTACCTCTAACTCCTCTATTACCTGTTGCAACTTTAAAATTTGTTTCAAGTTGTGGTTTTGGATCGAAAACTGTTTGTATCAATGGTTTTCTGATCTTAAATTTATACTCTTTTGCGTATGGTATCCATGGTGCAAAGTTTACTTCCATTTTGCCACTATCTGCTACTGTGAGTATTATTTGTGGGTCTATAATTATATAGTCACCGAAAAAAGTTTTTTCGACAAACCCCATAATTACTTCGCCTGTATTGAGACGAATGCATTTAACTTCCGACACTTAGCACAATTTCCTGTAACTCTTTTGATCTACGACCTACTTGACCGTACCATCTTGAGTCTTCCATTTGACGTGCCATTTCTTCCCAATCACTTACAGAACATGCATATAGCATATTTCTAAATTTACCTAGGCGATTTGCACCTAAGTTAAAACACATATTAACTAAGACGTGTTGAATATCTTCGTGAAGATTATCAAAGTCCATATTGTGGTTTTGGCATACATGTCTAGTTTCTTCGACATGTTTATCGAAATCATGATCATAGACTGAATCTACTCTTTCTTGACTTACTGGTGTTCCTTCTGGTTCACCAAACTCTGGGTCTTCTTCTCTAACGAGATGTCCTACACCAAAAGTTAAATAACCAAGTGAGTCTTTATAGATTTCGAGGACTTCGCCCTCATGTCTTTTGATCTGTTCCTTTAATAACTCTCTGTTCATACTTTTCTTTCTCTACTTGTTCATCAATTAATTCAAGGAGAATATCACCCATCAATTGATTAAGATCACTATTATTTAGTAGTTCTTCTATGTTCTCCTCTGACTCTTCTATGCCTTCTGGTAGTCTTCTAATTGTTCTTTGAAAGTTAAGTTGTTTTTCTCCTTCAACAAACTGTACATCACCATATTGATACACTAGTCCTTTCCATTCAGTTTCAATAAGTTCTATACCCGCATCTTTTTCAAACGGATTCTCGACTACTCTGTATGTTGTTCCAAATAATTTTGACATAAAAATAGGGCACTTGATGTGCCCTTATATTTAGATGTTTGCTAAAACATTCTCTGGTGAAGATACTTCGTATGGATCAGTATCGATGTTATCACCGAATCCTTCTTCTGCAAATACGTGTTCAACAACATTGTCGTTTACAACCATTGCATATCTCCATGATCTTACACCAAAACCTAAGTTTGCTTTCTTTACACTTGCACCTACAAGTTCTGTAAATTCACCATTACCATCTGGTAGTGGTCTCACATTCTGTACACCCTGTGCTTCGAACCATGAGTTCATTACAAATGAATCGTTTACAGATAAACAATACACCTCATCAACACCCTTTTCTTGAAACTTTGAAAACATTGTTTCAAATCCTGGTAGTTGAAATGATGAACATGTTGGCGTGAATGCACCCGGTAGTGCAAAGATTACAACTCTTTTACCAGCAAACTGTTCAGTAGTATTGAGAAGAACAAAATCTCCATCAACTCTTACTGGCATGTTTACGTCTGGTAAATTATCACCTACGTTTATCATAATAAAATCTCCTAATTAATTAAGATACTCCTATTATATTACAAACAGGAGTATCTGTAAATAGGGTTTTATTTAATTTTGATTGTCTGAGGTTTCTCTGACTCAGGTATCTCTCTTTCAAGTGAGATAACTAAAAGTCCATTTACCACTTTGGCAGTCTTTACTTTAACGTGATCGCCAAGTGTCCATGATCTTTTAAAACTTCTTTCTGAAATACCCTTATGAACAAAATCTAATTCTTGTCTTGTAGTATTGTCACCTGTTACAGTTAGAATCGAATCTTTATATTCGATATTGAGTTCATCTTTGTTAAACCCTGCAACTGCAAGTTCAATGAGATATGAATCATCAGATGATTTAATCACATTGTATGGTGGAAAGTTATCGTTGATATTTGACACTCTTTCGATGTCTTCGAAAAATCTATCAAATCCTATTGCGAACGGTCTGAATCGACCAAATGAGTCTATTGCTGTCATAATTTCTCCTATTTTTTAGCAAGTAATTTCTAGTCCTCTTATGAGCAACTAGGGCGTATGATCTCATGTTCTGTTCTCGTCCTAGAATTACTTCTGATTCAAGAAGAACATGAGTTCATACTAAAACTTATCAGTTTTGTGTGGTACTGTGAGTAGTAGGATTTCTTCACTTACGATCTGATCTCCCTTACTCGGTGAACCTATCTGCTGATAAGGGCGAACTTCAATAGTAGGTTTTCTTCACTTACGATCTGATTACCCTTATATCAGTTCTAAATGCAGTTTGATCATCTTACGATTTTCTTACTGCATTTGTATTTATATATTATATATGTTCAACCGACCTTTTTTCAAGGGGTTTTT
>CEUO01018854.1_pt1 | contig 18531 bp, 23 predicted proteins | sample 531391 | NCBI WGS metagenome assembly CEUO01 (sample SAMEA2622799, study PRJEB7988) | marine metagenome | isolation source: saline water (ENVO:00002010), including
GTTGCCTTCTCCATTTAAATCACCTAAATAGCAATAATTACTTAACTCACCTTCTCCCCCTCCACCATAAGCATTCTTTTGTGTTATCTTGCAAAACAATCCTGGAGCAGCAGATGTTGTTTCACTTCCAAATACAGATGCAACCACTTTATAAATCTTTTTTCTTCTTGCTGCTTGACCTAAATCTGTTTCTTTTAGAGCTACATTAAATGTCCCAGCAGTGCAAGTAGCACTATTGTGATTATTGTAAGTATGAAATTCAACTCCAGATCCATCAGCCTGTCCTTGCTTTAGGAGTAAATCGCTTGCACCTGTAACGCAAAAATGAGATATAGCCTTAGATGCATTTAAATAATGATCTGCATATTCTACCACTATATCGCTTCCAGATGTCCAAGCTCCTATACTAAAATCAAATACCATATATCTTTGCTGATTTCTAGTGCCAGATCCTGTAACAGCAGATCCATCATTAACTACAACAGCATGTCTATTGTCTTGAGAGTATCCAATAAATGGATAGGATTTAGTAGACCCATGTCTTAGTCCCATCCATCCATTAAACCAGCTTCTACTTATTACTCTTTTGCCCTGCTTAGTAAACATGTCAATTACATTCTTACCATCATAAAAATAAATTCCAGTATAATTTATCCACATTATACCACCATCTACATTTGCTACTGAATGTTTCCATGGGACACCCCTAGATAAATGTTTTGATTCTAATATATCTTGGTTAGGATCAGCGATGTTAATTATATGCAATGTATGTTCTTTAAAGATTAAAAGCCTATCAGCATATTCAGCTAAAGCAGTTATAGTTTCACCATCATTTATTGCAGATCTTAATCTTCTATGTTCTGTAAAAGTATCATATCTACCAGGAAAAGATTTATAGACAGAATCTCTTTCAACTATATAACCTCCATGTGATCTTAGTATTCTACAATTGCCAACAAAAGCCATATTATTAGCAACAACACTACATCCCCATTGAACAGTAAGGCTTCCAAAATCTTGCCCCGTAGAAGGATTCACCCCTAAATGCAATGCTTCTGATTCATAAGTAGATACAAGATTTGGGAATAATTTATACCCTGTCATGCATACCATAGTATCTCCTGCGGCAACAGAACCTCCTGTACCTTCATGATCCCATTTTGTTATTGTTCCAGCTGTATCTTCAAGAACACCATCAGCTAAACTTATTATTGATTGTAAATACCAAGCATCCATACCAGGTTCATCTGTAACTGTAGCAGTAGAACCTCCATCTTTCTTCATGTATACTTTAATTCCAGTTATCCTTCCATCTAGCTTATCGGCACTATTAGCATTTATTCTAGTTTCAATTCTTATTTTTTCATCAGCAGGTATAGTAAGATAGTCAACATCTCCTGAATCTTTTAAATAATGCAATAAGGATTCTTGAGACTCATCATAAACAAAACTTACTGCAATTCTCCAATTCCCAGTCCATAGGTTTGCAGCTCCTGTCTCAGCCCCACTGCTATGTCTTCCTAAAGTAACAGCTATATCTCCTGTAGTCCTTGAAGGGGATCCAGCTCCATCATTTATAGCATTTATAAAACTTGATGTAGCACTAGCTTGAACGTCTATTATATCCATTCTATTGTGTCCAACTGGATCACTAGATTGCTTAGCATGATAAGAAGCAGGACTTTTTATTTCAGCATCTTTAATAGCCCACTCATAATTATTGTAAGATGAATTTAACCCTGACCCATTCCAATAAAAATGAGAATTTCTATGGTAACCTATCCACTTAGGCAATGCTTGGCTTACTCTTCCAACAGCAGTTTTATTTTCTAGATTTCCATCGTGAACCCTAACAGTACCATTTGCAATATAAAAATCATGAAAAGCATTTCCATTTAATGTTTCGCCACTATCCGTAGTAGTGGTCAAATCTTCCCATGCAGATCCAGATTGACCATCATCTTGTAAGATTTTTATAGTGCCATCAGAAGGATTGGATGATAATAAATAATCAGTAGCACTTTCTGTTGTAGAAGCATCTCCATCAGCTCCTTGATAGTCATGCCTGAAAGAAAATAATTGAGTACCCCAATCTGTTGCTACGAAATTTGTAGTATCATCTGGATAGTCATTATTGCCTTGATACCTTCTTAAAGAACTATTAGAATAGATAGTCTTTCCTACCTTTAATTGACCTATGGTTCCCACATCAGTATTTTGTGCTGCAGCTAGTTCATTATTTTCAATATCTCTAGGATCAGAGTTATTATTTAATCCACCTTCGAATCTATTTATTTGATGTATTTTCTTCATTTATCCTTTTTATTGGGAGAATAGTATACCACGAAGGAGTTTCCGTAGGTCGACTGAGCGAAGCGAGGAGCGTATGTAGAACTACTCTCCCAATATTTATTTTTATCCATTAAAGTTTTTCTAATATAGTTTCTTTTACAACATCCTCAACAGAGCTATATAATGCATCAATTATCTTTGCTTCTGTTGACTCTCCTATGAATGGGACATCTACGTTGTCGTTGATAGCTTTGCAAACTTTCGCTTTTAATTCTTGATCGAATATTGCATCGACAATTATTTGTTTGTTTTCTTTCAATATATTCTGAATAAGATTCATTCTTTTTCTCCTTGTGTTTGTGGTCTACTTTACAATAGTTCGGACAAGAGTATTCGTTCATATTCGGACCACCTCTTTCCAGATACCCAAATATGAAGACGATTATTACTCCACAGATTCCTCCCCACATTCTTCAACCTTACATTTACAGTTATTACACACCACAAAGTCCCTCTTTGGATGTGCCATTTTTTCTATTAAATTCAATCTTTTCTCCATTGATTCAACTTTATAGTCCAATTCATTGTCATTTTCTACATATGATAGCACCTTGTCTAGCTTAAATTGCTTAGCTACCATGCTGATTACTTTATTTATTAATATACCTTGTAACATTAGTATTTCTTTTTAGGTGCCTTTTTGATTGCTTTCTTTTTCATTGGTTTTTTGGCTACTCTCTTTTTTGCTGGTCTTCCAACTTTACTTCCATATGTTCCTTTTCCTTTTGGCATAACTTCTCCTTTTATTTATCTTTATATTCCCTTTTAAAGAGCTTTTTTAATATATGCTCTATACCCTCAACATAACCCTTAAGTGCTTGAAAATCTAGCTGTGTGGCCTTTATTTGATCAATTAGCTTTATAACTATACCCTCAAGTCGTTTAAATCTCTCATCTAACTCTTCCATTAGTTCGTCTTGTATAAACTGATTTTGCTTCCAGATAAAATATCCGAAAGCCGCAGCAACTGTCAAAGGGATTCCAAATTGTTCTAAAAAAGCTATAGGTTCCATTATTTACTACCATTTATTAACTCACCCCAAAGAGATGTCTTGCCCTTTATTATTTGTATTATATGCACAGTAAACATACCCCCTTTATAAAAATCCACTATTGCAAATGCATGTGCCCAATTTATATTCCTATTATGCAACCATTCATTAGAGTTTGGTCCCATATCTTTTAAGCATCCAATACTCCATGCTGCTTTAGGTCCATCTACATGAGTAGCTGTTATATGCTGCAAGTCATGCCAGTGCCCATACATTACATTGCATCCCATCTTTCTTATGTGGTTTGCAGCATGATATTGTCCTCCATATTGATGCCCATGGTAAAAATAAAGTTTCCCCATTTTAAGGTGTTTCCCAAAGGGATAATAATTATAACCTCTACCATCAAGATCAACTGCTTTGGCAAATTTGTACTGAGGAATATAAGGATATTTTTGAACTGCATAATTTAACCAATTGTCATGATTCCCTTCTGTTATATATTTCTCTTTACAATTTACTTTATCTAAAGCTTCATCTACTTGATCCATTCCTTTATTTACATCCCTAACATCTTTATTAAAGTCATCAATCAAATACTCAAGTGGTGGTGCTTTCTTTCTTTTAAATCTCCATGCTGAAAACGCATGCCATTCTCCAACGTCCCCTAAATCTACATAAGCATCTGGCTTTACTATTGCTATTGTTTTCTTTAAGCAGTTTATAGCTTTTTGATCATGCAAAGGGAAGTGCTTATCAGGTGTTACTATTACTCGCTTTACAACTCCTTTATCCTGTTTAGGCATATAACCTCTTTTTTATTATAATTCTTTGTATATTTTTATTAACATATATACTAATGTAGCTAGTGCACCCAATGCACTTAACATAGGAGGCAATATTTCCATCCAACTAGCCATCGAACCTCCAATACCAACTGTTACTGTTTTTAAAGTATCTTCCATTTTTCTCCTAAAAATTAGCTCCAAGTCCTATAGTTGGAGGGTTTTCATATTCTATTACTAATTTTGGATCCCTACTAGTACCTGTATAAGCATCTGTATATATATCACTATCAAAAGATGTTGTATTACTAGGAGCTCCGTCATCATAATCTTTTTTTGTTATTAATGCTATGCAAAACATTCCGCTATTATCTCCATCAGTTCCAGCTACATCGTTTGCTAGATCTATTGCTGTTGAATTTAAAGTAACTACATGGTAATCTGCAGGGACTGGTACAGAACCGCTAAATTCATCAGCTAATGCTATCATATCTCCATTACTATTTGTACCTCCAGAAGCATAGATACATTTACCATATGTATTTGATGAAACAAGAGATGTAGGTCTGCTATGTTTTACAAAATACATTTCTCCATCAGTGTTATTAAACCATATATACATTTTTAAACTCATAATTGCAGCCCCATAAGGAAGTGCAGATTTTAAATCAAAGTTTGCAAAATATCTATAGTTAGTATAACTTATTCCTCCTCTGCCAGAAGTCCTCCAGGATGCAACAGGCCTTAAAGATGAAGTGCTAAGAAGTGTACTAGTGCTAGTATCTCTAGCATTCTCCCATGAAGTTTGAACAGTTCTAGCTGAAGCTAAATCTACATCTGGATATACGGTTGCTGTTTGATAAGCCATTATATAGACACCTTTGGCATATAGTAATTTGAAACTATATTTGTATATGTATTAGAGTCAGGGCTTACTGATACTTGCTCAAATGCTATATCAATAAATCCATGCTCATTAAATTCTTTTTCAAAGTTATTCCAATATGACACATTTGCTCCTGACTTAGCTTTGGCTTCTATAAATGCTTTAAAATTAAGCCAACTATCATCATTGAAGGTATCTAAGAATATTCCATCATATGTGCTTAAACTATCCTTCACAGCCCACCAGTCACCTTCTATAACAGTAACATTAGACTTATCTGCAGCCCATGTATTTAATTTCTCAATAATCTGAGGATGTATTTCTACTATAGTGTGGCTATTAACACCTTGTGCCTGTATATAATCAGAACACATTCCCATACCAAACCCTATTTCTAGTATATCACCCTTACCTTGACATATATATTCAGCTGTTTTTTCCATTATAGGACCTTCCCAGCTCATCATAACTTCCATGTTATCATAGTCTGTATCTACAATTTTTGTATCGCTAAATGTTAATGTATGATCTTTAAATCCCATTAACTAAAATCCAACGCTGCACTACCAAAGTAGTTTGTTCCATCAAAATAAAAAGTTATAATATCTATATCTCCATTACCTGTTGACAATGTAGGGGCACTTCCACCTGGCCACTTTATATCACTATCCCATGTACCTATTTCATCATCACCATCTCCTTGTATAACTTTCAATAGCAAGTTACAAGGACCTCCAGGGTTGGTAAAATTACATGTTATACTAGTACCTGTAATAGTAACCTTTTGTTTTTGATTGCTATTCCAATCGATAACTCCAGTTGCTCCATTACCTATAGTATTAGCAGTTTCAGCACCAAAATATACAGTATCTGTTGCAAGTATATCTCCTGTTACAGTAAGAAGACTTCCATCAAAAGTTAGGTTTGCTTCTGCTGTAGCTTCATCTGAATTATTATATGTCGCTACACCATTAGCAGTAGACCCGTCCCATGAAATTCCACTACCACCACTACTACTAGTTGCTTTTATTAATTTTGTTCCCATTATTTAACTATGCTCACATTTACTTTTTGAGAAGCTGCACTTCCATCTATATATATATTTGCTATATTGGCTACTGGTAATATCAATGTATCACCTGCATTTAATCTTATGCCATTTGTATCAGCTGCAGCATTGCTTCCACCTACCATTATATAGCCACTATTATCATTGTCAGCTTGTATTATTACTTCTTTAGCTGCAGTTTCTGTAACGTTGATACCATTGCTAGCATGAGTTAATGCTGTAGGACTCTCAGCTGCATCAAATTGAGCGTAAGAAGTAAATGTTCCATGCCCTGCTGGATATACTGTAGTTAATACATCCACATCACCTATATTATTAGTTCCTGCTGCTAAAGATGTATATGTTAATAGTTTTCCATTTTGATCTACTTGGAGAGGCCCAACATCTCCATCAGTTATACTTTGTGGTGAAGATTGATATAAACCTCCTATTAATAAATGCTTGCTTGATCCATTGGTCCAATCAGCATCATCTGCATAAATAACAGAAGCTAAATGATCTTTTGTTTCTTCAGTATTACTAGCAATATTATCTATATTTGGATTGTCTATAGTTATGCTACCACTTGCATCTGCAATATTTACATCAAGCCTATTATTAGTTACTGTAACTACATCACCATCAGCATCAACTATAGTCCTGGCAATTCCTAACCCTACATTAGACATCAAATACCTCTTTTAATCCTGCTTTATCAATTAAGTCAATTTGGTTTTTCATTTTTAATCTTGCTATTTCAGATAGAAAATTAAGTTTAAAAGCCTCAGCATTCTTTTTCACTTTTAAGGAAGTTTCTTTTTCAGACTCTATAGAAGACTTTACATTTAAAAGTTTCTTTTCAGATTTCTCAATATAAGCTTCTAGTGACTTTATTTTTTTTTCTGTGGCTTTAAGTTCATCTTTAGCTTTAGATTCATTTAAAGATATCATCTCTTCTGATTCTTTTACTTTAGCATCCATATCTTTCATTATATCTTTAATGCTAAGTTCTAAAGATTCTTTTTCAACCTTTAATGCTCCTATAGAATCTTGAGCTTCATCTATTTCTTTGTCTAAATCTTCTAATTTAGAAACTCTAGTTTTTAAGTTTAAATCAAACTGAGATTCACTTTCTTCTATTGAACTTAAAAGGTCAGACTCAGTGCTTTCAAGCTCTTCAATACTAGATTCCAATTTAGCTATATTCCCAGACATCTTTTTACTATCTAAAGACAAAGATAACTTTTCAGACTTTAATAGAGAAATAGACTTTTCAAGTTTATCGAAAGATTTTTGTTTAGATATTATCTTTTTATCTGCATCTTCAATAGACTTTAAGCAATCTAATTCTGACTTTTTTAATTCCTTTACAGTAGAGGTTAACTTACTTTTTTCAGACTTTAGCTTTAAATTATCCTGCTTAACTTTCAAGGAACTATCTTTTATATTCTTTGTTTCTTTTTTAATGCTTTCAATCTCAAGATTAGAGCTTTTTATAGATTTACTTAATACATCACTTTCAGCTTTTAATGAATCTAATTTTGATTCCATAGTTTTATTTTGTGATGCTAGTTTTTTATTTGCAGCTAATTTAGCTTTATCTAAATCTTCAGGCTTTACTAACCGTTTATTTTTATTCCCAAACATAATATCTCCTTAATGAAATGAAAGCAATGACACAGTATCACCTGCAGTTCCATCACTAGTAGCAACTGATAATGAAGTCATTAAAACTCCAGTTAAAGTAAATGGAAGATCTCCAGCGTCAATATCTATAACACTTGAACCTCCCTTCCCATTTATAGTTAAGGAAAGAACATCAGCAGCTTCTAATGTTGTTGCTGCACCAGGCACAACATATAAAACTATTTTTTTTGCTGGGTTTGCTTCTGTTATATATGTAGCAGTATCAGTACCACTCATATCTAATACTTCGTAATTCCAATCAGTATAAGCATCAAAGTTATTTGCTTCTTGTACTGTAAACTCATGTAGTCCTTTATTATTTCTAGCCATTTTTATCTCCTTTGTTAGGTGTGCTTAAAGCTCCTGGCGGGAGCATGAATGCACTATAGTTTAGTACTCAAGTTCCATACACCTTGGGCAATACGTGGCCCTGAATGTTTAGAGCTAGAGTGTTTTTCCATTATTTTCTTAAATTCTCTCATAAAGTATTCTTTAGTTTTATAATCTTTAGAGTCTTCTGCTATCTTTGCTTTTAAAAAATATACTAACGCACCTTGCAAATATCTTGGTATATCTATCTCAAATGATTCATCCTCCATAGCATCTACATTATACGTTAAAGTAGATGTTTCAGTAACAGTACCACCATTATATAAAGTATTTAAAACTACTGTAGTACTATTTGATGTAGCTGCATTTACTTTATGGATGCCATTGAATCTATCTGATCCAGTTATTAATAAAGTATCATCAAGTGCAAAGCTTGCAGTTGCAGTCATAGTAACTTGCAACTTTCCTCCGCTTTCAGTATATCCGCTTATTGATCTTGTATCAGAAGCATCGGTTACTCTGTATTCAGGAATATAGGTATATTTTATTTCAAGACCATCTGCTACAGTGCTTATAGGGCTTTTATACTTTCCATATTCACTAGTAGATATATTAGCACTTGAATCATCTTTTTCTATTATAGCAAGTTTATTACCTTCTACATAATATGCATAACTTTTAATTGCCATCTTCGTCTACCACCTCTGGACGGTATATGGATCTAGGAATAGATCTATATTTATTATCCTCGTTATTATGATTTTTACATCTTATATCTATTAACTTTACAGCTTCATTAGGGATGTTATAAAATCTTTGATCAGACGTTATATCTATTCTTTCAGTTCTAACATGCGTTTCAGATTGAAGATTAATTTCTTCTAATGCATCTTTTATATATGCAATAGCTCTTCCTGTCTCCCTTATACCAGCTCTATCCATTATTTCTTTTATTTTCATTATTCCTCGCTATCATCTAGTTGTTCTAAAACCTCTATTGCCCCTGATGCTTTAAGTGCCATCTCTTTATGATATTGAGATTGACGCTCATGCTGAGCCATTTGAGATTTTAGATTTTCAATAACTTCTTTAATTTCTGGTTTTTCCATTTTCTTAGCTTGCTTTTTATATTCTTTTTTAACTTCACTCATTTTCACTCCTTTTTATCAACTTACAGTTGCACTCATCATTGTTGCAACATTTGAACCAGCAGCACATGTTAACATCCCGCTTACAGCCCATTGATGTTCAGCTATATCAATTAATTCTATATAATCTCCAATCGCCCCACCACCAGTGGTTGTACCATTTAATGTTATAGTATCTGTAGTTGCAGCTGTTACATAAGAAACTGGGGTAGTAGAATCTGCATCTGTAAGAATTATTTGACCATCAATAGTAGTATCGCCATCAAGTACTTTAAATACATAACTACTTGTATTAACAACACTAACTGTAAATCTGTATACATTTCCTGTTCCTGAAGCATCAGGTAATGTCAATGTTACTAATGCATTACCACCAACTTCACCTAATAGATTAGTTCTACCTGCATGCTCAGCTGCTGTTATAGCATCAGTAGCTGTTATAGTTACTAGTCCAGTAGTAAAAGAACCATTAACTTGTAATTTAGTTGTTGGACTTGAAGTTCCTATTCCAACCTTACCATCGGCCTCTATTCTCATCTTTTCAGTCACAAGCATATCATCGCTATCACCTCCAGTTCCAAAGGCTAAACCTTGATTCATAGTGCCTGAACCTGTCTCTCCGTTAAATCCTATCCAGGCCATATAAGTAGAATCAACCCTAGCTTGTATTCTATATTGAGCTGATTCCCAGCCTGACCCAGAAGAGGCAGTAGATATTCTTAATTTTCTAATAAATAATTCATCATCGTGAGATGTGTCAGCACCAAATCTCATAAGTTCAATAGAATCGCCCTCACTTGAGCCTAAATCAGTTTCCTCATTTACATCAAGAAGAGCTTCTGGAGCTGTAGTTCCTATTCCAACTTTACCGTCAGCTTTCATTCTCATAACCTCTTGAGAGCTATCTCCAGTACGGAAGCAAATCATATCGTCAGCATTGTGTGTAATAATACTTAAAAGATTATCAGCACTTTTCCATTGTATTGCAGCTCCTAGACTGTCAGCAGGTGAGCCAAAGGCCAATGACGATGCAGATGCATTTGGACTTAATATAGATATTCCCGCATTTCCAGAATTTTCTACTACAAGGTCATCCATATCTACATGTGCTGTTACACTCCCAGCTGTAGCTGTATGAACATGCAGAGTTCCATCTGGAGCTGCAGTTCCTATGCCAACTCTGTTGTTACTTCCATCTACACTTAAAGTAGTACTATCTACAGAGAATCCATTAGTTCCTCCTGATGTTACAAAATTAGTATCTTGAGTAAGAGTTACAGTAGCAGCATTTATTGTTAAAGCAGGAGTATCAGCTGCAACCTTAAATATACTTGTACCACCAGTTTGTTGAACTTCAAATGCAGAAGCATTACTAGTGTCTACACCTTTAATTAAAATCTTTTCATCATCTATCTGTAATGCTGATTTACCTATATCTGTAGATACAATCTTTAAAGTATTTTCTGCAATACCAGAGGCATTATCAAGAAATAAAACTTGATCAAAACTATCTTTAATTCTTGTTGCTGTCAATCTATTACTTGGTACTGTTAACGCCATTCTATCCCCCTAAATCAATATTGCTTTAATTGTAGTTGATTCACTGCTAGCACATTTACAATAAAATTCATAACCACTAACTATATTAGTATTTCCTACTCCAGATCCACCTGGATCCCTAGTTGGTGCAATCCAAGTTACACCTGGAGGTACTATAATCCCCCAATTAGCAGTAGACCCGCTTAGCTTTGAACTTATTAATAAATTATTAGTACTGCCTGTATTTTCTATATATATAGCATTCCATTGAATAGTAGCAGAGCCTGAAAGTTCTTCAAATGGATTTATAGCTGAATCTCCTACAGTCATAGTTTCATTCCAACATAGCATATTTCCATCACTTGAAGCATCCCACATAGGATATGCTGCATCCCATAAGTCATGTGACATGGTTCTAGTTTTTTGGCTATGAATTGTAGAGTGAACATCTTTTATATATCTTTTTCCACCAGCTATTGTTTTGCTATCTATCCTAATAATTTCTTTTTCATATCCATGGTTTGTAGCTGTTGAACTTATGTCATTATCTCTTTCTTGATAGTAATAAGGTTTAAACGAGCCTATTATTGATACTTTTGAATATGTAGCCATAATTAACCTATTTTATAATATTTAAATGTAGCAGTTGTATCAGAAGCTTCTTGCTCAACGTAAACAGTAGAAGTTCCATCAAAATAAGATTGAAAAAAATCACCCTTTTGCAGTCTTATATAAGAATCATTAGAATCACCTGGATCTGAACTCCCAGATGCAACACATCTAAGTGAAAATTCTCCATCCCCACCTACATGTTCTATCCATAAAAATTGAGGAGTTGCTAAACTGTATTTTGTTCCATTTGTTAAGGTATGAATCCCATTGTAATCTGTGCTACTATCAATAGTAACAAGAGATTTAGTTCCATATCTATCAGGAAGAAAACTAGAATTATTTCTAAATATTCTTAAAGTCCCACCTTGGTCATAACCACTAGCAGTGCTATTATCAGTTGTAGATACCTTTAAACTATTTGTTGATTCAATTTTATAAAGAGGCATAGTTAAGCTTGCATACCTCCTTTATCGTCTTTTTGTTGCTGTTTTATCGATTGAGCAGGCATACCAAATCCTGCATTATATTCACCCATTAATCTCTGGTAAAGTTGTAAATACCAATTATATTTACCTTGCTTGTCTTGTAAGTCAGATTGAACTCTTGCTTGGTATTCTTGAACTTCAGCTGAATACTTTTGTATTTTTTGAGCATCATCTTGTGATGTCATTTGAGCTTGTCTTATTGACTTTTGTAGCTCTGCTTGATATTTAGCATTAGCTTCATTAAATTCATTTACTTGATTCAACATTGCCTTTTCATATGATTCACTATAAGCTCTGATCTTTGCTAGCTGTGCTCCTGCTAGTTCTACATCTTCTTCATCTTCTATAAGAGTTCCTAAAACTTCCCACCAGTCACTAACATCTTGAAAGTCAGCATCTGTACCAATAGTTCCATCGGTAATGGTAGCTGTTAATTCTTCCACTGCACCGCCAACAACAGGAGGTGTATACGTAGGAGCTGACTCTGAAAATGAAATAGTTGTATCAGATAATGTAGGAACTTCTGGAGGTGCAGACCATATAATATCTGTAGTTGTCATATCTCCCACCATTGCAAGCACACATCTACTAGCTGCATATAATACTATTAAATAAGAATATTCACTTGGAAAGTTATCAACAGCATCAGGATAATTATCATTATATGTAAGGCCATTATCATAATGTACTTGTTGTACTCTTATTTCATTATTACCAGAATCTGTAGCGGCAGGAACTGAATATATCTTACCTTGCATTTCATAAAACGCTGGATTGTATTTTGATCTATATCTTATACTTTCTTTATCTGTAGCATCATATCTAATGCTAGGATCTATTTGAGTGCATTTTCTTAATATAGTATCACTATCATGCTCTCTTACTACGGAAAGAATAGGTCCAGTCTTAATAACATAATCATTACCATCTGATTGATCCTCTCCTGAAAATCTATAAGCCTCATTAGGCTTCACAAGTAGCATTCTATTTACAACCTGTCTAAGTCCATCTACTATGAAATTAGTCAAGTCTGTATTAGATGTTATTGAAGTATCCAATGATTGTCCCATTGCTGCTTCTACTTGATCTTTAAAAGTTGCCATAAAATTCCTTTGGTTAAGTAACTCTGCCCCTAGAGACTAGAGGCAGAATTATTATTTACTTACTAATCGACATCTACAAATATTGCAGATCCATCGCCATTTGGGTCTGAATCCCCTTCAACTACGCCTTCAACAAACCATTGGGTTGCTGAAACGCAAGTTAATTGAATCCAAGTACCAGGACCGCAACCTGTATGTTCTACATTGTCATCTAACTGTATTTGGCAGTCATCAGAAGCAGCTTGAATCATGGTGTTTAAAGCAGCAGCAGTATGATACATAACCGCTCCTACAAAATCATCTCCACCTGAATCAGTGCTGTCACCTGTGTTTATAAGTGTAGCATCATTATCTGCAGCTACAACAACAAACTTATAGGTAACACCAATTAGATCTACAGAGCACGCAGGAAGCGTGATTGTAGCAGCACCACTATTTCCAATAACAAAAATAGTTCCACTGTCTGCAGCTGTTAAAGTTAAAGTTGATATATCTTTAACTCTTACACCTGAAGGAGCTAATTGATCTAAAGCTTTTCCTGCACCTTCTTGATTGTACTGTGGTATAGCCATTATGTACCTCCTTATGTCCAGATAGCATGAGTTTCAGGACAACACCACTCCATGCCAGCTTCGGTTAATATTTGATCCACTCTACGATCGACCCCAGAGTTCTCTAATGTCTGAACTCCTATGTAGACTGCTGTATCCCTATTGATACCATTTCCAACCAATGGTCGGTATGCACAGTACTTCATGTTAATACCCAACATCTTAACAGTTGTTCCATCAAGGTGAACATTTCTTGCAACATTCATATCACCAAATGGAGTGCTAATAGTTGAGATATCAATACCAAATACCTTTTTCTTCCCTGTCATAGCTACATCCGCTCTTCCAAGAGAGTTTGTTGCTGTACCTATACCACTGTGACCTAAACCTCCAGTGTTACCTTGAACCATACTTACGTTATTAGCAAAGTATCCAGATAGTTTGTGCAACCAATTGTAAACTGCTGTACTGCAGAAGAATACAGTTGATGCTGCATTATTATATCTTGGATCTAGTAATGCTGACATATCATCTAGGAAAGCATCTTGAGATTTAGTTGCTAGAGATAGTGAGAAAGTATTACCATATGTAGAAATGAAGTCTACAGCACCTTGAGTAGTTTTACTTACTGTAGATTGCTGAGTTCCAAATAACATAGCATTCTCAATATCCCACTTGTGTTCGATTAGCTTTTCTTTCCAGATTCTAGCCCACTCATTACCTTCATACTTAAGAACAGTTGCTCTATCAGTATTATTCATCACTGCTGATGTTTTGAAGATTTGAGTTTGACCATAACCTGTAGAGTAAGGCTGATCTTGCCAAGTTTCAGGATAACCAGTTCCAGCATCAAATGCAGTACCTACTACATAAGTCTTGAATGGTTCTAGGTCTTCCTGAGAAGCAGATTTAGTTGTATTAGAAGCTGCAACGCCTAATCCAGCAGCACCATCTTCAACTGCAGCATTACTAGCACTAACAGCACTCATAAAACTAATATTAGCACCAGCTTTTACGCAAGTAGCATTTACAATAGCTTTATTGATTGTTGCACTGTTGGCTGTAGTAGCTTCACCATAGGTATCTAGATCTACACTATTTATCTTCCATAGAGTGTAACCAGTCAATTCAGAAACTGTGTTGTTATCAGTACTTGCAGCACCGTGAGGTATCTTGATAACTTGACCAGGAATGAAGAATAAAGGCTGTGTGCCTTTTACACCTTCAAAATAGTCTACTGTTTGACCATAGATGTTTTGTTTGTTACCATTGTTATGGTAGTCTGTAAAGAAACTAAAAGTGTATGCAGTTCCTACGGTTGGTGACAAGTCATTGCCTGTACCTGATACAGTAGTAGCAGGCGAAGAACCTGCACTAGCATCAAAGTCTGCTAGGTATGCATATCTTTTAGTGTATGAAGATCTCTTCTCTGTGAATTTAAAAGAAGGATCATCGGTTGGTTTTTTAGAAACCATGCTTACAAATCTAAAGAAAGGGTCTTGAGCAAGAGCTAATTCTGATACATAATCCCCAAAGTTATACTTTCGTCTTAACGCACCAGTATTTAACTGCGTACTGCTTTCACCTCTTTCAATAGACCCAGAAGTATAATTACTTCCTGTAACGCTGTTTATTAACGACATTAGTCTATCTCCTTTTGATTAAGTTTGGATAGACTATATAAACTCTACCCAAACATGTTGTCTACGCCATCATCAAGAGAAAGGAGTCCGTCAAATAAATCTCTATCTGGACTACCACTTCCATCATCTTGATTATTGGCACCACTTGCGGAGGTAGGCATGTTTCTCACATTCTTCATTTGGCTTAGCATGTCTTGCTTAGTTGATTGAGCTACATTCTGTGCAGCTTTATCTTTGTTTAAAATATAATAAACATCTTCCATTTTAAGCTTTCTTTGCTTAGCTTCATTGACAAAGTTATTAAAATCTTCGTCACTCAAATTATGTTTTTCTTTAAAAGCCTGTTCTTCAGCTTTCCTAGCATTAGCTATTTGATTTTGCTGAGCACGTTTCTTTTCAGCTCCCATAATTTGACTAACTCTCTGTTGAACAATACTATCAACATGAGCAGACATAACTTTAGCACTATCAGAATCAGGGTTGCTCATTGCTTCTTGCTGATCAAAAACAAAATCCTCTGGAAGATTCAATTGTTCTTGAATAGTCTTAGAAGGAGTCCCCCCATTGACTAGATAATCTCGAACATGATTAACTAACCCACTATCCTTTTTCATTGCATTCAAAACAGGTACGAATGGTTTTAAATCATTCATCTGTTCCTTCAGCTTTACAGCCTCACGACTACTATCTTCATATCGTTTTTTCCAGTCTGTGCTGTCTTCCGACTGTGCGTTAACACTTTGAGAGCCTTGATTTTCTGTGTTGTGGGTTACCTGTTCGGAGCCACTAAAATTATCAAGGGTTGCCTCTGTGCTTGGTTCATCAATAATTGCACCATTTACTTGTGCATCAAGCTCATTAAAGAAATCCTTAGAGCCAGAAGATGATTTAGCTTCAGCTTGTTCAAAGCTTTCAGTAGCCATTCCAATTTCTGGGTTACCTTGGTTTTTTTCTTTTGACATATATTACTCCTTTTTTCCTAGCTATAGTTTATGATTGTTTTGGGGTCTTTTCCAAATTATTTTTTAATCTATCAATAAGATTGCCTGCTGTCTGTTTTTGAAGTTCTACATTATTAGCCATTTGGTTTCTTGTTTTTTCTTCTTGAACCTCAGTTTTTCCACTTTCAGATTCCAAATTAGACTTTACTTCTTCCTTCTTTTTATTTATTTCTACAGTAGCCTGCATAACCTTACTCTTAATACCAGCTTGTACAAGTTGTCTTTCTAAGGTCTCTATAGTACCTTCCTTATCTTTTAAGGCTTCTTGCATTTGATTAACTTGAGAGCTTAGTCTGGAATATAAAGATTTTCTTTTTGCTATGTTCTCTTTATTTTTTATATCAGTTTCAGATAGCAATGCTATATCATCAATAACTCCTAATTGCATTAACTGTTTTAACTCTTCTAAGTAAGCCCATCTATTAACTGGTAATGTTGATCCTGAAACTATTCTTATGTCAAACTTTGCAGTAGCTATATCCATTGACTTTCCTATAGCTTCTCCAAAATCATTATACATAGGAATATTTATCTCTGTTTCTCTTTGTTCTTGAATAGCACTTGGTTGTACGATTCTAAATCTTTTATAAGCAGTGTATGTAGCTTGTGAAAACTGCAATACTGCTGTGCCTAACTGTTTTAATGCAGGTTCAATAGAGTTGCTCATCCATTGCTTTATTCTTCTTGTTCCGTACTCATCCAATGCTAACATACCTCTATAAGTTTCTGAAGCACCTCTAGCATCGCCCATCATAGAACTGTAGATACCTGCTAAATATTCCATGTCCGATTTACCTTGTTGAACGATATTAAAAAACGCACTTGATAGAGGAGCAGGCATAACTGGGGTAGGTCTTTCAACTCCAGGCCTTATAGGTAATAACGCTCCAGGTGAAGACGAATACTTTTCCCAAAGGTCTGCATCAATAGATCCTTCTTCATACATCCATCTAAGACTGGATCCAAGTGATGCATTGTGTACCATTATTTGGTGTGCTTTATTTATCTCTTGCTGTTTACCAATAAGAGGAGATACTGCACTTATAGGGAATGGAGTTCCTGTCCATTTAAAATGAAATGGTATTATAGGATACTCTGTAACTCCATATGGTAAGACATTTTCATATAAAAGTTTATCACCTGCTACACATGTTTGTTTTATCCTATCTCCATAAAATTGAACTTGATCAATAATATTTTTAGAAACCATAGGATCTTTTAGCAACATTTTAAATTCTTTTTCTGTTACTATTTTATTTTCAACTTTAGATGCTTCAGCCTGCAATTTACTCATGCATTCCTGTCTAAAGCTTTCAATTTGTTGTTGCATCATTTTTTGAGCTTTTTCCATTTCAAGCTTAAATCTTTCAGGAAGCATTTTGCCAGCTTGAACAGCTTGCATCATTGATGTTTCTTGCTCTTTCAATTTAACCATAAGCTCAGCAGTAATTTCTTTAACTCTTACATTACACTGTTCTTGCAGTCTTTTTATAGTGGCTTTATCGGGTGGTATTCTATAAAAAACATTCACATAAGAAATTTTTACTTTTTCGTACATTTCAAAAAACTCTATAAGATTATCTGTTTCACCTTCTGCTGTAACTGCAAAACTACTTTGATCTGTATCATCGTTAAACATAAATAGCTTTTGATCCAAATCACCAGTAGATCTTTTACTTCTATTGTTTTGAACTTGTTCATCGCTAGAGGCTTGTGCTATTTTTCTTGTAGATTCTGGATACAATTTCATCAAGTGTTCTTTTGGTAATACTTTTCTTATAAGAACAAAAGCTGCATCTCTAAATAACATATCTCTTGACTTAGGATCTACAAATACATCAAATGGCTCAGGTTGTTGTAAGACAACTTCACCCATACCATTGTCAGCATTTTTGTCTACACTTACCAGCAAATAACCCAGTCCTTTAGTAACTGAATCATTTATAGCATTTGAATATAGAGTTGAGCCTTCAGAGTAATCCCATATATAATCAGCCAAGTCTGAATATACAGCAGCAACATCTGAGTCTGAACCTTCTACTCCTACAGCCTGCCATCTAGGATTGTTGGCGGTAGCATAAAAATTTAACATTTCTACTACAGGAAGTATCCTGTTAATAGTAAATGTAGGCATACCTTGATCCTCAAGTAAGTCCTTCTCATCTTTACCTAGTTGTTCATCATGAGCGAACTCATATCCTTTTTGATTTATAAACTCCCATTGCTTTCTAGTCCAGCTATTAGAAAGATTGTATAGTTGTCTTATTTTTCCAGGTATGTCTTTTTTAGCCATTATTCTCCTCTTAATTCAAAATGTGGGAAATCATCAAATTGATTATCATCCACTTCAAAGTTCATGTTCCAGTC
>CEUO01026256.1_pt1 | contig 18231 bp, 28 predicted proteins | sample 531391 | NCBI WGS metagenome assembly CEUO01 (sample SAMEA2622799, study PRJEB7988) | marine metagenome | isolation source: saline water (ENVO:00002010), including
TCATCTCCATCTTTCATTGTTTGAACAATTGATCTGAGGCTGTCAGCGATTTGTCCCATTTAAAACTCCGTGGTTTTTGGATACGAGGAAAACTCCTCATACATTAATCTTAATAAGAATAATCCAACCAAGACAGCTACACAACAAGATCGATGCAAAGGTGTACAAGTAGATCTAATCTTAATAAGATTAAAGAGTTCAAATAAAAACCACAATGTCCGATTTTCACGAAACCGCTCTCAATCGCCACCTAGAGCAACTTGATTTACAAGCTAGGTTGGAGAAATACAATGAAGACAATCCCACATACTATTGGCATGTTGTAACTGAAAAAGATTGGGATGATTATGCCTATTCAGAGGAAGAGAAAGACGCTTTAGTTGCTGAAGCGATCAGACACGGCCTCAAATATTCCTGCACAAAACACGTTGAAGGAGAATCTTACACATGAATATTTCAACAAACCGAACCGCTCAAAAGTGCATCATTAGTCTTGTTCTTGCTGCTACTTGCCCAGACGGACAAGAAGACAAATTCAAAAGACTAAAAGAATGGGCTGACACTTCAAAAGATCAGCTTTTGGTCGAAGTTCAGCAATTCTTATTTCAAGAAGCCGATAGGCTTGTTGAAGACGAAGATGAATTTGACCTTTATTACAAAAACTTTTCTAGTGTTCCGCAAGTTAGAGCTGAACACTTGTCCTCACTAAAAAGGAAAACAAGCGAAAACAAGCTATGAACCCAACAAACAAAGCAGCAATGCAAAAATGGGTTTGCTCCTTACCAAGCAAAGAACTTGGTGATTTACTTCATTTTGCATTTCAAGAGAAAGCAAAAAGAAAAAAAGCAGCAAAGAAATTAGAAAAAAGCAGATTTGCTAGAGAGAGATATGAAAACAACAAACTTAAAGACAAAACAGAAAACATATTGATTGACGATAATATGGGGAAAAAGCCTTCTAACTAGCCATACTCATAGTTTTTCAACAAAATGAAGACAAGTGAAAAGATCGAATACGCAAAGAAAAGGATTGAGGAGTTAACGCTCCTCATTTCTTATTGGGAAGAAGAAGAAAACGCAAAATCATTAAAAGGTTTAAAGCTTACAGAAAAGGATTATCAACTTCTAAAAGAAACAACAAAGGAAGAGCTTGAAGTTTATCTCAACCTTGCTAATCTTAATAAGATAAAATAGTTTAAAAATTGTTCTCTCAATTATTTCCAAAATTTATGTCTAACCGCTCAAAAGGTAGTGACTTATGGTGCGAAATCCTTCAAGTCAGCGTCACTATCGAAACTAAAAATCAAATTGTTCAAATAGCTAGAGAGACGAACACAAGCCAGAGCAATGTTGTTCGTGAACTTTTAAATCAGGCACTTGGGAAAAAGCCTTTTGCAACCGATTAACATGGGCAGCTAAACGATCGCCTCGTTCAATGGCTTCAGCAGCAATTTGATAAGGATCAGCTCCGTAAGCTTGAAGACTTTCCTTGATTTGTTGAGTCCTAGTGGTCATCGGCAATAGCCTCCGAGCTTCAGGTCAAGCCCATTATACATATCGACACAAATAATATTGCAAGTTATTTCAATCAGGGTGGCGTTCAAAAACTGCATACAGCATGATTAAGCATGAAAACAGCATTAAAACCACACATTTAGTACATTCAATGCCTACAAAAAACGTACCAATTGATGAAGGTTTGTTATTAACCTGTCAATCAGAAAAACCGCCTTGGCTTTCTACCACTGCCTTTGTAAACGAAATGGTTTCACAAGGATTAAGAGGGGTTGCAGGGCATGTTACGCTTAAAGCACCTAGCGGTGCAGAGAGAGAAAAAAAAGAACAAACAAAAGAGAACAAGAGCGACGGGGCTTTATCTAATACAAATAGAGTATCTAATAGTATAAATAAAGAAAAAGAAAATTTTAAAAAAACAAGGTTTAAATTCAGTAAGGAATTAATTCCTTTTGAACTTCAATCTTTATCAACCTTGATTGAAGATTTTTGGTACAGCAAAAAAGGAAAAAGAACAGAAGCAGCTTTTGATTTATTGATGAGTGAAAAAGGTTTATTAGGTATAAAAAAGAAATATGGAGAGACAGCAGCCAAAGACCAAATTGAATTAGCTATCGCCAGTGAATGGCAAAGCATCCTTTTGAAAAACCATGAAACTTTTTCTGTAAGTAAAAAAACAAACTGGAACCCTGAACCAACAACAGGACATCCTGCACAACGAGTCTTTACGGCTTCCAGAGGCTTCGATTAATGGAACCCTTATATGACAAAGCTTCGATCATAAGGCTGCTTAAAAGAGGGCTTACCTCCCCGAACCCATCGAATCCAGAGAAACCTCTATGGACTCTTCAAGATTTAGATAAACCAAGTCCGAACGCTCAAAGGTGTATTGACGATGCTAATTCAAACCTTGCGACTTTCCCTCGAGGGTATCAAGGTATTCGTTTTAAGAATCTAGCAAGAGAAGAAACTCCGCCGTCTGAATCGGTGCAAATAATCGACCCAAAGGATTTAGCGACATGAGTAAGGCAGGTGACATAGTAGGAGTTAAAAGGCTCAATTTCCGAGATTACAACAAGCCCAAAAAAAGAGCTAAACCTAAAGCTTCTAAAAAACGATTACCTAAAACCGCCAAAGGATTCAAAAAATGACCTTCTATAACACCATTGATGAAACAGCCGAAGAACTTGCAGAGTCTCAAGCAAAAGCTAAAACCCAAGGTGAAAAGATTCTTGACTGTTTTTATTCTTGTGACGAGCCTCTTAGCCCGTCAATGGTACTTGCTCGATCAGGACTCAATTGCCCAATTACGTCAATCAGACGGGCAATGACAAATTTATCTAATGAAGGACAACTCGAAAAAACAAATGATTATGTCAAAGGAAACTATGGAAAAAGAGAACACCTCTGGGCCTTACCAACAGTTAGGGAACAATCCGAGTCTTACACGCAACCCATCTTGGAGCTCACTTAAACTTGACCCTCTTCCCATATATCGTGATGAAGAACGTCATCAATATTGTTGGGAACCAACTGGAGAATGGCTTGCCTATTCGACAACTCGAGTAACAGGTTCCGATAAAACGCCAGAACAGATGGCAAATATTGAACGGTATCGTCATATATGGGAACCTCGGGGTGTTCATGTTCATTATTGTCTTGAACAATTTCTATTAGGTGATGCACAACCCAATCCAAAAGAATATAAAGATTGGGTAAATCCACTTTTGTCAAATCCATTTTGGAATAACTTTGAAACGTGGGCCGTTGAATATATGATTGCAGATTTAGAAAAATCAGTAGGAGGACAATTTGACGTTTTAGGTTACGACCATAACGAAGGTAAATTGCTTTTAATTGATCTTAAAACTCAAAGTAAATCAAACAAGAAAACATATAACACTGATGCACAGCTTGGAAGTTATGTCGAAGCTTTAGCTAATCACCATAAAATTGTGGTTGATGCTTGTAAAACTATTTGGTCAAGACCAAACAAGTGCATTGTTGGAGAAGATCAAGATCCATTAACCTGTCGGTTAGCTTGGCATGAATCTTGGGAGAAGTTCGACTTGCAACAGAATCCATTTTGAACCCGATTGATATTCGAGTTATTGGGATTCCAGGTGCACAAGGATCAAAACGATTAACTCGTTATGGATCGCTTATTGAATCATCAAAAAAAGTTCAGCCTTGGCGACAAGACATTCGCCATGCTTGTTTAGAGGCTTTTCCTTTCGATCCAATTGAACAAGCTTGTATTGTTGAAATAATGTTCCTTTTTCCTCGGCCTAAATCACATTTTGGAACAGGAAAAAATAAAAACAAATTAAAACCTTCTTCTCCTGAATTTTTAACAAGTCATGCAGTTGGAGATATTGACAAGTTATGCCGAAGCACTCTTGATGGATTGTCGGTAACATCAGGCGGGGTAGTCTTAAAAGATGATAGTTTTGTTATTTCAATTACTGCGACAAAAAAATATGTTGAGAGGAATGAATTGCCCGGAGCAATCATTAAAATTATTCCTTTATAGGTGTACAAATATCATTATTCTTATTAATATTAAAGAGCACATAAATGGGATCAAAAAACCACATGCCCTCGCCAAAGCCTCCAACTAATTTAGCTGAAGCATTAACCCTATTCCAGCAGGAACATCATGCCGCAGGAAAAGATGGAAAAGCCAATTATGGTTTTTATACAACTCTTGCAGGTGGATTAAATGCAGTTCAACCAGCAACTCATTTAGGTCTTTGCCATACGCAAACCTTTGATTCAACGGTTACAGACTCAGGCCAAGTCATCACAATTCTGGTTACGACTCTTAAGCATATTTCAGGTGAAGAAATAGTTAGCCGACTTCCTTTTCCTGAACTTGTTCCAAATAGAGGGAACATTATGCAAGCACTTGGTTCAGCTATTACTTATGCAAGACGTTATGCACTCTTAGCAATCTATGGATTAGCAGGAGATGATGATGATGCAGAAAGTTCAGCACCCAAAGAAAAGGTCGAACAAAGAAAAGGAATTGCTAGAACTCCGACTCAGCCAAAACAAGTTTCAAGTCCACCTCCAACAGGTGCTCCTGAATTTATAGCTCCAGCTTTTAAATCTCAAATTGAAAAAGATTTAAGGAGTTTAACTTCAGACGATTTAAAAAAGGTTTTAGGTGATTTCAAAAAGGAGTTTAAAATTTCAGCTAAAGAAATCTCACCAAATCACATTACGACAAAAGCACATGGCGATTATTTAGCCAAAATGGTTAAAGAAAAAACCGCTGTCTAATGTCTCCAGATCAAGCAACCGAATCAGGTTTATTAATTATCCACCAACTCAAAACAAGGACACAATCAAATGCCAAGCAACTTCGACTTCAACTTCAACCCTGCTCTCAGAAATCCAATCAAGTGGACAGTTTCAGAGAACAATTACGACGAGTCAGGTAAGAATCCAAGACAGCTTTCTTTAGCGATCCCCATTGATTCAATCCCTGATTTTATTAATTACTTAATGGCTCTTGAGGCTGACACTTCAAAGCATAAGCCCGGAAAAGTTTGGGACTTTTCAAATAACGAAGAGAAAGAGGTTGAGGTCGTTTGGATTAATGCAAAAGGAAAAGCTGGACAATATGGAGACTTTGGGAATATTAATCCTCAAAGGATTGAACCTTCAGCATCTTCCGAGGAATTACCTTTCTAAATAATTTCATAAAACAGGATTGTTCTCGATCCATTTGACTAACAACAAGTTGAGCTTCTAGTTCACCAATACGGCCAAGGCAGTTTTTTATGACTTGATCCTTGGCCCAATTTTCTTTATAGAGACTTGCACAAAACCAACGAACTTCTTTTAAATTTTCAGTGTTTAATATCTCTCGAGTTTCTAATTCTAATCGAAGCTCTGACTCGGTAGTGTGTTCTACCGCTAACCAATTTAGCAACGGGTTTTCATAATTAGCCATGAGACTTCAGTGGTGTCCGTATTGCAGGAACAAAACTTCAAAAGTTGTAAGCACCAGAGAAACAACAGACAACAGAATTGTTCGCAGAAGGAACTGTCTTGTCTGTAATGCACGTTGGTACACTATTCAATCTAAAGAAGAATATCTTGAAGACAAGCTTGTTCAATACTTAAAAGAAAGTAACTTACCTGAAAAGATAAAAGTTCTCGATGAAAAAAATTCTTGATTTTCTCGGCTCTGGTTTTGTTTATCGTTCCCCATCAAAGATGGAAGGTTTTGCTTGGGGGTTAAAGGCTATGCCAAACTGGTGGCTTAGAGAATTAGCAGGAACAAAAAAAACTTTAAATAAGACTAAGCTTATAAAATTAATAATTGACGATACACTTAAGTAGACTGTTGAAAAAATAGGAATCAGTGGCTCAGTCAAACGTTGAATTAAGAATTAATTCGAGCCAAGCAGTAAGGGCTTTAAAGGTAGTTGATGGGCAAGCTAAAAAATTTAATAAAACAGTTGAAAAATCAGGAGGAGCATTAAGACAAGGGCAAATTAATTTATTTGGATTTGCAAAAGGTGCAAAAGCAGCAGGTGTTGGGGCTGCTGCTGCTATTCCTACCGTTGCTGGTTTAGGTGTTGCAGTCGCCACAGCATTAGGACCAATAGCAGCAATTGGTGGAGCAGTTGCTTTTTTTGGTGCAGCAGTAAAAACTCTTTCAGATCAAGACTTTGCAGAAGCTAAATTAAAAAGTTTAAAAGTTGATACAGAGGCATTAGTTCCAAGCTTAAAGGCAGTAAGCAAGGAGCTTAATTTTTCAGCTAGTACGACAGAATTAACAGCAGCAGCTTATGACGTTGCATCTGCTGGATTTAAAGATGCAAGTGACGCAGCAAAGATTTTAAAAGTTTCTGTTATGGGTGCAAGAGGTGGTTTTAGTGATCTAGATACAGCAGCAAGTGCAACTGTAAAAGTAATTAATGCTTTTGGTGCTACTGCTGATGAGGCTGAAGACTTAATGAATAAATTTGTTCAAACGCAAAATGATGGAATTATTACCGTTGATACCTATGCAAAAAATATAGGTAAGGTTGCACCAGTTGCATCCATGATGGGGATTAAATTAGCAGAAGTAAATGCTGTTATTGCACAGTCGACAGCCGATGGTGTTAATGCAGAAGTCGCTTTCACAGGATTAAAAACAGCTTTATTAAGATTGGGTGGAGAAGCAGGAGGAAAGAAACTTGAAAAATTAGGGATTGATATTAGTGCTGCAACATTAGAGTCAGAAGGCTTGCTTGCTAATTTGCAAAAATTAGAGGGCCTTGATGTAAAAGCAATAGAGCAAATATTCGGTCAAGAAGCCATACAGGTAATGTCTCCTGTTTTAAATAATTTAGAAAAATTTGAAAAATTATTATTTAATCAAAAAAATGCAGCAGCAGTGGCAGCAAAAGCACATGAAATAGCAAACGATACGATACAAGCGAAATGGACAAGGATTAGCAATATTATGAGCAATATGTTTGCAGATCAGACTGTATTAGGAGCTGCATTAAAAGCAACATTAGACGGATTAGGTAATGCCTTACTTAAAATTATTAATCTATTTGAAAACCTTGCAAAAGGTGTAGCTTGGGTCGTTAAAAAAATAAAAGATTTCCATACAGAAGTAAAAGCCTTAACAATGGACATGCCTGACTGGCTTAAAAAAGTCACTGGATTAGGAACAGCTTTTGAAAGTGGAGATGCTTTTAAAGAAAATCTTAAATTAGAAAAACAAAAAACAAAAGAAATAAAAAAAGCAGCAGAAGAACTTGTTAAAACAAATAAAGAGTTAGATAAACAACCACCTAAATTAAAACCAATAGTGACAGAGACAGACAAAATAAAAGAGCAATGGAAAAGTATTGGAGAAACAATTAAATCTGATGTAACTAGCTCAATAAAAGATGCAATAAAAGGAAGCAAAACACTAGGTCAATCAATGAGTAATGTTTTGAGCAGCATTGCAGATAAAGCTATGGATGTTGCTTTAAATATGGCTTTATGGGGGTCAACAGGATCTGGCGGAATGCTAGGGGGTTTGTTTAGCGGAATTTTTGGAAAAGCAAATGGTGGAAAAGCAAATGGTGGCCCCGTTAGCAGAAAAACTCCTTACATGGTTGGAGAGCGTGGGCCTGAAATTTTTGTCCCAAATAGTAGCGGTAAAATTATTTCTAATAATCGAATAGGTGGAGGAGGTGCAACTGTTAATGTCACTGTTAATGCTACGGAATCAAACGTAAGTGCTAGTGGTGGAGAAGCAAAACAATTAGGATTAGCTATAGCTAGTGCTGTCCAGCAACAACTTGTCAAAGAACGTAGACCCGGAGGACTTTTAAGCGTTTAAATTATGGCTAACTTTCCCACAACAGTAAATCCAACTTATGGAGCCTCAAAAAATAGTACTCCCAAGATACGGGTTGCAGAATTTGGTTCAGGTTATTCTCAAAGAAGTGTTTATGGAATCAATCAAGACTTGAAAAGTTGGAGTTTTACTTGGGAAAATATCACTGAAACAAATGCTGATGAAATTGAAACCTTTCTTGAGGCAAGAGGCGGAGCTGAAAGTTTTAGCTATCAACCACAAGGGGAAGCAGCTTCTAAAAAATATATTTGTGTTAACTGGTCAAAAAGCATTCCATATTCAAACAGAGCAACAATTAACGCTACATTTCAACAGGTAGCAGAAGCATGACGGCTCCGACATTAAGCAGTTCAAGTCCTGAAGCTAATGCCAGGAATATTGCCACAACTTCTGATGTCGTTCTTACTTTTTCAGAAGCAGTTGATAGAGAAACAGGTAATATTGTTATTTATAAATATGCAGATGATTCTGTCGTAGAAACTATCGGTGTTACGAGTGGTCAGGTTACAGGTACAGGTACAACAGTAATTACTATTAACCCTAGTGTTGTTTTAGAGGCTTCAACAAAATACTATATCTTAATTGATGCTACAGCTTTTGATGACACCTCTGGAAATTCTTACGAAGGAATAACAAGTAAAAATACTTATAGTTTTACGACAGCAGCCGTACCAGTCTCAATACAAGAACAAATACAAAAGCTTGAACCTTCAGCAGTCATTGAATTATTTCAACTTCATCTAACTTCTGAAATAAATGGAGTTGACGCTGTTTATTATTATCATTCAGGATCAAACGAGGTCTATGGAGATATAGTTTTCAATTCGATTACTTATAGTGCTGTTCCATGCGAAATGGATGGATTTCAAAGAACTACAACAGGAACATTACCTAGGCCAACTTTTACCATTGCAAATGCAACTAGTACAATTTCTTCTTTGTTACTTTCTTACAATCCTTTAAACGCAAAGATTATAAGAATAAGAACTTGTAAGAAATTTCTTGATGCTTCTAACTTTTCTTCTGGTACAAATCCAACGGCTGATCCTTATGCTGTTTTTGAAAAAAATGATACTTGGTATATAGACAGAGTTGCTTCTGAAAATATGAACACTGTTCAATTTGAATTAACCACTAAAATGGATTTAATTAATTTACGTTTACCAAAAAGACAAATTCTAGAACATTGTCCTTGGATTTATAAGGGCATAGAATGTGGATATGCTGGATCAGCTTATTTTGATGTTAATGATAATTCAGTAACTTCTAGTTCAGAAGACAAATGTGGACATAGATATTCAAGTTGTGTAAAGCGTTTTAAAGAAGGTAATGTTCCTTTCGGAGGGTTCCCAGGTGCAAGACTTCAAATGTAAAGCTAAAGAACATGCCTTGAAAGAAAGACCAAGAGAATCTTGTGGTGTTGTGGTTAAAGGCAGATATTATCCTTGCCAAAACATCGCAGATGAACCTGAGAATCATTTCATAATTGAAACTAGAGATTATGTAACAGCAAGAACTAATGGAAAAATTGAAGCTATTGTTCATTCCCATCCAAAAGGAGGAGAAGCAAGTGCAGCGGATAAAAGGGCTTTTTTAAAAACAAAAATTCCTTGGTATATTTATTTAATACCAAAGGACAAATGGCTTATTATGACTCCCTGATAGGGCTGGAATGGGAATATGGGAAAGTAGACTGTTATTCTTTGATGCGTAATTATTTTAAGTCTTTAGGTGTAGAACTTCCTGATTATGTGCGACCTGAGAATTTAGAAACTTGTGAGAGTGTTTTTTTAAATCAATTGCCTAAAAAAGGCTTTGTTCAAATATCTATACATAATAGACAACCTCATGATGTTTTAGTTATGAGATTAGGGACTAAAACAGCAATGCACGCTGCAATTTTACTGCCTCACGAAAAAATACTTCATCAAAAACAAGAGTCATTGTCCTGCATTGAGCCTTTTAACTCCTACTATGTCAAGAGAACAGAGGCAGTCTTTCGATATGCAGCGAATAATACTCCTAGATGAACTAGGAGAAAAATTCGGTATAGTTCATAAATACTACAATCTTCGAACGCCTTCAGACGCTATAAAGCTTTTATGTATTAATTATCCTCTTTTCAAAGAAGAACTTCTTGATTCAGAAAAAAATGGAATTGGCTATAAAGTTATTCAATCAGAAACAGAATTTGAAATAGAGGATATGTTGCTACCGTTCGGTAGTAAGGATTTAATTATTGCACCTGTTATTTCAGGGAGTGGATCAGGAACGAGAATATTGACTGGCATAGCTTTAATTGGTTTGGCCGTAGCAGGTGGAGTTGGGTTTGCAGGTGGGGTATTTGCGGCTGGTAAGGGTGCTGGTACTGTAGCTTCAGCCATGGCTATTGGTGGAAATGTTGGCATTGCATTGACTCTTGGGGGTATAGCTCAAATGCTTTCTCCTCAGCCTGAGATTTCAACTTCTACTGGTTCTAGAGAATCTTCAATAGGAACAGGGCCGGGTTCTATTGTTAGAGGTTCAGATGGCACTCAAAGTTATAGCTATAGAGGAGCTGTTAACTCTGTCGGTGTAGGTTCGACAATTCCTGTCGTTTTTGGAAAGGCCATGATAGGAAGTCATATTATTTCTGCTGACATAGAAATTGCCGACGAATCGGACCCATTGAACCGGTGGATAAGACGGCCTAGTCCTACTACTATGCAAGTAAATGGAGAAAAACTGCAAGGTGCTTTTAAAGAAACTTCAGGAGTAAAATCAAAAACATGGTCTGGAGTTATTCCCACACGAGGAGTAGATTATTTAACAAGTTCAGGGCCAAAAGAAATTAGTTTGACAGATACAAGTAGACAGTCAATAGCTGACATTATTGTTGAGATGCCAGGACATTCTACTTATCCCTCCGATAAATTTCAAGCTGCTTTTGAATTAAGGACTGGTCTTTTTACTTATATTGCAGGTGAAGACTCAACAAAAATTGATGGATATATCACTTATAAATTAATCACTGTTAATGCTGGAATTGTTTATACGGAAAAACAGGTTACAGTTCAAGGAATCATGTCCGGGAGCCAAAAATACAAATGGGTGAACTGGTTTACTGTTGGGAAAAGAGCGCATCAAGATGAATATACCTTCTTTGTCCAAGTTGTTGATTATAGCGCAAATTTAGACATTAATAGCTTTTATATCTCTCAGTGTGGATATAATAATTTCCTTTATCAAACTATTTAATTATGGGCTTAAACAGTACTTCCACTATTAAAATTATTGATCTTCTTTGTGAAGGAACAATTGAAGGAATTGTTGGAGGCGAAAAAGGTATCTATCTTGATGAAACACCTGTAAAAGCAGAAGACGATAGTAATAACTTTGAGGAGGGTGCGATAGGTTGGGACTTTAGATTAGGGGGCCGGACACAAGATAAATTATCGGGATATATAGATGCTGAGACTTCAAATATTACGAATGTAAATACAGAAATCGGTTCTAATTATAGTGAAACTATTAATGACGAAAACGAGGTTGATTCAAGAGATTATGGTGCGGGCACTATTGTTAGGCAAATTTCAGATACATCTATTGATTCTTTTCAACTTATATTTACAATACCTGCTCTTTTCTCGACGGCTCAAGAGGGTTTAGCTAAAGGTCAATTATTTAATGCAAAAGTTAGGGTTGTGGCTTATGTTCAATCTCAGGGTTCAGCCTATAATCAATTTTATTCAAAAACTATTGAAGGAATCAGTACAACTGACTACCAAATAAAAACGCCTATTATTGAACTAGAAGGTAATGGCCCTTGGAACATAAAAATAGATAAAGTAACAAGTGAAGAAGACGATTATGAGATTTCATATACACAATTTCAAAAAGTTTCAGAGAAGACTCCACTTGCAACTTCAAGAGGAAATAGAATTTTTTGGACAAATTTAATAGAAAGAAAAGAATTAAGAAATGCCTATCCTTATACAGCATGTGTTGGGTTAAATGTTTCGACGGAAGCTTTTGATTCCTTGCCTACAAGATCCTATTTGATTAAAGGATTAAAGATTGAAACGCCGCATAATAGCTATAGTAGAGATGATGGAAGCCTTTCTTTTGACAATGCTATTGCTTTTGATGGTTCTTTAGACGTTAAATTCACAACATGCCCAGTATGTGTCTTTTACGCAATGGCAACAAATAAAGTATATGGAGCAGGTGATTATATTTCTTCTGATAATTTAAACTGGGTAGATTTATACCCACTTTGTGAATATGCAAATCAACTAATTACAAACCCAGATGGAACAACTGAGCCTAGATTTGCGATAAATACAGTTATAGGATCACAAAATGATGCATATTCAGTACTAAGAGATTTAGCAAGTGTTTTTAGAGGTATGACTTATTGGTCAAGTAATACAATACAACTAACAGCAGATCATGGAGAGTTAGATGGTTCCTCTGTTCGTTCAGTTCATTTATATAACAATTCAAATGTTATTGATGGTCTTTTTAACTATTCAGGAACATCATTAAGAACTAGAAGTACATCAATAAAGATTAGATATAATGATCCAGAGAATTTATACAAAGAAAATTTTGTTGTCGTTGAAGATTATAATTTGATCACGAAATATGGGTATCAATCAAAAGAGATAAAAGCATTTGGCTGTTCTTCAAAATGGCAGGCTCAAAGATTAGGGCGTTGGATGATAACAGCCGAAGAGTTAGATCAAGAAGTTATTAGTTTCTCTACCGGGCTAGAAGGTGTTGCTGTTTTTCCGGGGCAAGTATTTTCTGTTGCTGACGATATGCGTCAAGGGTCAAGAGTTGCTGGTCGTGTTGCTTCTGCCACTGCAACTGAAGTGACATGTGACCAATCAATTACTTTGCCCAGTGGATCAGATCCTACGATGAGAATTATTCATCCAGACGGAACGACAGAAACAAAATTAATATCTTCCGTTTCAGGGGCAGTTGTTACTTTGTCTTCTGCTTTAGCCGCAGTGCCACAAGCTCAATCTGTTTGGAGTATTTCTTCTTCTTCTGTAGAAGAGCAGCAATTTAGGTGTTTAAAAATTGAAGAAAAAGGTGATGGAACTTATACGATTACAGCAACAGAGTTTAATAATTCAATCTATGCTACAGCTGACGCAGGCGAAGAGTTGGAATATAAAGATATAAGTTTATTTAATGAAAACCCGTCTAAACCTACAAAATTAGTTCATCTTTTTAATGAGATAAGACAAAATAACAATACAGTTAATAGAAATATTTTTACGTGGGCTAGAGGCACTAATGGAGCGAGTGTGAAATATGGAATTAGATATAAGCAAGGAAGCGGCTCTTATGAAACAGGTCAGACGAGTAATACTTCTTGGAATATTGACGGACTTGAAAGCGGTGTCTCTTTCACCTTTGAAGTAAGAGCCATTGGGCCAGAACCTTTAAATAAAAAATCCAGCTGGACAACTATTTCAATCAAAGTACCTTCTCCTTCTTCAGAGGGAGGAACAGAAGGGCCAGCCAATCCAAGTGTTCCGGTTGTCCTTCCTCCTGATCCTATAAACGTTAGCATCCAATCTTCTAGCAAAGATGAAGTTACTTTTCGATGGGGGATCCCTGGTTCTTATGGTGGCAATACTTCTGACTTGATTTCGATTGTTCGTCATTCAAGTAAAACAGACGGTACAGGAACATGGGCTGATTCAACACTTTTGAGAGAAGTTCAAGCAAATACCGATTCTGTTGTTTTAGATTTAATAGAAGGCGAATATATGGTTAAATTTAAAGATAAAAATGACAATAAGAGTGCTAATGAAACAAGTGCCATAATAAGCTTGCCTGATGCTTTACCTAGATTAGATCAAACAACAAGAAGGGAAGATACAGATGTCCCGGCTTTTCAAGGAGAAAAAAATAAAGTTTTCTATTCTGATGAATATGATGCTTTAGTGTTAGATGGGTCGGATTTATGGGATGACCAAGAAGAAGATATTGATACATGGGCTACAATTGATTTTTTTGGACCGCTGCAAACAACTGGGACGTATTATTTTAATAATATTGTTGACTTAGGTGGAGTTTTTACAGCTGTTTTCAAAAGAAAATTAACAACAAGGGGGCTAATCCCAAATGACACTATTGACGATCGGGCAACAGATATCGATAGATGGTCGGATTTTGATGGGGCCTTAGCAGATGAAACAACGGCAAATATTTACTTTAGAACAAGTAATAATGCGCCTGCTGATGAAGACATCATCACAGAAGATGGAGATAAGCTTTTACTAGAAGATGGAAGCGATATTTTGCAAGAAAGTTCACAAGATTATGGTGTCTGGACTCCAATGGAGTCGGGAAGGTACACAGGCCGAGTATTCCAGTTTAAGGTTGATCTCTCAAGCACAACAAGTGACCAAACTCCCCTTGTAGATGAGCTAGGTTATACACTTCAATTTGAAAACAGGACAGAAAGCAGCTCAATGGATTCTGGCGCAGGTGCAAAAGTCGTTACATATGCAAAAGCTTTCTACCAAACACCAAAACTAGGGATTACAGCTAACAATATGGCGACCGGTGACTATTATGAGATCAGTTCTGAATCACGAACAGGATTCACAGTACACTTTAAGAACAGTTCCGGCTCTAGCCAAAATCGCTCATTCTCATATCTAGCCAATGGCTATGGTGCGGAAGGTTCTTAAGTTATCATCAAATGCACTGCAAACCCTTTACTATCACTAGGTTATGGCAACTCACGACTATGTACTAAGCAACCAATCAGGGAGCAGCTTTCGTACAGATTTAAATAATGCATTAGCCGCAATCGTTACAAATAATTCATCGTCTTCTGCTCCAACTACTACATATTCATACATGGTATGGACTGATAGTAATAATAATTTAATCAAGCTTAGGAATGCTGCTAACGACGCTTGGATAACAATTGCGGACACTTCAGGAGGTGTAAACGCTAACTCAGCATCAACATTTAATTCAGATGTAACTTTTGACGGAGCAACGGCTGGAAGGGATATGGTCTGGGATAGATCACAGAATGCGCTTGAATTTGCAGATAATGCCCAATGTGCTTTCGGGAGTTCAAACGATCTAGTTATCAAGCATGATTCGACAAATAGCATTATTAATAATGATACTGGTGATCTTTATATTCAAACAGATAACAATTTAAAGTTTGAAAAAAAAGATGGTGGAGAAGATTTCATTCATTGCATAGCTGATGGAGCTGTAGAGCTGCATTATGATGGAAATATGCGTGTAAAGACTGGATCAGACCGGGTGACTATTTATCAACATTTATATCCTGGAACTGATAATCTTTATGACCTTGGTGACGGTTCTAATCGATGGGATGATGTTTGGGCTACAAATGGAACTATTCAAACTTCAGATGTTAATCAAAAGGATAATATAACCGCTACTGATTTAGGTCTAACTTTTGTTGATAAATTAACTCCTAAATCTTACAAGTTCAAAGGTAAAACTAGAACTCATTATGGCCTTATTGCTCAAGATGTAGAAGCAGTCTTATCAGACATTAGCAAATCTGCCTCTGATTTTGCAGGATTTATTAAAGACAAGGATTCTGATAATAATGATATATATGGACTTCGTTACACAGAATTTATTGCGCCACTGATAAAAGCAATTCAAGAGTTATCAGCTAAAGTAACAGCACTGGAGGCTAAATAATTATGGGCTTTACAAAGGCAGATGACAAGTGCTTAGTTTTTATTTAAAATCTTTTTAATTCTTCAATCAAATGACGATCTCTTCTGTTTGGCAAATTAACAAGACGACAATAGAGTCTGATAAAACTGATGGTTATATTACTCGTCTTGAATATAGGGTAAAAGGAATGGACGGATCTGAAGAGAAGACTCGAAGAGCTGGAGCAGTTGAATTTGTTAAACCTTCAGGAAGTTTACCTTCTGACTTTATTTCTTTTAATGACTTAAAAGAGTCTGACTGTTTAACTTGGATTAAAGATAGTTTAGGTTCTTCAACTGTTGTAGATATAGAGAACAGCATTAAAAGTGAGATTGACCTGATTAACACACCAGTGAAAAATATTGGTGGAGCACCGTGGTAATGGATCTTTCTGAGAGCCTTTTTGAGAGAAAAGCAATTCTAAAAGTTGAATTAAAATCTGCAAAAGATGAATTAGCACAAGCACAACAGGCAGTTCGTTTGCTTACAGAAAAAGCGTTTAGCCTTCAAGAAAGATTAAATGAGCTGGATCTTTTAGACTTAACACCTAAATCCAAAGAGGAGTAAAAGATGGCCGACAGAAAAATCACTGCACTTACCGAATTGACCGGACCTGTGGGTGATGATTTTTTTCCAATCATTGATTCTTCAGAAGCGGCTAATGCGGATAAGAATAAAAAGATTAGATATGACAATGTTCTAAAAGTGATTCCAAATGGAACAGTTTCTAGTCCCTCTATTATGTTTACAGGGGATTCAAACTCAGGACTATACAGGTCAGCTGCAAATACTCTCTCAGTTTCAATATCGGGTGGACTTGTTGGTTCTTTTCAATCAAACGGGTTCCAACTAGGAGCAGGGACACCAGCAGCACAACTGCATTTATTCAGTTCAGATACATCTGATCAGATTATATTTGAAAATAGCGATGCGGGAACAGATACTGCTCCTGACCTTATTCTATATCGTAATTCCGCTAGTCCTGCTAATGCTGATAATTTAGGGAATATTGTTTTAAGAGGAGAAGACAGTGCTGGCAATACACATGATTATGCGAGCATTACAAGTTCAATCTTAACAGTAACGAATGGATCTGAAGATGGAATCCTTGATCTAATGTCATCATCCAGTGGAACGCTTGCTTCAAGAATACGTTTGTCAGGAGATAAAGTTGGATTTGGTGAATCTTCTCCTGCTTATCCGGTTCATATAACAACTGCAGGAGCAGGGACAGCTTTATGGATTGAATGTAGTGCTAATGATGCAGCATCAACGGCTGATATAACTTTATATTCTAGAAGAGGTGCATCGGGAGCGGGCCAAGATAGTGATGTTCTTTCAACTATTTTCTTTAGAGGCAAAAATGATGCAGGAACACCTGAGCAAGTTGATTACTGTTCTATCGAAGCTCTTATAGTAGATGCGTCAGATGGAACAGAAGACGGAAGAATAAACTTTAAAGTAATGAATGCGGGTACGTTAACATCTCCGTTATCTATTCGATCTAATTTATTGACCTGTGAAGGGGCACTTGACATTAATGATGATATAACTTTTGCTGCTGGCTCTGATATTACTTTGGCTACCAGCACAGGCACTAAGATAGGGACAGGAACAAATCAACTATTAGGTTTTTGGAATGCTACCCCAGTAGATCAACCTGCTGCTATAGCTGATTTGTCTGGCAGTGCTTCATTAGCAGATACAATTACAAAGGTAAATGCGGTTCTTGCTGCTCTACGTGAAGTGGGTTTAATTGCATCTTAAGGATTAAGTACAAAGGCAAAAGTGCAACTAAACCTATAAAAAGGATTAAAGTTGTATGAGTTATAGCTTTTAAAATAGCTTTTTGTAACATGCAAAAATTTTTAAATATTATTAGTGTAATATCTTTTTTACTAGTGGCTTCTATTAGTGGATTAGGAGTCTTCTCTTACTTTTGGATTACAAGCGAAACAAATCAAGAAAAATTAAAGCAGCAGTTAATGGATCAAGTTACTGGAAAATTAAAGATGCCTCAACTTTCTGGCCCTGTTCTTCCGACATCTTCACCAACAGGAATACAACGCCTTAAAAAAGAAAAAACCGGCTTAAGTGTTCCTACCTTTTAATGGAAAAATTAACGCCCCCTAGTAGAGTTAGTTGCTGGAATTACAAAATTGCTTCTGTTAATCGTGTAATTGATGGTGACACTATCGACATAACAATTAACTTAGGGTTTAATCTTTCCATTAGACAACGTGTGAGGATTGCTGGTGTTGATACCCCCGAAAAAAGAACGAGTGACCATGATGTTGAGAAGCCACTTGGAATCGACGCAACAAACTGGCTTAAAGAAAAACTTGATGGTGCAAAAAATCTCATGGTTCGTACTGAGATGGGGTCTGGTGCTTCTGGCAAGTATGGCCGTTTACTCGGTTGGTTATATGCAGGAGATGAAGCTGTTTCTTTAAATGAACAGATGATTGCAGAGGGGTATGCTTGGGCCTATGACGGAGGAACAAAAAATAAAAATTTTGAAGAGTTGAAAGAGATTAGACGTTCTTTAGGAACACTGTGAAAAGTGTCAGAAATCCCAAGAATAGGAGTTAATTCTATTCGTATTGAGCCAGTAAGAACTTATATCAT
>CEUO01094935.1_pt1 | contig 18204 bp, 18 predicted proteins | sample 531391 | NCBI WGS metagenome assembly CEUO01 (sample SAMEA2622799, study PRJEB7988) | marine metagenome | isolation source: saline water (ENVO:00002010), including
GAATATGCAGCGACCACCAGAGCAAAGAGAAAAGGGACTGCTGCAGGAAAGCAGTTCGTGAAGCAGCCAAAAAGAATAGCTAAGAAAACAGCAAAATACACAAAGTAAAGAAAGATACTAGAGATGAAAAAAGGGCTTTATCATAACATTCAACAAAAACGCAAACGTATAGCTGCAGGATCAGGAGAAAAAATGCGTAAGCCGGGAGCAAAAGGCGCACCAAGCGCACAGAATTTTAAAGACGCAGACAAGACTGCTAAAAAAATGAGAAGAGGAGGAAAAGTACCTCCTAAATTAAAAGGTTTTTCCAAGTTACCAGAAAGCGTACAGGAAAAGATAGACCCTGAAAAGGCTAAGAAGTATAACATGGGAGGTATGACAATGAGTGATAAAATGAACTTCCCTATGAATAATACTATGGGTTCACCTATGGGCATGATGAATAAAGGTTATGCTCGTGGTGGCGGTATTCGTAAAGTTAAATACTAAGCTATGGAAGATTACACTGGTTTTATACTTTTTGGTATATGTATTTTTTTATACATACTATGCAGAGTATTGCTCGGTAAAAATAAATAAAATGGCCTTCAAACAACGCACATTGGGAAAAGTGCTTACAACAAGTAACGCTGATCTGTACACAGTCCCTACCAACTACCATAGCGAGATACTTAGTATCTTTATAGCAAATGAAAATGGAAGTGCAAGAACAGTTTCTATGGATTGGTATGACCTAGCAAGTACCACTTATTTTACGATGTTTGAAGAATTTTCTGTAGCTGCAAATAACTATATTCATATTGTAGACAGCCCCTTGTTTTTAGTAAGTGGGGATAAGATACGAGGTTTAGCAAGTGCAGGAACCTCTGTAACTGTAACTCTCCACGTTAGGGAAGAGTTTGTACCTCAACAGGTATAGAATAAACTTAGAAAGGAGTATATTTCATGCAAGTATTTACTTGGATTAAAGATCGAATGACTGAGCCTTCATCTTATGCCGCTGCAGGTGCAGCAGTAGTGGGTGTAGGTGTTCTTCTCAACTCTTCAACCATAGTCTTGGTTGGTGTAGTTGGAGGTGCCTTGGGTTTCTTTCTCAAGGAAAAAGGCATCATATAGTATGGTAAACAACCTGCTTGCAAATCCTAAAAAGAAGAAGGAACTTAATGAGAAGCAAAAAGTATTTGTAGATGCTCTTGTTACAAATGGTGGCAATATATCTTCAGCTTTACAGGAAGCAGGTTATTCAGAGAGTTCTCGTACCCACCTAATGAGAACTCTTTCAGAAGAAATAATTGAAAGGGCGCAATCAGTCCTTGCTGTTAATTCTGTACGTGCAGCTACCAATCTTGTAAATGCAATGGATGATGATGGTTCTCTTCCACGTTCTGATGTTCGACTTAAAGCTGCAGAATCTGTACTTAATCGTGTAGGTGTAGGGCGTAGAGATACTGTAGAACATAACGTAACTGCATTGCATGGAGTTGTTCTTCTTCCTTCAAAAGCATCACAAAAAAAACCTGTTATTATTGATAACGGAGAGGTAGTTTAAATAATGGCAAGTAGGCAAGCAAAAAAAGAAGCTAAACAACATCTTAAAAATTTAGGAAGTAATCTTTTAAATTATTATAAAAAAGGGGACGAGATTCTTACATCTATTGGAGTAGATCCAGCAAAAATGGATGTTACAAAAAAAGAAGCAATTTTAGCAGGGACATACGCTGCTGGTATTGCCGCAATTACTGCAGCAGAAGGTTCAAGAGCAGCAAAAAAACAACTTAAAAAAGATGGAGTAAATCTTACTCAAAAAGAATTTGACAAACTGTTTTCAAAAGGATCAAATTCACTAAAGAGTTTAACTGGAGTTAACCTAGACGTATATTCTCCGAATGTGCGTTCTATCGTAGAGGGAAACAGAAATTTTATGCCTTCTGAGTTTTCTGTAAATGTACCAGCAGGAGATGTAGGCAGTTTGTATGGTAGATTTAGACCCCAAGATAAATATAAAGAATTTGGATTTAGAGGCTCTAAAGATGGTTTTTCATATTCAGCGGCAGTTAATCCCGATGCTCCTAGAGAAACACTAACAGGCGGTATAGGTTATAAAAAAGATATATTTGATGGGGCAGGAGAGTTTACTGCAGGAGTATCAGCAAATAAATTTGAAAAAAAAGGAAATATTGGGCTTACACTTAAATTTGCAAAAGGTGGTCAAATTAAAAAATATTCTAACTCTTCTAGAAAACCTAAACTTAAATAGTAATTATATATGCCCTGTAAAAATAAGTGCCACTTAGATTTAAAAACTAATACCTGTACAGGGTGTAAGAGAACAATAGAAGAAATTAAGAAAGCTTACGAGAACCTTCAAAAGAAATGACAGACCCTATAGAAGAACCAGTAAAAAGAAAAAGAGGCCGTCCTAAACTTGAGGAAGGTGAAAAGGGTAATTACAATGTTTCAAGAAGAGTTAAGGCCCGGAGGGACTCTCAAAGAAAAGTCAGGGCCGCTAAAAAACGTGCGAATAACCATTCTAAAAAATTAAATGCTGCAAGAACTTCTGTAAAAAAAGCACAACAAAGTTTAAAAACTGTTGAAAATGCTATATATAATAAGAATGGTTCAAAAGTTATAGAAGAAAATGTACTCGAACAAGTACCAACCTCTGTAAAAGAACTGGTAGAAGATGAAGCAGAAGTTATTTTTAAGCCCAATAACGGCCCCCAGACAGACTTTCTTGCTTCGCCTGAAAGAGATGTATTTTACGGTGGAGCCGCTGGTGGTGGTAAGTCTTTTGCCCTTCTTGCTGATCTTCTTCGTTACTGCGGTAATTCTAGTCACCGTGCGCTGCTTATTCGCAGAACTCTTGACGAACTTACAGAACTTATTAACAAAAGTCGGGATTTGTACCCAAAAGCTTTTCCCGGTGCTGTATTTAAAGAAGCAAAATCCATGTGGCAGTTTCCATCAGGAGCAACTGCATGGTTTTCGTATCTAGATAAAGATAAAGACGTAACAAGATATCAAGGTCAATCTTTTACGTGGATTGGAATAGACGAGATAACGCATTACCCTACACCTTATGTATGGGAGTATTTAAGATCAAGGTTAAGAACAACTGATCCAGATATACAAGCATATATGCGCTGCACAGGAAACCCCGGAGGAGTTGGGGGTTGGTGGGTTAAGAAAATGTATATAGACCCTGCTCCCGAAAGCACTCCGTTTGCAGCGACAGATATAGAGTCAGGTAAACCTTTGCTCTGGCCTAGTACAGCAACTAACGGAAAAGCAGGTGAGCCGCTGTTTCTTCGCAAGTTTATTCCAGCACGGCTTACAGACAACCCCTACCTCGCTCAAAGTGGTGAATATGAGGCCATGTTGAGGTCGCTCCCAGAGGTGGAAAGAAGAAGACTTCTTGATGGGGATTGGGATGTTGCAGAGGGGGCGGCATTTCCCGAATTTTCGCGTAACATACATGTTGTAGATGCCTCGCAAATACAGATACCAACTAACTGGTTACGTGTACGAGCCGCAGATTATGGATATTCTGCTCCTTCTTGTGTTTTATGGGGTGCAGTAGATTGGGATGACGTTCTTTGGATATACAGAGAATACTACGCAAAAGGACAAACTGCACAAAATCTTGCAAATACCATTGTTGCACTAGAAGGAGATGATCCTACTATGTACTATACTGTTCTTGACGCTTCTTGCTGGAACCGCACAGGCACAGGGCCTTCTATAGCTGAAACAATGATTAGAGGTGGTGTAAGATGGACACCTTCAGATCGTAATAGAATAGCAGGAAAGATGGAGCTTCACAGACGGTTACAAGTAGATGAATTAACAGAGGAACCAAGAGTAAAAATACTTTCTACTTGCACTAACCTTATAAGAACACTATCTAGTATACCATTATCTAAAACTAATCCTGAAGATGTAGATACAAAATCAGATGACCATGCCTATGATGCACTGAGGTATATGTGCATGACAAGAGCGAGAGGGCATCTAACTATAAATAGTATGATGAATAAGATGAAAGAAAATAAACCTAAAGCTTTTGATAGTGTGTTCGGCTATTAATATCGATCAAAAGGCGTTTTTCTTTAAGTATGTAGGGCCTGTTAAAGAAAAAGATCGATATGTAAAAAGAAGACAAAAGCCTAAAGAAAAACTACCTAAGAATAGTAACCCTACATTTATGAACATAGAATAAAATTAAAAAAGGAGGTACATATGTACACATACGGAAAAGAATATTTTGACAAACTTATGAATAAACAAGGCGAACTTAGCCCTGTTCCTGATGGTGTTTTACATCGTGAAAAACACGATGCAGTTATTGCTGGCCCTATGGACAGAGATGAACTTCAAGTAGACATGGGCCGCAAAGCAAATCCTGATAATAAAGTTGATCCAGCCGTATTTGCAATGGCAGACCAAAAAGACTACTAAATTTTTTTAGGAAGATTTTATGACCGATACACCATTAGGTGACACTCCAGCAGTAGCTATTGTTGATGAAGCATCCACAAATATAGCAGGAACTGTAAGATCTAAATTTGAAGATGCAGAAACTGGTCGTTATCAACATGAACAACGGTGGCTAAAAGCATATAAAAACTTTAGAGGCATCTACGATTCAACTACTCAATTTAGAGAGTCTGAAAAAAGCAGAGTATTTTTAAAAATAACAAAAACTAAAGTTTTAGCAGCTTATGGTCAAATAATCGATGTTTTGTTTGCAAATAAAAGATTTCCCATAGTTGTTGAGGGTACTCCTGTACCAGAAGGTGTTGCAGAGTTTGCACATCTTAAAACAACACCAGATATTCCTCAAGAAGAACCTATGCAAGATCCATACGGTTTTCCGGGGGATGGGCGTGAATTTGAACCCGGAGCTACAGAAGCTTCTCCTCTTGGGGGATTACAACAGAAGTATGAGGGTGCAAACTTAGAAGAAGGCCCTTCTAGACTTGGTGAGCCACAGATAAGTCCTTCTAGGGAAACTGCTAGGCTTATGGAAAAAACTATACACGATCAGTTGCACGAAAACAATGCTTCCAATGTATTGCGACATTCAATATTTGAATGTGCTTTATTAGGAACAGGTATTGTTAAAGGGCCACTTAACGAAAGTAAAACATTACATCGTTGGGATGAAGAAGATAATTATTCTCCAGAACAGAAAGTTGTTCCTAAAATAGAGTCTGTTTCATGTTGGAGTTTTTATCCTGATCCTGCTGCAACTAGTATTGATGACTGTTCTTATATTATTCAACGGCACAGATTAAACAGATCTCAAGTTCGTGATCTTATGGACAAACCTTTCTTTAATCCAGAAGCTGTTGCTGCATGTCTTGATATGGGGCCTAACTATGATGATAAATACTTTGAAGATACTATTCGTAGTGAAAATTTAGAGGCACATCAAAACAATGATAGGTACGAGATACTGGAGTTTTGGGGTAATTTAGATTCTCATCTTGTTCAAGACATGGGCATACCTATGGACATGGATGATTTAACAGAAATACCTGTTAACGTATGGGTATGTGGTAATCAAGTATTACGTGTTGTAATGAACCCTTTTGTACCTTATAGAATACCTTATTTTTCTGTTCCATATGAAATTAATCCATATCAGTTATTTGGTGTAGGTATTCCAGAAAATATGGAAGATGCTCAGTTACTTATGAATGGTCACATACGTATGGCTATTGATAACTTAGCACTTGCAGGAAACGTAGTATTTGATGTAGATGAGGCTTCTCTTGTACCCGGTCAGAACTACGACATATACCCCGGTAAGGTGTTTAGAAGGCAATCGGGTAATCCCGGTACTTCTATTAACGCTGTTAAGTTTCCAAATACAGCCCCTGAAAATATTCAGATGTATCAGGCTGCGCGGCAACTTGCAGATGAGGAGACAGGACTACCTAGTATTATGCATGGTCAAACAGGCGTATCTGGTACAGGACGTACTGCTGCTGGACTTAGCATGTTAATGGGTGGTGCTAATTTAAGTATTAAAACAGTTATAAAAAATATAGACGATTTTTTACTAAAACCAATGGGCGAATCCATGTTTCTATGGAATATGCAATTTAATGATAAACGTCCTGAAATAAAGGGGGATCTGGAGATTAAGCCACAAGGAACTTCTGCAGTAATGCAAAAAGAAGTTCGCAGTCAAAGATTAACTGCATTACTACAAACAGTGGCAAACCCAATGCTTGCTCCATTTATCAAGATTCCAAATCTTGTAAGAGAGTTAGCAATTGCACAGGACATCGATCCTGACTTACTCGTTAACGACATTAACGATGCACAAATATTTGCAGAGATATTGAGAGGATTAAATGCTGGACAAGGAAACATGCCAGAAGCTTCTCCCACTGGTCAACCAGCCCCCAGCGTGGGACAGTCTGGAGGATTACCTCAAGGAACTGAGGGACAGGGACAAGGACAAGCTGGTGCAGGAACAATCGGACTTAGAGATGCGGAAGCTACAGGGCAGGGTGCAGGTAATCAACCACCTCCTATCCCTCAAGAATGAAGTTAACGAACAACAAAAGGTATATGTAAAGAGTGGCAACTAGCTTACAACAAATACAAGATACACTAGCTTCTTCAAGAACAACAGGGGCTAAACCTGTAACTATGGAGCAAATACCTGATGCAACCATAGATGTAAGAGGGGGAGTATCTAGCGCACTAGAGATAGAACCATTAGGACAAAAGAAAAAAAAGACTACTAGCCCATCTGTGCAAAGTTCAACTGCTACTCTTTCTACTGAAGAATATTTTTCAGATCTTTTAGACGGATTAAATTATGGTAATGCTAATAGTATAAATAATTTTAAAAACTCTATATCTGAAAGAATTAATGAAACAGATTCACAGGCTCTAGCATTTTTTAATACACAACCTGTTTCACAAAACACCTCGGTTACAACGGTTGATGATGGAGGAGACAGTCCGTTTAACCAGTTTGAAAATTACTTTGGGGGTACTGGTGCTGCAGAATCAGGAGTAGAAGATACTCCTGTAGCTTCTAGCGCAGCCTATGAAGAATTTACTTCTATGCCTTCTTACTCTCAAAATGCTGCTTTAAGTCTTACATCATCACTACCCGGAATGATTAATGCGTATTCAAGAGGTGCAGACCTTTCAAGTATGGCTTTAAGTTCTTTAGGAATACCTTCTTATAATTCATACATGGATACTTTTAATATAAATAATCCGATTGATGCAGTTAATGCTATAAATGCTGTTACAAATGTAGCCCAGTTAGCCTCTAGATATTCAAGTTTTGCAACAGCAACATCAGGATTAGAAAATTTTATATCAAATGCAGGAAAAAATTTAGAAGAAGGGCTACAGGGTGTTGTTAGTGTAGTTACAAATCCAAAAGGGGCTATTGAAGCTTACGGAAGGCAGTTAGAATATGGAACTCAAAATCCTCATACAAGATCTTTTGATCTTCCTTCTGGCTCTGTTAGCTATGTTTTTGATGAAACAGGGAGATTATCTACAGGTTCATTGGTGGGGTCGTTGGTAAGAGGAACGCCTATTGGCGGTGTATTTTCAGCGGCACAAGGGTTAATGCAAGCTACTGGATTTACAGATGAAATATCTGTAAGGGCGCAGCAAATGAGTGATGCTTTTAGTCTTAATGGTATATCATACTCAGGAGGAGTAACTGGTTATGCTACTCCCGAAGGAAAATCTTTTATAGATGTAAATTTTACAAATGATTATACTGAGCAATATGGCTCTGAAATAGCAAATTTTAATAATCAATATGATTTGTCTCAATTAACAGGGTCTATAGAAGATTTAACATTAAACGATTTTGCAAAAGCATCAGTTGTACAAAATTATCCTGATTTAGAATACGAAGAAGATTTATTAGACGCTAGTAAAAAGTCTCTTGCAGAAACAGCAGTTTCTCTTGGGATAGCAAGAGATATTAGAGATGCTATGAAAGTAGTTCCTAGTAAACTAATGGCAGAAAGAATTAGTGAAAATGTTAAAGACATTAATCAAAGTACTATGGCTGAAATTAATGCTGTGTTTGAAAATTTATATGGGGTTGATACTACAGATTTAAGTATTGAAACAGGTATTGCTGCTGGTTATCTCAGCGATGCAAAAATTGCTAGTTTAAGCCCTTTGGCTGTTGCACAATCTTTTGGTTTTTTAGCTAATACCCCTGAAAAACAAACGGCTGTATCAATGCAAGGAAGTGTAGATACTGCAGGTGATTTTGATCTTTTTGCTACAGGTAGTGGATTTTTAGATCCGAGTTTTGAAGTAGATGAACCTACAGGGCCAGCAGAAGCATACGATCCTAATCAAACTGGCCCCGGTTATACGACAGGTTTTGATCCAGATACTGGAGAGGGAGATAACGTTGGTGATCGCGGTGATCCCGATGGTTCTGTAGACACATCGGCTCAAACAGGTGTGGCTGGAACAGATATGAGTTCAGATGAAACTAGTATGGATGAACCAACTGGAGAAGATGTTGATATTGGCGACGATATTGGTGACGATGTAGGAGATGAATAAAAATGGAAATAACAGAACAACAATTTAATGCTAACTTACAAAATCTTTCTGAGATAGATCAACAAAATGTAATTAGTGTTATACAAGAAATAGGCGCAGAGGAATTGCGTAGTTTTGCAAAAGTTCTTGGTGTTGACATTATAATAAGTGAAGAGTTAGTAGATGAATCTATAGAAGCCTCTCTTGACGAAACTCCTGTAGAAGAAACTCCTGTAGAAGAAACTCCTGTAGAAGAAACTCCTGTAGAAGAAGAAACACCTATACAGTCACCAATAGAACAACAGATGCAACAGTTAGCAGTAGGCGATCAAGTTGTTGCACCTGCCCCAACTGAAGATGTTCCAATTGAAGATGTTCTAGCTGAAGTTTTACCAGTAGATGCAGTTGCTGGCCCTATAATGCAAGAAGGAGCCTCTGAAACAGGTGTTGCAGATGATGTTCCAATGGATGCAGAAGAAGGGGCATACGTAGTAAATGCTGCAGCTATAGAACGTGTTGGAGTACGTGATTTTGAAGAACGTATTCTTAAACCTAATATAGAGTCTCTACGTAAAAAAGGCGTAGAAATTAATTTAGAACAATTAAAAAGTCCTGCTGCACAGGTAGAAGGCGATACAGATATAGCTGTAAGCAATGGTGAGTATTATCTGCCACCTATTCTTGTTAAAGAGATAGGTTTAGACTTATTAGAAAAGATTAATAAACGTGGTGAAAAAGAAACAGAAGAGAGAATAGCTGAAGAAGAAGCTCCTGTAGAGCCTATGCAACAACAGGTACAGGCTTTAAATAAAGGTAATCAGGTAAAAAAAAAGATTAGACCCTCTCAAGACCAGATAATTAAAAATCAAAACAATGTACGCCGTAAATTAAAAAATTTAGGATATAGAGAAGAGGCTATTGCAGGTATAATGGGAAATATTCACGGAGAAAATGATACTTTTGATTATAAACGTATAGAGGATAAAAAAGGAAAAAACAAAGGATATGGTCTTTTTCAATTTACTGGCGGCAGAAAAAAAGCCTATGAAAATTATTTACGAGAAATGAAAAAATCAGACTCTATAGATTCTCAATTAGAATATATGACAGATACAATTAATATAACTAGTGATAAAACAGCAGCTAATTTTCCAAAATGGGAAACATCTGATTTAGGATTTGGTAACAGAGAATCTTTACGTAATATTTTTAAAACTGGTAATGTAAAACAAATAACCAATAAATTTTTAGAAATTTTTGAAAGACCTAAAAACCCTAATGCCAGCAGACAAAAAAGAATTGATTTTGCAAATAAAATTTATAACGCTGCGGTAGTCGCACCACTACCAAAAGAAAAACCTAAACCTGCGGTAGTCGCACCACTACCAAAAGAAAAACCACCAACTCGTGGTCAACAAGCAAGGATGCGCCCCGGTTTAGATAAAGTTCAAAATACAATGGACACACGAGAAATTCAACAGTTTCCAGAACGAGTTATGCAATAGCTCCTTCTGAAAAAACACAGCCACCCATATAATATGGCCCTGTGATACTAACCAACAAGCAGCTACCCTTACGAGGCCCTGCGAGGAGGAAAAATGACTGAAGACGTACTAAGTAAAGAACAAAAAACTGGCCCCTATCGTGGAGGATATAAAGAAGGCGTTTACGCTGAAGAAACCGAAATGAAGGCTACCCAAGAAGAAACTCAAGAAACATCTCAAGATGATGAGGAAACCATATCTCTTAAAACAGAGATTAAAACTGAAGAGCATGACTACAAAAAACGTTATGATGATTTAAAAAAACACTATGATAGCAAGCTTCATGAGTGGAGAGAAGAAAGAGAAGCCCTTATAGTAGAGGGACAATCTGCACCACAAATTAGTGAAGAAGATGCTGACTTAGAATCGTTTAAAGAAAGTTATCCTGATGTATATAATGCAGTTGCAACTTTAAGTGCTAAAAAAAGTTCCGAGGAAGTTCAAGAACTTCGTGGAGAAATTGAACGGCTTACTAAACGAGAAGAACATCTTAAAGTAAAAAGTGCTTATCAGGAATTACTAGCCCTGCACCCAGACTTTGCAGAAATTAAGAAGTCTGACCAATTCAAAGAATGGATTGATAAGCAGCCACCTAGTATTGCAGACGGTATCACCAACAATAATGAGGATGTACAATGGGCTTCTAGAGTTCTGGATTTGTACAAAGCCGACACAGGCACAAAAAAGAAAGTAGGTAGACCTAAAAAACAGGATTTAAGTAAAGCTGCAGAGGCAATAACAACAACTAGCCCTGTAAACATTGCTTCAAATTCTAATAAAAACAAAAGGGTTTGGACTACTTCAGAGATACGTAAACTTAAACCGCATGAGTTTGATAAACTTGAATCCGAGATCGATCAAGCAAATGCGGAGGGTCGTATCGTTAACGGCTAATATATAGAAAGGACTGAATTATGGCTGTTGCTGTATCAGCCGGTTATGGTAATCTACCATCCGGTAATTTTCAGGCCGAAATCTATAGTCAAAAGGTTCTTAAATTTTTCCGTCGCGCATCAGTAGTAGAAGACATTACTAATACTGATTACGCAGGAGAGATTGAGAATTTTGGTGACACGGTTCGCATCATTAAAGAACCTACTGTTACCATTTCAGCATACTCGCGTGGTGCTGTGGTTACTCCACAGGATTTGGCAGATGATGAAATTCAACTGACCGTAGATCAGGCCCAAGCCTTTGCCTTCAAGGTTGATGACATTGAAGAGAGGCAATCCCACGTTAACTTTGAGGCTCTTGCTACCTCTTCTGGTGCATACTCCTTGAAGCGTAACTACGACAAAAATGTACTACAAGAAATGATTGATAGTGCAGGTATTAAAGGTGCATCTGGCACTGTAGAAACAGACAGTTCCCTTGGTACTGCAGGTACTCCTCACACGATGGACGGCTCAGACGCTGGTGATGAGGCTGTACAAATCATTGCTAAAATGGCAAGGCATCTTGACCAAGTTGACGTTCCAGAAGAAAATCGCTGGTTCGTTGCTCCACCTCGCTTCTATGAAACTCTTTATAAAGCAGGTGCCAAGATTGCTGAAGTCCAAGTAACTGGGGATGCACAGTCACCCATGCGTAACGGCATGTTGACTGCCCAAAAAGTTATGGGCTTTACGCTATATAAATCCAATGCTCTTCGTCAGTCAGCAGATGCTACGACTACGACAGACATGGTATCGCTTAGTGGCGTTGCCTCTGGTGAGAATATTATTCTTGCTGGGCATATTTCGGCAGTTGCCACAGCCAACTCAATTGCTAAGACAGAAGTTATTCGTGACCCTGATTCATTCGCTGATGTGGTTCGCGGTCTGCACGTATATGGTCGCAAGGTCATTCGTCCAGAAGGACTTGTTCTTGGCATTGTAGACTACAGCTAAAGGGAGGAATGAATTATGGCTACTTATAATCGCACTATTTCTGGCGGTGGCACAATTAATCATCCTTCACGGATGCCTACACCTTACGTCATTACTTCTCAAGTATGGGATACTGCTGACGGCGGTGCAGGTGGGGATGTCATAGAATTAGTTGATGTTCCTGCGGATACGATGATTGTTGCAGGTGCTTTGGAAGTTCTTGAAGCACGAGGCAATGGTCAGATTACGATGGACATTGGTTTTACTGGTGGCGATGTAGACTGTTTTCTTGACGGTTCTGCATGTGCGGCTGGTTTTTCGCCATTCTTAGAAGCGGCTGTTGGAGCCTCTGGTTCTAACGCACGTATTCTAACCAGTGCTGACACTATTGATGCTCTTATTCTTGATGGGGGTTCCTCTGGTGAAAGTGCCTTACGTTTCCGTATTCATGTTTGTATGGTTGATATCTCACGCAACCCACTTACAGAAGCAGCTACTGTATCTACTGGTACGTAGTGTTACTAAAGGTTTTGTAGGGTTCCTTTTTAAAAACCCTACACCTCTTTGCTATGAACTGATTTGAATGGAGGAAAATGTGTTTATAAAAGTATTAAATGATGAAGAGATAAAAGTTTGTTTAAAGGGTATCGAACAAAAAACATTTGCATCTGGTGATGTAACTCAACCAGATGGTAAACTAAAACAGAATAAAGAATCTTTTACTGTTTCAGACAAAGTTAGAAAATTAATTACGGATAAATTATACGATAATCATTATTGTGATTCTGTGTATTGCCCTACTAGAGTATCTGTAAATTTCTATAATGAATATAAAAAAGGAGATTTTTATAACCTGCACATAGACGAATTTAAAGCTCGTCCTAAATCAAAAAATATATATTTTGACTACGGCTGGAGCTTAAATTTATCAGACAAATATGAGGGTGGAGAATTTGTACTTACTCTTGATAATTCTGAAAAATATGGCAAAAAACTTTGTGCAGGAGAGATGGTAATTTTCCCTATTATATATCCGCATGAAGTCTTACCTATAAAAAGCGGAATAAGAAAAAATATAGTAGGTTGGTTTTCATCGAATATAACATACGAACAAACATACATATTAAAAAACTTATACGCTGTTTCCAATTACTGTTCTACAGATAAACAACTTTCTGTACAAGCAAATTTAATACAGAATTATTTAAAAAAAACTTGGGGAAAAGTCTCGTGAAAAAATTTTTTCTAGTACTACTGTTAGTTTTTTTAAGCGGCGTATCTGCATATGCAAGACCTGCTTGCGCCCCTCTTTCATTTGTTAAAGATAAATTAACCGTACAATTTAATGAAGTTTTATTTGCAACAGGAAATTTTGAGTCTGGTGAAAAACTTATGCTATACGTAGATCCAAAATCTAGATCTTTTTCTATAGTGTTTACTCCTCTTTATGCCCCCGATATAGGTTGTTTATTTCAAACAGGAGAAAATTTTATGCCAGCATATAGCAAAAGTAACAAAAAAGATAGAGATACTGAAAAATGAATTATTCAGAAATAATTAATGCAGTTTTATACGACTTAAATGAAACTACTATTGCAGAATCTGCTGCTGGACTATCTGGAACTAGAGGTGTTCAAACCACAATAAAAAAAGATGTTAACAGAGCAATAAGAGATATTGAATCTGAATATATTCAATGGCCTTGGCAATTTAATACAGCGAGTTATACTCTATTTGGTGGAAAAGGAGAATATAAATATCCTGTAAAAATAGTAGTATCTAGTGTAAGTGGGGCTTTTACAAATAACGAATATATAAGTGGAGGAACGTCTTCTGCTAAAGGTATTGTTCGTAGAGTACCTCCTCATGGTGGGCACTCTGATGAACAGTATGTTCTTGTAGAACCTATTGAGGGAGAGTTTCAATCATCGGAAACTTTAACTGGTGCAAACTCCTCAGTTACAGCAACTTCTGGTAATATAACTCATACTATGGACGTAGACTATGATAGTTTCTTTTTAAGACCTAGAAATCTTATTGTTGAAGGAGAGTTTGATAAAACAATAACTTTAGGGTCGTATTGGAATACTCGCACTAGTGATCCTGCAGGAACTAGCACATCTGGTACTCCAGCAATTAGCACAGACTCTAGTGGAAATAAAAACTTTGCTGCAGGTGTACTACGATTAAATGACGGTTGTGTAGATCAAGCAATACCGACTATAGAAAATAAAGAGTACAGAATAACGGTACGCCTATCATCAGGAAGTAGTAGCGCAACATCTGAAACACTTAATGTATTTGCAGGATCTAGTAGTGATAAAGATTCCGACTTATCTACTACGTTTCAAATAGCAAATACAGGTGGTGGAGAAATAAGAACTACAAAATTTACAGCATCTACACAAAACACATTTATTTCTTTTAGTAATACAGCAAGTCAAAATCTTGATATAGATTTTATAGAAGTTTTTGATGTAGATTCAACTGGAAAACCCCTCCAGTACAAAACTTTTGAAGAGTATCAATCAGGACATGGAAAGTATCATTCTTCATATAGACAGAATGAATTTTTAGCACTTAGTTCTCCTGATGATGGATTTGGTACGCCTGAGTGCGTATATCGAGTTAGAAATGATATAGCCTTTGGTGTTACTCCTATTGCAAACAAAACACAATATGAAGTTTTATTTAATTTCTTTACCTCATCTGCAGAATTAAGCGCATACGATGACAAACCTAAAATACCATCTAGGTATCACGATGTAATTGTTGCAAAAGTAAAATACTATGTTCATCAGCTACGAGGTAATAATGAAGGCACACAGTTTTCTCTTAGAGACTATGAAACAGGGGTTCGTAGAATGAAAACAGAACTTATAAATCAAAAAGATTATATGAGGGCTGTGTAATGCCAATCAACGCTTTTCCTGTAAACTGTGATGGAGGTTTAGTGCTTGACAAAAGTATTTTTGCACTACAACCCGGAGAAGCAATTACACTTGAAAACTTTGAACCTGATATTAACGGTGGATACGCTAAAATAAAAGGATTTTCTAAATTTGATAGTAATCAAGTGTCGGGATCAGGAGGAATACTGGGCCTAGCATTTTATGGAAACAGTAAAGTTATTGCAGCAAGAGCAGCAAATGTACAACATTCTGCAGGATCAGGCTGGACAAATATTGCAACAAATAGAACAAGTGCTGAAAGATACTCATTTACAAACTACAATTGGGATGGCACAGAAAATATAGGCATGGCAGACGGTGTAAATGATGCAGCTTTTTGGGACGGCAGTACATATACAACAATAACAGCATCTGTAGCAGGTGCAAAACCTACCGCCCCAGAAGTAATACAGGAATTTAAGGGTCATTTATTTTTTTCTGGTATGTCAAATGCTCCACATGCAGTAAAGTTTTCTGCACCTTTTACTGAAAACGATTTTAGTGCTGCTTCAGGAGCAGGGGAGATTGCATTTGGAGATGACGTAATAAGCCTTAAACCCTTTAGGAATCAATTAATTATATTCTGTAAGAACAGTATTCATTCGTTAAGTGGGTCGAGTTCTGCAGATTTTCAAATAAAACCTGTAACAAGAAACATAGGCTGTTTATCTCACTTTTCTATACAAGAGATTGCAGGTGACCTTATTTTTCTCGCACCTGATGGGTTGCGAACTATAGCAGGGACAGAAAAAATTGGAGATACTGAATTAGGAACTATATCTAAGCAGGTTCAGCCCAGATTAAACGGTTTAACTCAAGATCAATTAAACAATTTATCTTCTCACATAATAAGAAGCAAAAGTCAATATAGATTATATTATCCTACTACTTCTGGAACAGAAGCAGCTTCTACAGGATTGATTGCAGTAATTAAAAGAAACTTGACGACAGGAAATGTTGGCTGGGAATATTCAGATATTAAAGGTGTTAAGCCTATGATTGCAACATCTGGATATATTTCTGATGCAGAAAAAGTAGTGCATGGAGATTATGATGGGGGCTATGTTTATCTTCAAGAAAGTGGCAACGATTTTGATGGAACATCTATGTCTTGTACATACAGAACAACAGACTATAACATGCAAGATGTAGGCATTAGAAAAAATATGCAAAGAGTAATTCTTAACTATAATCCTTCAGGAACTATAGAAGATGTAGATATGTCTCTTATATATGATTATAATGATGTAACAGTTGCACAACCTGCATCTTATGATTTAAAAAACCCAGCAGGAGCAGCTTTGTATGGCTCCTCGTTATACGGTACAGCCGCATATGGAGAAAGTGTTTATCCACCTCTATATAGGCAATCAGTAGAGGGGTCAGGCTTTGCAGTAGCCTTAAAATTTACTGACTCAAGCACAAATCCAACATATACAATAAAAGGATTTTCACTAGAATTTACACTGGGAGCTAGAATGTAATGGGTACAGGATATGCCAAAACAGACCCTACTAATTTTGTAGATGGCGAAACAATTGAAGCGTCAGATTTTACCACTGAGTTTAATGCAATTGACGCATCATTTCATTTAAGTACAGGTCACACACATGATGGAACAACAGCAGAAGGAGGGCCTGTAACCAAGCTTCTCGGAACTGCAATTACCATTGGAAATGGAGCATCAGGAACAGATATAGCGGTTACGTTTGATGGTGAAACAAATGACGGCGTACTAACTTGGATGGAAGATGAAGATTACTTTAAATTTTCAGATGATGCGCTAGTAAATTCTGATGAGAAACTATACTTCAGAGATACAGCAATATATCTTAATTCAAGTGCAGATGGGCAGCTTGATATAGTAGCTGATACAGAAATACAGATAGCAGCCACTACTATTGATATTAACGGTAACGTAGATATATCAGGAACTGTAACTATAGGTTCAGCAGAAATATCTGAAGCAGAACTTGAAATATTAGACGGAGCAACCGCTACAACAGCGGAACTTAATTATAATGATACAGGCGCAGCAGTAGGGACAGTTGTTGCTTCTAAAACTGTTACTGCAGATGCAAATAAAGACGTAGCATCATTTCGTAATATTACACTTACAGGAGAGTTAGACGGTGGCTCCCTTGATATAAGTGGGGATGCGGATATAGACGGAACTACCAATCTTGATGCTGTAGATATAGATGGGACAGTACAGATTGATGGTGCGACGACTTTTGGTGTAGATGATACAGGAGTAGACGTAAAGTTTTTTGGGGCAACAAGCGGTGCTTATTTATTGTGGGATGAAAGTGAAGACAAGCTTCTTACCGCTGGAGGAACTACGGTTGACATTGTAAAAGATAAATTACTTATAGGGGGTACAGCAGTCACTACTACGGCAGCAGAACTTAATGTTTTAGATGCAGTAACTGCAGGGACAGTAACAGCAAGTCTAGGAGTAGTTGTTGATTCAAATAAAGACATTGGTACATTTAGAAATGTTACGTTGTCAGGAGAGCTAGATGCTGGAAGTTTAGATGTTTCTGGAGATGCAGATATAGATGGTACAACAAATTTAGATGCAGTTGATATAGATGGCAACGTACAGCTAGATGGCACTTTAACAGTAGGTGTAGATGACACTGGATATGACGTAAAATTATTTGGTGCAACAGCAAGTGCTTATATGCTGTGGGATGCTTCTGCTGATGATTTAATTTTAGGCGGTGATGCAGGGCTTGTTGTTCCCGATGGTCAATTTTCATTGGGGTCAACTGCGGTTACTACAACAGCAGCAGAAATAAATCTTATTGATGGTGGTACTTCACGAGGCACAACGGCTGTGGCTAGTGGAGATGGTATTTTAATTAATGATGCTGGCACAATGCGAATGACAAATGTTGATACTGTATCAACTTATTTTTCATCTCATAATGTTGGTGGCAGCAATATTGTTACGACAGGCGCATTAGATACTGGCTCAATAACAAGTGGTTTTGGCGCAATTGACAATGGCGCATCAAATATTACAACAACCGGGGATATTTCTGGAGGTACAGTTAACGCTACTTCAGATACGGCTGCTGGAGATAATGCAGCAATAGGTTACACAAGTGCAGAAGGATTAATTCTTACTGGGCAAGGCTCGACAAACGATATAACTCTGAAACGAGATGACGACACCGCAGTGTTAGAAGTTGCAACAGGTCAAAGTGATATTGAAGTTACAGGTGGCAACATATTTTTTGGAACTGCAAGTAAAGGTGTATATTTAGGAGTTAC
>CEUO01085205.1_pt1 | contig 18176 bp, 12 predicted proteins | sample 531391 | NCBI WGS metagenome assembly CEUO01 (sample SAMEA2622799, study PRJEB7988) | marine metagenome | isolation source: saline water (ENVO:00002010), including
ATCGTCAACAACGTCTTGTATTACCTGGGTTTTGTTAATAAGACCATATCTTAACTCCGTTTGCTTCCAATCACCATCTAGTATGGATTCTTTGTTTTCCTCTAGCCACTTCGCGTCTTCAGGGTTTCCGCTTACAATAACTTTTGTCTCTCCTAAACTGTTAGTAAATGTGTACCTTGCGGAAAGCACTGGATTTACCCACTGCTCCATAAAATCACCTGCAACAACACTGTTGCTTAAAACCGCTCCCTCGTACTCTTCGCTGTTTAATATTTTATCGTGTAGCTTTAACGTTTCTGATATAGACGCTGAGTCTTGCTGTGCCTGCTGATTTTGTATTTGCAAAGAAGCGGCCTCTTTTTTATTGTCAGATATAGTTGTGTATATATCTGCCTGAAAGTCCATATCGTCCACAACAATACCATACGAATCTTGAAGAGGACCCTGTATGTTTTTATTTTGTGCGTTAATTAGTCTAGCATACTCCGTGTCGGTTTTTAGCTTTTGTTCTCTTTTCTTTTCAGCTATAGCAGTAATACTTTTTGCTGTAATTTTACCTATGTTTTTACCGAACTCTATCCAAGCTTCCGCGGGGTTTACCTGCGGTGCTGCGTAAGCGTTAAACGCTCCTTGTACTAATGCTGCATCTGCTCCCATTTTTATCCGTATTTATTTATCCTAATGAACTTGCGCTTCCAGCTATAGACACACCTGCTTCTGCTACTCCAGCTAAAGCGGCTTGTTGCGCCGCGGCTGCGTTTTGAGCAGTTTGTCTATGCCCAGCAACCTCTCCCTGCGCCATACCAAGTAAAGTCGCCGCTTGGTCTCTTTCCCAGTTTCTAGACATTACCTCGCCCTGTCTTTCCATATTTTGGATAGCAGCTTCTTGTTGGGCGGCTAATCTTTGGTTAGCGGCTTCTTGTTGACCAATACTAGCTGACGCTTGTTGAGCGGCTAACGTACCTTGATTAGCCATAGCTTGAGCTAACGCTGCAACGCCTGAACCACCAGCAGCACCCTTAAGTCCTTCTAATATATTAGCTTGCTGTTGTTGAACTTGTTCTTTTTGAAACTGTGCTTGCTGTTGATTAATAGTTAAATCCTCCATGGTGTTTTCCATGTTTAAGTATGGATTAGACGTATCTAATTGAGAGTATATCTCTTTTTGGCGATCCATTTCCTCTTTAGCTTGACGTTCTTTTTCTTCCGCTTCTTTTCGTTGTTGACTAGCCGATACAGCTCCGGCTGTACCTCCTGCCGCTGCTAAAACGCCACCAACTATTAAAGCTGTACCTACTGCAAAACTCATGTTATTTTAATTCTAATTGTTTTAATGACTCTAGTATATCACAGTCTGGAGGTAAATCGCTATAAGACTTGCAAGTAACCTCATCTTCGACTTCTTCAATACTTGTGTTTTCTGTTGAATGCACGGTTATAAAAACGCACTCTTCATGGGTATATATAACTCTTTTAGTACCAGGTTTTGTAATACCCTGATGCGGAGCCTTAATGTATTCTATACCATTTTCAGTTAATATAGACATACTACCACTCATAAGAAAAAACGGATGCTCTTTTTTATGGATCTTAGTAACAATCAGCTCGTTAGCTGGGTTAAATATCTCCCTAATGTAGCACCCGCCTGCAAACGTGTGTTTTACTGGGTTGGCTTCGTTCATTTCTTCCTTACTCATGCCTACCTCTAAAACTTGAGACTCTAAAGTAGTTATATTTTCTCTAAACTGCTTTCTTTTTCTTATTTCTTCGCCTATCTCCCAAGCTTCGTCAAAGTCAAAAGAGTGCTTTATACCCCATTGCTCTGTTAGCCTGTAGAACTGCTCCCTGCTTTGTTCTTTTGTTAAAGGCGCGTTTTTAACTTGTTCTTTAATTTTATCCAACACTATTTAATTTTATTGCATTACAGTTGTATAGTTACACTTTTTTGCTTTTATTTACTACTATTAAAGACGTTGGCGCTTACAGCGTAAAGCTCGACGGTATTGCTATCTGTTAGACTTGTAACATAGTCAACTGTGTGATGGACGTCAGGATCAAACGCTGGTATATGATCGTTGTAGAATGTGACTTTAGCGCTATAACCTTTTACTTTACCTTGGTTAACTGACGCTTCTTTCTTAAAAAATATGAAATCATTAGCCGCGGCTTGATGTGTGCTCACGTCGTTATTGCATATAATTGATGCTGTAGTGCCATTAAACGGTACTATATCAGTTATAACACCTATCTCAATATAGTTATTTGAAGATACTGTAAAGCCTCCAGATTGAGCCACCGCACCGTGGTAAGCTGTGTCACCAATTTGAAGAGAGTCAGGAAGTTCGTGCGAAAAGTTTATTGTTATAGGCATGTTAAGAAATTATATTGTCTAGATTAAGGTTCATGCTAACATCTTTGTCTCCAAATTTGTCTATCACATATCTACCCGTTATCGTTATAGTTGCGGTGCCATCACCCGTGATTGCTAGATCTTTAAACCTAACCTCAGTACCACCGTTAGTTGTTGAATCTGTATTTGTAAAATCACTTTGTTCAGGCGTCTTTATTACTGTAAAATTACCACCGCCTGAGCGAGCTATAACCCAACTAAAGCTTTTAACCGTGTCAAAACCTCTTATAACATTAGCAACTTCTTCACCCTGTTTATTTACTAAACCTTTAACAGTTTGCGCAACCGCACCACTAAGATCGTGTCCACCGCTTATGGTTCTTGTAACCTCAATAACAGGATCAAACGCTTGAAATAACGTTAAAGTGTCTATGCCGCTCTCGTTAAAGACTTCGCCTAAAGTGGTGTTATCTCCTGGCGTTAATTGAAAATACCAATTAGTGTTTGTATCCACAGACTCAAAATGCACAAATTCCACATGTGCGCCTATAGACTGCGCGTTTGCAAGCCATGCTCCGTCATCCATCTGGTTAGTGAAAAAATCGCTACCGAAAGCAACACCCTCAGATCCACCCTCCGTGAGCATGAAACTCGTTCTTGGCCCTTGGGTAATTTCTTTATTTTTAAGCTCTTCAAACAAGTGGTTCCCCGCGTCATCAACGGCTCTTAAATTAAATCTAGCACCGATATTTCCAACAACAAAAAATAGCCTCTTTTCTGTCCCATCAGGGTTCACATATTTACTAGTCGATACGTCAGCTCTAGTATCTCCTCTAGGAACTCTATGGTAGTAGGTGTTGTAAAAGTGTATAATTTGAAGTTCTAGTGAAGGATCAGCTATAGCTGAAACTTTTAAGTCAGCGAATATTTGATTAGACTCCTCTACGATTTTAGTGTTTTTATACATTATTTCGTATGTAACAGCGCTTACTAAGTTTGTTACGCTGTTGACCACCTGCGACTTAGGTACTAAAAAAACGTGCTTATCTATTTTAAGAGGTTGCCCCGTTGTAGAATCTAAAGACGGCATGATATCAAGATGGTACCCCATGTCACACGTTATCTCCCATTCACCTATCTTGGTAACGTCTGCATAACTTGTAGCGGTTTGTATAGGTTCAACTGGTACTTTGCCTAAAAACTTGTACTTATCCCTACTCCCAACAGTTGTTTTCGTGACAGTGTTAGGTATGTTAGTTGCTGAAGAACCGCTAGCCGTTACTGTTGACGTAGTGTAGCGGGAGTAATCCGTGTCTTGTTGTATACTAACGCAATAGTCGATTTCTGTAAGTACGCCCCTTCTAGCCGTGCCTGTAATCTTTGAGTCTAAAGTTGTATCTGCAGATGGCATAGCGTAAGACGCGTTAATATCTACCAGCGCTATTACGGTATTATCTTTAGAGTACGGTACTCCAGTGTTTGAAAACGTAACGTCATCTATACCTGCCGGTAAAGTTCCGTGTGAAAAATCAGACGCGGAAATAGTAAACCCGCTAGAAGGCGTTATAGTTAAAGTTACATCCGTAGCACTTGTTGACCCAGCTGACGCGGCCGCTCTAGAACCTTTAGATATCGTGTAGCCTAGTGTGCTCATGATTATTTAATATTAAGGGTAAATAATGTTTGCTCTGTGTCTCCGGTAACTGATTGCGCTATACCTATACCTTGTACTTGGAAGTTATCGGTATCAAATCTATTGTTTGAATCTAAAGTTGTAGATCCTTTAATATAGTTAAAATACTTACCCTCCTTTTCAACAAAATACATAGTTTTTGCCTCGTCCAAATCTGTTGAAATATTATCAGCATACCAACCAGAAAAACTGGTTAAATTGTAATACTCTCCGTCACTCAAATTACTTAACGTGTTTCCGGCAGCGTCAGTTACGTTGCTATCTGTATATGCTGGTATTTTAGCGCTCGTACCTTCATAGCTAAGTGTTAAGAAAGTTTTAACATCACTTGGGTTGTCGTTAAACAAAACAGTTATATAGCTATTTTGATACTCGGAGTAGAACATGTTTCTAAAGATTGGGTTGACATAGTGTCTCCATATTTTAGCTAAAGGGTACTGAGCTCCACTTGGAGCCGGTGTTGACGCTGTTAGGTATTTGCCGCTGATACTGCCTCCAGCATCTGGTATAAAAGACTTAAAGCTTATCCAGCCTTTTGATTCCTCACTAAACGTTATTGTCGTACTTTCTAACTGGTGCGCTGTATTTTCATCAGCTTTTAGCGTGAGATTATACTCTCCTTTAACTACGTCAAAAGTGCCTAAAGCAACGTTTGCTAAAGCTAAATTCTCCCTAAACCAATCTTTCATACCGACATTAGATATAGGTGTTAAACCATCGTTGGATAGCCTTAAAACTGCTCCTCGTTGCTTATCTGTAAAGTATATTCGATATTGATCAGACGCTAGCGACTCTGGGTTTTTAGAAATACCATAATCTCCAGCAAACGGCACTGCTTGACCTAAAACTCTATCGGTAGCTGTAAGTTGAGGGTTACCGTCCGCATTAAATAAAGCATCCTTGTTAGCTAGTATTTTTAATACTTTATCCTCACAAAACGCAACCACGTTTGTGTCCCTTGTTTTTAACGCCTGTATAGATCCGTAACCAGGATTTAGATCCTTTGTTATTTTTTCGGACATGTTAAACTCATTGAGCTCGTTAACGCCTGAATTACTATTATATATTCCTGAATAAATTAAACCACTTGACCTAACTTCTTCCCCGTAATCATCAAGAACTGTAGAAACTTTAGCGCCATTGTCTAATTGAGGAGCATTAAAATCATCTCGTATTCTATCCGATTCTACCCCGTTGCCAAACGCGTAACAATTGTGCCACGCTAGTTTTACTGGATTTTCGTGGACGTCTTCTTCTAAAGTGTACATGCCGGAAACTCCTCTAAAAGTAAAACTCTGAACAGTGTTAAAGTTAGTTTGAGGTGTATTTAAGGGCTGTGTTAGCAATATCTGCGCCGGTTCAGCAAGTAAATCAGACACATATGTAAAAGTGCCATCGCCATTATTCTGAGACTGCGGCGTTGATGTTTGTACAAACGTTCCTGGAACAACGTTCTCTCCAGTTACCTCTATTCTCCACCCATAGTTATGCATGGCTAACAACAGGTTTATATTTGCCTGGTTTGCACCTACTAAATAATCAATCTGGTTCGCTTGTCCGCCAGAAACAGTCGCGCTAAAAGTTACAGAATCTGTAGGTATAGGTGTTGGAGTTGTGTTGGGGTTATATTGGAAAACATAATCTTTTATAACCGCTGTTGTCTCTACTCCGTCCTGATGTGTAAACGTAATTCTATCACCAATAACAAACCAGTTAAAAGGTTGTCCATTTGGCGATGCTGGGGTAATACTTCCAGTAGCTCTAAAATTAACAGCGCCGTAAACTAAATCACTTACGATACACCCTGGATTATCTTCAACCCAACTTGTTGTACCGGTGTTTATAACCGTTAAAGTTGGAGGATACCCTGCTTCTCTTTTATATGAAAGAACATTTGAGCCTACTGGTGCAAACTCGTATATGTTATACCTGTCTAACTTCATTGGTATAGCGTTAGAAGATTCATAGTATAAATCTAAATCAACACTTTCTTTTGGCTCTGTCTCCCATATCGCAGAAGACTGATTATGAATGACTTTACCACCACCTTGTTTAATTGGCGTAACTATTTCTATACCTGTGTGTCCATTTCCAGTATGTCTTACCTCACCACGTGGGTCCCAAATATTAGTTTGAACACCACCGTCTATCACTGTTGCGGTAGCGGTATTGACTCTTCTAAACTTAATCCAAAACACGGTTCTATTGCAGCTTCCCCAAGAGGTATCACAATCGTTATTAGCGTTATTGCTGCAACCTCCGTTGTGATAGTTTCTCACTTGGTGCGTACCGCTGTTGTCTATTACTCTATAAACTTGTTGGTTAGGATCATTTGTAAATCTAAAGTAAGCACCTAAGTGTTTAATGTTATTTTTAAAAGCATTTTGAGCGTCTGTTAAACCGCTTATTGATGATCTTGCGCTAAAAAACATTACGTCATGCTCAGAACCCACGCCGCCTGATGCATATAACCCTCTACCTGCCACAGCATTACCATCGTCAAGTGACCAATAAGCCTCGTTCCAATTTCCGTCGCCAATAAAGCGAGTTGAGTCTAAAAACCAGAATCCAGCACCAGTTTGGTACTCTCCCCATTTCCTCCAAAAGTCTTTCGTCTTACTTTGAGAGCCGCAATAACCTATTTTATTAATATGGCCGTTACTCTCTTGGTCGTCGTCCCAGTCCATTTGCTGTAACACCTCTTCGTTCCAGTTGTCTTCAGGGTCGGATGAAAACTCTGAGCTAGAAGCCTTCGTGCTGTAAACAACGTCAGTACCAGTCGCAAATCCACCCGCGCTATTGTTATAAGGACCCGGGAATTGAGCGTTTTGGTTAGCCAGAATATTTCGCGACCCATGGGTATCATTCCAGTTTGAAGATCCACCAGCGCTTTTGCCTACAGCAAGATACGAGAAGCTGAAAGAATTAAGCGTTGACCAAAAAGCACCCTCTTCATTTTGCTCGTGTAATACATAACGATCTAAAATTCCATCTCTATGAATTTTAACAAAAAATCTACCATCGTATTCTGGTAAAGATTCTTTTTTAGTAACCCTAAACTCAGCCGTAATGCCAGGTGTTGTGCCGTAGTTGTTAGATTCCCATGGCACCGTAAAGTCTGCCCCAGGCCCTAGCGGCTCAGCTAAAGTTATAACAGTTAGACCCGTGACGCCACCACTTGTGTCAGAATCAACATTTATGTTTGTTATTTTTACCCAAGCTGATTTGTGAGTATTATTACCATCTGTTGCTGAAAGTCTTAAAAGCCGTTGGTCCCCAACTTCAGGTGGGAAGCTGCCTATAGTTTCCAACCAAACATCTGTATCAAAAACAACCTGCGTCTGATTAGGCCACTGATCGTCTGGAACGTCTAACCAAGTTGAGTCTGGCTCCGAAGATCCATAAATATAACCAGTATGGGCAACAAAATCTGGAACTGAGTTGCTAATAGCTAGTATTTTATACCTAGCATCCTCATTAACAGCTACTTCATTTCCATGTTCGTTTTTAAGTATTATATACGTTTCTTCGTCTACTTTATTTCTCTCGCTTGAAGGAAAAGAAATCCACACGTTACCGTCCTCTGCCTCGTACCACCTATCCATTACTAACGTGTAATACTCGTTAGAAGTTTCCTTTACATAGTATTTACAATAACTCATCCAGTCTGGTACCACTTGGCTTACGCCAAACACATTAGTCCAATCTTGAGATACTATAATGCTGTTTTTATATTCAGATTGAGTCTTACTTACATTAAGATCTGATGGGATAAAGTTGAAATCACCAGTTTTAGGGTCGTACTGTGTTTTAACAGCTAACTCTTGAATGGGGGTTTCTCTACCAAGCTCATCCCCAAAAACAACACCAACGCTATAATTACGCATAGACTTAACTGATCTTCTACCTAAACCAGCCTGGTCAATACTCTCACTAGACAACACTTGATTTAACGCAACTCTAGGAACATCATAATTTTGTAAGTAGTTACCGTAAACAAGCCTATTACCAACAATTTCTTGCGCAAGCGCGGCTCTTGGAACAGCATCCCAAGGTCTCATTATTTGAGTACTTGGAAGCGTCCTATGTATCATCTCGCTCGTTACGTGTATTTCACCTCCTTGGTTACTTGCGTTTTGAACGTCCCACTCAGGATCAACATCACGCTTAATTGTTTTTACTACGTATACATTGGGTGACGTAGTTTTTTTATATAAAATATCAATTTCGTCTACATCATCTGGTCTAATTTCATCATCTGAAACAAAGTTTGTTACCTTGAGCTCTCTTACGGTGTTCGCCATACCGAGATTATAACCCTTATCAAACTCGTACTCAAACCTATCAGGTAAAAACGCCACCTCGCTAAACGGCGAAAATGCTGAATACTCTCCGTCTACATATTTATATCTATACGCAAATCTACCAAACTCAAGCTCAAAAAGTGGCTTTTTTTGCTCAAGCTTTACTCTCCATATTATATCAGTGTCTAATAAGTTATCTGGGGTAGATTGAATTTCCATATCCCAAGAGCCAATTCCCGCAGTGTCTTTTATTAACGCTCTAATTTCTTTTTTCTCGCCAAACTCGTCTTGCTCGTTAGTTAGTATAACGTAATCACCTATTACTAAATCTATAGATGATGGTTCTATGATTACATTAGAAACCTCCTCACCAAAACCTACGGCAACGCCAGACGTAGAAAAAGACTGGTTTGGTACTGTACCCTCTACCTCACCTCCTCGCGTTGTGTTTGACATTTCTAGTCTAGGCGCACACTTTGGCGCGGGTCTCAAAACAGTAATATGATCTCTTAGTATACCGTCGTCTGTTTCTGGTTCTAACGAGCTAATAGGTACTAATTGCCCATTTTTATCTTCAACCATTAAGCTAGTATGTTGCGCGCCACTTGTTCCAGCTTTTGATCTAGGTATATTTATTTTCTTAGGCTCTGTAATACCATCTGTTATAAATAAAAAATCATCTATAACATTAGCCGCGTTAATTCTTACTCCCTGGTCAAACTGAAGTACAGGGTCCCACCAAAATGCCCAGTTAGCAGCTGTTGAAACATCTGTAGAATATTGCTTGTCAAGGTGAATATTATTACCCACTACCTCTATAACTTTAGGAGGAGTATCGTATAAAGGAACGTTACCACTAGTCCAAGCTTGCACGTAGCAACCTGGTCTAAAATAATCCGTAATGCCAGCCAGCATTGTTATGTACGTGTAATTTCCAGTGGGTAGCGCCAGCTTACTACTAGGACAGCTACTAGCATAATGATCTGCGAAAACAATACTAGTCTCATCTTTGTCTCCGTCGTACTCTACTATAAAATCACACCAAGTGTTAAACAATATACCAATTGGTATTCCCCAGCTATCCGGACCAAGACCTTCTATATCAGGACCAGCTATAAACCAATACGACTTATTTCTTGCTTCATCGCCGCAATAACCAACAGTCAATGAGTTAGACTGGTTAGTCCAATAGTGACCACTTTTAATAGATACCTCCGCGTTACCTTGTATATTTTGTACTGTTCCAGAAGCTCCACCTTCAGCGGAACGCACCTGAATATTCATAGCGTCTCTATATTGGCCGTTAGGAACAAATCTCTCGTCAAGATCTTTGTTCATCTTACCGCCGGTAAAAACGTGTTTAATTTCTGGCATACTATATTACTTTATGTGCTTACTTATACCTCTAAGTATCTGCGTAAACTCTTCTATCTTAATATTTGATAATCTGATTTTTGCTTTTCTTGTTTCAGCAAACCTCTCCTTTTTTAATCTAGCTACGATGTATTCTGGTACGTTAGCTTTTGCCGCAACAACAGCGTATGCTATATGCTTATATACAGCTTCTTCACAAAACTTGTGAACAACCATTTCTGCGTCAGTACCTAACCCATCACTTACGTAGTGCAATACGACTGTTTTGCCAGCTAGGTTAGAGCCAAAATGTATTTGACCTCTAAGATAGTCTATAAAAAACGTGCCGTTTGATTGTGCGAATTGTGGGTCTAAGCCATACCTTTGACCAAAGTCGTTAAACAAAAACTCTCTATCTTCTACGTTTGTTGAGGTATCAAACGGTTCTTGAGTATCGAAGTTTGATGACGTTGTTGACGGTGTTTGTTCAACTAACGCGTTATCTGAAAACGTGTACCCTCCACTACCGTCTTGAGTTATAGCAAATGGATTAGACGTTTTTCCCGTAGGATACAATACTTTTTCAACACCATCATCACCTACGTTAGTAATTTTAACATAATTAACGTAGTCTTGAGGTAGTATCATACGTAGAGTGTTAGGAACCTCAATCTCCTGGGCCTTAACTGATCTAAAAACATCGTAGCTTAACTCTTGAAAAGCCCTCATAGCATGAAACTGTACGTCAGCTCTTCTGGCTTTAGATATTAGCTTACCTTCTCCTACATATACCGCCATAAACGCGGCTATAACGCTATCTAATGTAACGAACTGATAGTTCCCATAGTTAGATGTTGTTGTGTAATAAGATTGCTGATTAACGCCGTCTAATAAACCCATGATTAATTATTTTCTGTTTGAATATCTCTTTGTAGCATTTGAGAACCAATTTGAGCTAAACCAGGTTTATTGATAACAATACCCGCTAGCTCTAATATCCTTGTAACTAGCTTCTCTTCTTCGGATGGGTGTAAGTCAAAATTAACACTAGTATTACCATTGTACAACGCGTTGTCATTAACAACAACGTATCCCCACGATGGAGTAGTTGGCGCAACAATGTAGTCAGCGTACGCAGCGTTTGTTGCCAACTCCGAATCTGACGGGGCTGGATATACAGTAAAAGCGTTCTCTCCAGTCCTATAAAAAACTCTTCTGTTAGTGGTTGGTGCTGTTAAGGGGTGCGCCGTTAGCTGCGCGAGCTCCGGTCTTGTTACTTCTTCGATAACTTGATTACCCATTCTTAAGTTAGACAACCTATACGGTGTACTTGCGAAAGTGGATATGTCTACAACACCGGGGTTTATCGACGTGCTTATAGTTATGGGATCATTTACCACTCTATGCACCGATAGCTTTTCAAGCAGCATTTCCACTTCGTCGCTTTCTTCTGTTTGATTTTGCACCTTATGAACAGCGGTTTTCATATCATGAAAATAGCTTTCAAATATTTCTAATTGAGCCCTATCTGCTAAGTGATTAAACTCTTGAGGCGTAATGTAACCTCTCTGCTCCTTGTTACATAGCACTAAAACTTTTTGATATACGCTATTTATGTTTACCATTACTTTCTTGTTTTATATGGAAACTGGTTGTTTAACCATTCCTTTCTTTTGTCACAGCCACAGTCTTCCGCGCCCATAGCAGACGCCGCTAACTCTGTTAAGCTTTTTAAACCGGTGGCTTTTGTTATTTTTTCTATTGAATCACCTATTCCTCTTGATTTCATAGTAATATAATCACATAATAAAGTGATATGTTAGCACTTGAAATAAAAATAGCCACCCAAAGCGAGTGGCTATTAATATCATGCAAATAGTATTATTTCAGTCTTTTTTCTATAGACTTAAATACCTCCATACCTTCGTCAGTCTTGAACCAATGTCCAAGAGCTGTATACGGGTGCTCGTCAAAAGGTACTGTCATTAGCTTTCTATTGTTGCTAGCCCAACTAAAGTATCTTTGATCTTCAGATAAAACTATAACGCGCATTTCAACAGCTTTAATTCCAACGTTACGTAAGTAAACGTTATCATCATTCGCGAGTTCTAAGAACAGTTGAGGGTTTTGCTTAGCAAACAGTAATCCGTCTCGCTTAAGTTCCTTAGAAGTCATCTTAGACACCTTAGAACCAGTTTCAACACGCATAATAGCCTCTAGCATGTCAATTTCCATTGAGTTGGCCGCATTCATGGCCATTAACTCATATTCTAAGTAATCTGCCTGATTTTCTCTTCGTGCTCTGTTATCAACTTCGTGGTATAGTTTATTTCTTCTTGGGTGATATAGAGATAAAAACTTTTGTAAAGTAGCCTTTTCTTTTGGAACAAATAAGCTACCGTTTTCAAACGTAATATGCCTCTTCCTAATTTGACCCGACCACTCTTCCACAAATGGTGAGTTTTGATTAACGGCGTAGCCTATTTCTCTTTCATAACCCTTTTCTTCGTCGTAGAAATATAAACCTTTAGATCTAATAGTGTACGTTAGCGGGCTTTGTCCGTTTGAAAGCATATACATCCTGTCCTTAACTTCCCAGCCGTCTATTACACGTCTTTTAGGTTCTTGTCTTTTAGGTTTTTCTACTACTGGAGCAGGTTCTGGAGCCGGCGCTTCCGCTACTACAGTTTCAATTTGAGGTTCTTCAACAACCTCTTGTGTTTTCTTTTTTGCCATAATATAATATAATTTAAAAAGTGGAAAAAACTGCCCCATATTTCAGGGGCAGTTTCCATCGTCATTAGTTAATCAATCGTTATGATGATCAATCGCTGTCTGCGGCAGTACCTTTCAGTAACACGAAGTTATTCGCTCCTTGAACGATTAAACAACGCTCAGAAAGGAAGTGCATCTCCATAGCATCAAGATCTGAAGTCGCAGCTCCAACTGAACCAGTAGTCCAAGTCTTAAAGAAGCGATCGTCCATTTCTGAAGCTCTGTAACGAACGTGTAGGAAAGGACGCTTAAGGTTCTTACCTAACGCTTGGTCGTATACAGATGATACACCTGCTGGAACAAAGATACCACGGATGTGGTTATCAACATCTTTAATTCCGCCACGAGTAGACTTATCGTTTAGATATTTCCAGTCAGTCTTGTAGAAATCGTAAGATCCACGACGGAAGCCAGAGAAACCTAGGTTTAAAGCCATATCTTCTTCGTTGTTAAACACACCGTAAGAAGTACCGCCAGTACCGTAAGAGTTCATACCAGCTAACATATCGTCAACCTTAAGAGATACGTCTCTATTAAGGAACATCATGTACTCCTCAATAGCTCCTTGAGTATCGAATCTGTTGATGATTACGTCGAAGTCTGTTAAGTTATCAGCGGCATTATCTTGACCAGCTAACGCGTTATTGATACCGTCGAAAATATTTCCACGATCAGCCATAGCTGCGAATAAACCTTCAGAACCCTCAATAGTATCAGAGTACTCCCCACCAGTTATAGAGTTTGTAGCCTTTTCAGACTCAAGCATAGTCATCTCTAAGTAGTCTGCAAAACGCTGACGAGTATCACCCGCAGCCTTCAAGTACCACATGTAACCAGCTTGACCATCTTCACCTGAAACCTCAATCCAACCGATTTGTGAAGCGTCAGATCCTGAAACTTCGTACTTGTCCTTTAGAATAAGAGGACGGTTAGAGAAAGACTTAAAGCCAGGTTGGTTTCCGCCAGAACGACCTTGAGTACCTTTACCGTAGTTAGATCCAAACACTAATAACCCGTAAGTAGTTGTAGTAGCGTCTAGAGTCATACTAGTAATACCAGTACCATCATCAGTTAAAGCTGCAATTACAACTTTTTGAGTCGTTACACCACCGATGACATTAGCTCTAACGTCTGTTACAAAACCTTTAACGCTTGCATCAGCGTCAGTAAGAAGAACTAAATCTCCCTTTCTAACACCGTGGTTATTTGGCGCGTTAGCCCCAGTTAAAGTGTTTCCATCTATATCTTTTACAATAGTAAAATCATATACTGTTCCAGTACCACCAACTCTGTTAGCGTTACCTTGGTAAGATAAGTGCAGACGACCTTGCTCAGACCAAACAACTTGATCTGACATCATGGGCTCTGCTGCCCCTACCATATCTAGGAATCCGCCAATCGTACGATTACCGAATACCTCTGCTTCCTTCTCCATAAGATCAGGAAGGTATTGTTGAACCCAGCCGCTAGAACGTAAATCTACGTAATTGTCGACTAGGGTGTGCTTTTTTGCTGCTGGTACGCTATTAAAATTAGCGCCATCCGCTGCAAATTGCCCTGCTGTAGCCATTTTTTCTTAATTTTAAATGTTATTTTCTAGTTTTAATTTTTAACTTAAGTCCATCAGAAGAATCTCCTAGAGCTCTAATCTTCATTCCACCTACAGTGACTTCACCATGAGTTTTACGAGGCTCTGTTTGAATGTTTTTGTCCTTTGCTACACGTTCCTTGATTGCGTCAGCTTTACCCTGCTCATAAAAGTGCTGGGCCACGGCGTCAGCGTTCATGGCCGTAAATAGAGATTTATGGTATGCTTGAGCATCTGTCATAACACCTTTATCGTCAGTAAACTTATTGACGAAATTGTTTATGTCGCTCTGAGCACTTTTCACCTCATTAGCGTTTTTGACATTAAACCTATACTTTTTATCTCCAACGCTAAAATCAAAACCTTTGAATTCATCACTGAAAACTTGATTAGTCTTTTTGTCAAACGCCGATCGCGCAGCATTGTTCATTTTTTTCTGCTGTTCGGACTCTTTGTTATATCTGTTGAAAAAATCAATCGCTTTCTGTTGCTCATTTGTAAGCTTACTTCCGGCTTTAATTTCTTCGTAGTATTTAGACTTTTGCCCGTCTAAGTAGGCTTTAGCCTCGGCAACTTGCTCTTTTAAGGCTATTTTTTTCTTTCTTATTTGTTTTTCGTCATCAATCTCCTCATCAAACTTAAACTCCTCGTCCATAATAAAGCTTCTTTCCTCTTCGCTCAAATGGGGTTTTGTTTGTCTGTAGTACTCGTTAAGAGCTTCTTGATTATCCATTTCTTCAACGTTCACGTTTAGTTTAACGTAATCGTTAATATCTCCACCAGTTTCATCCATAAACTCAATGAGCTTTTGCACGTTTTCAGGAAGAGGTTTTCCTGTTGCTTCAGCTTCTTCTATAGCTTCAACAGCTTCTTCAGCTAATTCTTCGGCTGTTTCTACTACCTCTTCTAGTACTGGTAATTCTTCTTGTACTTCTCCTTGCGGTTGTACTTCTTCTTGTTCTTGTGTGGGCTCGGGACTTTCATCGCCTCCAGCCATTCCTGAGTTGTCAGAGTTACTTTCTTCAGCTTCATTGGTTGGTGGTGGTTTACTTAAATCTACTTTAACAACATCTGGTTCTTTTTTAATGGTCTTCATTTTAACTTTCGTGACGTTTCCTTCTTGTTCAACCTCTTGGATTACATCCTCAAGGTCAGTTTGGTTGTTTTCTTCTGCCATAATAAAATTTTATAAAATATTAAACGTAGGGAGCTTACAGTCCTAATCCCGCATCTCCCGTAACTATATCATTACCTGATGATTCAAAGTTTTTAAGTGAATCACCTTGTTTTTTCTGATCAACTAAAGCGGACTGATGCATAGCCTGCCTATCTACTCTAGCGTCTTTTCTGTCTTCTTTCATAGAATCACGCCTCGCGGAAATGTTAGTGTCCATGTTTTTTAGTTGAGAGTTTAACTCAAATTCCAACTCCATGAGCTCTTTTTTAACTTTTGCCTCCTCCTGTAAATACATTATTTTTAAATCATTTTTACCTTGCTCTAGTTGGAGGTCCGCTTGAGTTTTTGCCTGATTTTTTTGTATCTCAGCTTGAGAAGCGGCTTGTTGAGCTTGCGCATTCGCTTCTGACTGCGCTTGGATGTTTTGCTGTTGGATTGCTTGATCTCTTTCTTGTTTTTTCCTGCGTTTTACTTTTAATAACTGATTTGCTAGCTTTATATTTCTAACTTCCCTTAAATCTATAGCATCATCTAAATCTATTAAGCCTTGAGCTAACGCTCCTTGGATGTTGTTTTCTAGCAGTTGCTTTTCTTCTTCATCTGGTAGTAATTCGATGAATATACCAAAGTCATATAGGTGTAATTCAGAGAGTTCGTCTAACGTGGCTACATTATGAGTACCTATAGACTGAACGAAAGCGTTAGCTGTTGGCGAGTACTCTAATATATCAGCAATGCGCAGCGATAATGCTTCTGCAACCTCTGCTGTTAAGTAAAGCATAGACTGTAAAATGTGTCTTGTAGCAGTATTTGAATTTGCGGCTGCTATTTTTTGTATACCTACTAAAGCATTTTTATCTGGAGTAGATGCATCCCTAGCTTCATTAAGTCCAGTTACATCACGTATCATTTGTAGATAGTAGTTGTAAGTTTGAATTAAGCTTTGAATTTTATTACCACCAGCGCCGCTTTGTATTTGTTGAATAGGTATTTTACCTGGATTAGGATCGCCATCTTGCGTAAATGATCTACCAATTACACTACCAGTTTGGAAGAACATATTAAGAGCCTCCTGCGGGTTGTAATTAGTTCCGTTACCTAAATCTATTTCAGCAAGTCCATCCGCGTCAAGGTATACGCCATCTGGCACCATGCGCGACATTACTTGCTGTAGCTTTAAATGAGTTAATTGAATCATATCGGCAAAACCAGTGATCCTGCTGACTATAGACTCAATACGTCCTTGATACATTCTTGGAGCTACTATATTGTAGCACATTTTAGCTTTCGCGAAGTTGGACTTTGTGCGCATCATATTTGGCACCATGCCCCACTTAAGAAGCTTTTTAGACCCTAATACGTAAACACCCTCATATATAGACTCTAATACCCTTTCCAGTTTTGAAAAATTACCGTCCATGTCGGCTGGAGGGTTAAACGTGTCATCTTTTCTAAGAACTTTTTCTGCGCCAGAACCAGTTTCTTTTAACTTGTAAACATCATTCATATGTGTTTTATAGTTAAAATATAAAACTTGTATTTTATTTTTATCGTTACTAGCTTTGTGGTTTAGTCTATTAGCTGACTTGCTAACGATGTCTTTTATATCTTCCTCGGTAAGTTCAGGAAACTCTTTTACTAATTCATTTACAGGTATTTCTTTTACCTCGCCAACGTAGTAAATATCATCGAAATAAGGTGAATCTGTGTAAGAATAAACTAGGTTTGCTGGGTCTACATAATCTATAGTAGCGCCTTCTGAAAAATCAAAAGAAGTTTTAGTAGCACCAATTCCTATGGTAGTTAAATCATATATTACCCTTCTTTTTATCAACTCGTAATCTGAACCCTCCATCAACACGTTTATCGCTTGCTCCTCGGCTAACTCAACCGCTTGCTTGTATTTGAGCTGCATATGCAACGCTAGTTCTTCTTCTGTTTCCGGTAAAGCCTCCTGATCATTCTTAAATAGGTTTACGTTGAAGTTTTGAAAAACTTGATTGTTAAATTCTTTATTACGCATATCACGAAGCATGTTTTCCATGTACTCCGTTCTTTTGCTCATTCCAAAAGAATCTTGCGAAAAGCAGCTTATTTCATATGATCTTTGAGATAAACCGTTAACAACTATGTCTACAAACTTAGGGACAATTGGAACAGGTTTCCAATCTAAATTTAAGTAAGATAAATCTCCATTTATAGAAAGCTCGTTTTTATATTTTTGAATAGGTTGCTCTCCTCTGGCGTAAAGTCTTAACTTGTGAAAGTTATTTATATTGCCAGACCATTTAGATGTAGCTTCACCATTAAACCATTCGTGTTCTATAGCTTTTGCTACCTTCTCGCCATAGGCCATACTAAGTTTCTCTAAATCGGAAACCGCTTGTGATGGAAAATTTATAACAGACTCTGCCATATTATTGTTTAATTATTCTTGATGTTACTCCACGGTTACTATATCTGCTTATACGTAGATTTAACGGTTGTTTATCTTTATCTGGATTTGGTTTATACAAATGCCTATTACAAGCCATAATCGCAAGACCAGAGCTTATTGTAGCATCGTGTTTGGTTCTTTTGTTTATATCAAATTTAGACCAATCATTTAGCGTGTCTCCAAAGTACATAGCTCCATAGGACCCGTCTTGAAGTAAACCAACGTGGTCATTTATGTACATTTCAACAGCCGCGGCGTGAGCTTGTTTAATATCCTCGCTTGAGTTTGGCATACCGCCAACCTCTCTCTCCGCGACAGATAGTTTATTCCACACCTTGTCTGGTCTGTTCATGCTAAAACCTCTATACCCTCTTCTGCGTAAGTAGTACAAAAGCCTAGGTTTATTGTTCTCTGCTAGTAACGGCATACCATAAAAAACTAACGCCATTAATACGTCTTCAAAAAACATTTCTGCGGTTTGTGGTCTTGCTATATATTC
>CEUO01092481.1_pt1 | contig 18166 bp, 53 predicted proteins | sample 531391 | NCBI WGS metagenome assembly CEUO01 (sample SAMEA2622799, study PRJEB7988) | marine metagenome | isolation source: saline water (ENVO:00002010), including
GATACTTCTGATTTTACCTCATACACCACTGAGGGCTTCTCTTTCGAGGATCAGGAGAAGCTCAAGCACGCCTTTGACATACTGGCAAAGAGGGGTGTCTTTGTTGCCCTTTCGAACTCGAACAGTCCAAAGATACTTGAACTATATAAGCAATACAATATTGAACAATTTGGGGCAAACAGATGTGTAAACTCAGATAAAAGCAAGAGAAAAGGCTCAGTTACTGAAATTTTAGTAAAAAGTTGGTGATTATCCTTAAATAGGCGTTGCCATTGTGGTATGCTTATTCTGTGAGGTTAGGAATTATAGAGGTGATATTCTGGATAGTTTTAAACACCGCAGTGATTTTGTGGATTACGTTTGATATGATTCGGGATACATTTGGGAAAAGGAAGAAGTAATGCAAGACATTGTTGTACCAAGAGAAGTTCTAGAGGCTGATGCCAAAGAAGCAGCAGCTCTTTCAAAGCAGCGCGAAGAAAAGAAGTGGCAAAGAGCTTTCAACAAGATTGAAAAGTGGGCCAAAAAAACGAAATACTTTGAAGTATATCCGGGAAATTTCGACGCGGCCTTGGTTGATTCAAATGTAATAGTTTATAACATGAACACTGGATCTATGAAAAATAGAATATACTCCCTGCTTCATGAGTGTGGCCACGTTCTAGCAATGACCTCAAAAGGCTACAAAAAGAAATTCCCACTGTTACACAAGCAAAGATTTGGCAGAAAGAAGATTAATAAGAATAAGAATGCGTATAGGATAGAGATTTTAGCTGAAGAAATCGACGCATGGAAGCGCGGCAAGAAGCTTGCCAAGAGGCTTGGAATATCTCTAGACAAAAGTTATGATGATTATGCCGCTCGCTGGGTAATGACTTATGTCAGATGTGCTTAGTCCTGGAGACTTGGTGCAGATTGTAAACGCAGTTTTCATGGATGAATTCAATGGGTTAGTTGGGATTTACATAAGAAGAAGTGTAAAGTCAGAAGAACACTTGTTACCGAATGACCCAATGTTTACGGTTTATATACCACAAACGGCAATCAAGTATCACGACTTCTTTCACCACGAAATTGTAAAACTATGAGGTTAATATGCCGGTACAGATAAATAAAGTTATTTTTTGGCTTATACTGTTTTTGTTATTGGGGTTCTTTGCTATCTCTAGCAGTAGCAAGCAAAATGGAAAAATAACAAACCCAGCTAGCTTGAGTGCTTTGAAGGATCTGATATTCGGCGTTAAGAAAGAGTGCGCTACATTTGAGGCTAAATCAATAAACTTTTGGGACAACAAGGCTGTTGTTACCTCGCCCAAGTATGGGAACTTTTCTCTTACTTGGGAGGATTTAAAATATTTTGAAGTTTGTAAGGAGAAGGATTAGCATATTATGAAAAAGGAAAGAAGAAGCCATATCGCCTACAATAAATTTCGTAAAATTATTGAAGAAGTTCTCTCCAAGAAACTCGCCCCAGCGGAGCAAAGCGATCTGATTTTTGAAATAGCAAAAGAAGCCGAGAAAAATCCCGATCTCCGCGAAAGAGATAAAAGACAGTTTTTTAATGCATCGGATCACGCTTACGTGTTTCCAAAGAAGTAAAAGGAGAGGAATTAGATGAGAATATATGTTTTTTTATTTGCTGCGATTGCCGCTGCTACTTTTTTGTTCGGCGCACTTTCCAAAGAAAAGCAACCTCCGCCCTCGGCGGATCAATCTGACATTGTTTTTGATCACGCATTTATTGAAATAAAAACAACCAGTGAGGAGTAAAATAATGGATACTTATAAGATTATTAGATACAGACAAGGTAGACACCAAGAGAATGTTGTTCTCTATACTGGCCTCACTTTGGAGCAGGTGAGGGAACACTGCAACAATCCAGAAACTTCTGGGCCAGATTGGTTTGACGGTTTTACCAAAGAAGAGAGCGGAGAAGTTGAATGAAAAGAGGAGCAGAGATAATGTTGGTTTTTGTCTGCTTAATGCTTGGAATGTCGCTGGGATTAACATTTCAGGCTTTTGGGACTATATTTCAGACAGCTATTGAGTGGCCCGTTAAAAGCTCAGAGAATGCAAATACGCTAGACTCTGGACCAACCTTAGACGCAGGAGAATAAAGTGAGTCTTGAAGCAGCAAACGAACATAAAACTAAGTGTGATATGATATATGAAAGTTTTGTAAATGGGCAAAACAAGCAATTCATGGAGCAGATTAGGAGAGAAGAGGTGGATATTTCTTTTTTAACCTCTTTTGTTGACAATTATTACGGTACCAGTGAGGCGTACAAACTTTCAAAGAAGTATGCGTATTTGGCACAACAAGAGCTAGATCAGGTTTATGTAGAGAAGCAACTAAAGGAGCGTCTAAAAAATGCCAAAAAAGAAGCCAAAAAAGTTTCTAAATAGTCTCGACGCGCTTTTGGAGCTGGCGAAAGAGGACGAACAGTTTCAGCATGTCTATGATCAGGTTAAGAATAACATGTTGCAATTTCAAGGCTATCTTTTATCGGATTACATAGAGGCAGTTAAGTCTGGAAACGTTGTTGAAGATTCACTATCTTTTCATATAAATGTTGAAAAAGCAGCAATTGACAGAATATTAAAGAACTCGGAAACACAAAACTAAAGGATTGTTTTATGTCTATGTCAACGTATGCACTATTTCTATGCTTCGCGGTATCTGGCGATAAAGTAGACTACAATCAGGTAAAAAACGCTTGTAAGTATATGCCCATAGTTCTAGAGGAATCTCACAATAGCAATGTAGATCCTCTCCTTGTCGCAGCTATTATTGAGGTTGAGAGCGACTGGCGCACAGGTGCAGAAAGTAGCGCAGGCGCTTGTGGCCTTATGCAAGTGATCCCGCGCTGGAATCCACGACAAGACGGAAACCTGCACACTTGCAAGAACCTAAAGAATCCAAAGATAGGGATCAGGGCAGGCGTGAGAGCCATTAGGAGGTGGCTAAACAAGGCAGACGGAGATATTGTCACTGCTCTCTGCGCCTACAATGCCGGAAACTCTTGCTTTTTCAAGGTAAGGGGAGAGTATGTGAAGAAAGTTTTGGACTCATATGCAGAATTCCTTGACAATGCAAAAGAACTGTCTTAAACTGAGGCCGAAAGGAAGGGACACCCAATGCTTAATAACGAAAAAAGTATAGACTTTAGAGAATGGCTTGTTGTGGATACAGACCGCTGCACTCACTATTTCCCCAGAGACATGTTCAAGGAGAGTAAGTACGAAATATTAGACATATTCTGCTCTAACGAAGTGGAGGTGCTGGGGTTAGACTGCGTTAAGGGCTTTGGAGTTCGCCTTGGTAGTTACGGCAGCGACACCTCTGCTTGGCAAGTGTTCGATTCCCGACAAGAAGCCGAAGATTTTATTGCTCAACAGAGGAGATATGCATGAGAAATCAGGTAAAAGATTTAGAAAAGTCTCTCAAATCTCTGAAAAAAGAATTTAAAGAAAAGCTTAAAAAATCAGGCAGAGAAGGTATCAAGAGCAGCGAGTATGATAAGTCTGAAAAGAAGTATAAGGCGGTTATTAACGCCCTGGAGGGGTTGATAATGTATATGTCAAGCGACGCCCCGGAAAGAAGGGGCAGATATGCCCAAGAGGCCGACGAATTTGGCCGCATAACTTTATGAAAGGACACGGCGAATATTATGAAAAAAGAAGAACACAAAAAAGTTTGGAGCACCCTCAACCTGTCAAGACTCGTAGAGCTAATCGCATTCACGGCGAAACAATCAGGATACGACTCAGACGCTAGTAAGCTACCCCACCACCTGAGACAGCAAGTCGCAAAGGGGTATTGGTTCGGCTATGTCAACAGCCACCAGTATGTTGGTAAAGCTCCAAATAGCATAGGTGCAGTTCGCCAAATGATAAATTGGCTTGTAAACCACAGAAAATACGAAGATTGCACACCGCATTTTCCAAACCAGCGAAGTGTCGCTAACACAATGATTTGGGCACAAAAGGAACTTGAATCCAATTATGGCGTTAAGATTGTGAAAAGAGACAGGTGATCCCATGAAGCGCATAATACACGTCAATCAACACAAAATACGCGCCAATAACAAGCGCGAGTTCGAAGAACTGGAGCCAGTATTAACTGTGAAAACATACAAATCTAATGATTACGCTTATCAAGCGATAATCAAAGATGACAGTGGCAACGAGGTTGCAAGAGTTGTTTACTCACCTCATAAACCACTGTCTTGTGGCGCGAGAGTCTGGATTGAAACTCAAAACGAGGTTGAAACTATAAAGACAATCGAGTCACAAGAAGAAACAAAATGCCATGCGGCATAGAAAGGAGTTTGGTATGAAAACTAAAGATATTTTAGACCAAATTAGAAGTGGACAATTAATGGGCGCTATTAATACGGCAGCGGTTGCTGCTGTTGATCTTGCGGCCTCAACTGCGGTTGTTGTCCTCACTTTGAGAGCATTGGGCGTGAACCTTTGATGCTCTCGGTCCAAGTTGGCGACTTTAAACTACGGGTGGAGTAGAGGGAATTTTTGTGTTTTAGGCAAGGGGTTTAAGTTGGAAAATCTTTTTAATTATGAGGTCGTAGAAGTGCATGAAAAGGGGAAACATTTTGGACATATAGTCCGCTGGTTTGACACAGGCAAGTCAAAGAGTTCTTTTATAGGCACTGTCGAGGGGCAAGTAGGATCTCAGTTGAAGATATTTGTCTTTGACATGAACAGGCACGGTTCTAGAAGAACCGTAAAAGAAGTTTCCAGTGTTGAGTTTTTAAGTTAAATTATGGAGGCAATATGAAAACTATTTTATTTTTAGCGTTCGCAGCAACTGCTTGTTTGGAGCCTATGCCCGAATACGTTGCAGCGCCTGATCCTGAACCGGAGGTATGTAGTGGTGAAGATTATCCACTTGAAGCGCCGCCGGAATCTTGTGAGAGTGATTCTTACGGCACTTGCTGTATGTGGCTTATTGATAGCTCAGATGCAGGGACTTGTAGATATGACTACTGCACTTATCACGAGGATAATTGTGAATGGACTTTAGTGCGTAGGGAGTGTTAAGCTTTATGGGGGGAAAGGCAGGGGCCACGACGGTGGCAACAGTTGCATGACGATGCTTCTCATTCCGGTTCAACTCCGGAACCCCCCTTTTAAGCACTCGTAGCTCAACTGGATAGAGCATCGGCCTTCTAAGCCGAGGGTTGCAGGTTCGAGTCCTGCCGAGTGTGCCATTTATTGAAGCTGAAATAGTTATATGTATGTGGTGGAGAGTTTTAGAAATTATGAATTACATGATGTGGATCGGCATACTTTACTATATGTTTCTGATCATTTCAGGTCACTAGCGCCATAGACTTGACGTCGCCCCGGTGGTGACTATATTAATTTTGTGTTGCCGATAACGGGACACATTAACCAAGTCATAAACTTGCTTTAAAAGGAGAACTTTATTATGACAAACGCACATTTCCCAATTAAAACACCTCACCTTCCGTCGATTATGGGTCGAACGGTGTTCGATCAGATATTTGATCAGTTCTTTGAGTCTTCAAATAACGTCGTCAGAAGATCCACCGAGGGTTATCCACTAACTGATATTTATAAATCACAAGACGAGGGCCAAATCATTGAAATGGCTCTTGCCGGATTTACTAAAGAAGATTTAAATATCGAGGTAAAAGATAATTCTATTTCAATATCTTGCAATACGAACGGTGAATGGGTCGAGGGAGAAAATTACAGAAGAATCGCAAGAAGATCCTTTCAGAAGTCTTTTGTTGATTACGACAATAAGCTCGATCTAAAAAAGGCATCCGCCTCCTTCGAAAATGGTTTGCTAAAGGTGTCTATACCTCCAATTGAGGAAAAGAAGCCAACAACCATTCAGATAAAGTAAATTGCTATAGCACTCTAGCGGTACGCTCGCAGGGGGCGTATCGTTTTTGTGAGTTTGGGTGAGAATAGTGAAAATTCTTATAAGCTCTTGCGTATTAGGAAATAAGGTCCGCTGGAACGGCGCAAGCAAAGAATTCCCGTTTATCATAGAATGGGCAAAGAATAATAATATCCAGCTTACCCCTGTTTGCCCCGAGAACGAACTACTGGGTACACCACGTCCGAGTATAAGACTGATCCAAGTGGGGGAAGAGGTGCATGCCCATGCTGGAAAGAAAGAAATCTCAGAACAACTCAGGCAAACTTCAAAAAACATTCTAGAGAGACACCCCGATGCTGTTGGGTTTATTGGTATTGCCAACTCGCCAACCTGTGGAGTATCGGCAGGTGTAAAGAAGAGAGGCTCAACTATGAAGGGTATCTTTCACTTGGCAGCAGACTTCCCCACATGTGAAGTGAACCAAATGAAAAGCCCTCAAGGTAGACAATCATTCCTACAGAGAGTGATAAGGTGGGTAGATAGTCAGTGATCCCCAGTCTCCGCAAGCCCTTAGCGAAGAAAGGAGGTATGGCAGTGGAAAAATGGGTTGACACACCATTCAACTTTGTGCTATAATTTCTCTATGGGCGAGTAGTTCAGTGGTTAGAGCGTCCGTCTTATAAGCGGAAAGTCGCGGGTTCAATCCCCGCCTCGCCTACCAATAAAGGAGAGTGAGCATGAGAAAGAATGAGTTTAAAGCTGGAGATTTGGTTAAGATAGTCGAAAAGGGCGCATGGTTGGTGCTAGATAGGGAGCCGAAGACTTTTGTTGGCGTTTATGTCGGGAACAGAACCGGAGATCCTAGCCTCTTTCAGATGCTAACCCCTGAAAGAAGATACGAAGATAAGATAGGGCCAGAATACCACGAGGTACTTGTAAATGGCCAGCAACTTATTTATGACGTTGATTTCTTTTGGGACTTAGAGCCGATTTCTTCATGATTGTTTGTATTTGTAATGCTGTCCGTGAAAAGGATATAGAGAAAGTCTGCAAAGAGTGCAGAGACAAGGAAGAGTTTTGTCTCAGGATTAAGAGAATATATGGAGTTAAAAGTTGTTTCTCTTGCTACGAAGAACTCCTAAATAGATACGAGAAGGAGAGTGAAGAATGAATTTTGAATTCTTACAAGATTTAATAGCTGTTACTATTATCAATTTTTTTATAGTTTTCCCCGCAACAGTTGGTGTCCTGTACCTCATTGACAAAGTTAAAGAAAAGAGGAAAAAGGATTAAAAAATGTCAAAGTTTCCTATAGATTTTTTTAAAAATATTGTTAAGAAGCGCCTGACTGAAAAGCAAGCAGAATACTTTGATAAAGAAATAACAGATCCAGACAATACAATACCAGATCCATCCGGTGGAAGAACCGAAACAGACGATTCCACCGTTGAAGACAGTCTTCCGTAAACAAAGAGGAGTTACCATGTTTGAGTTTTTAGTTTTATTTGGAATTTTTTATATATGCTTATGCTTGACTTATGATCAGGGATCAGGTAAAGTATAAGGAGGTTGTTAAGAGTGTCTGAATTTTTACTTTTTATATATTATTTCTTATTTTGGATCTTTAACCAAGGAGCGTGATATGACTAAAATTAATCCATTTGATCTCCCAGAGGAAGAACGCCCAAAGCTCGACAAGTCAAAAGGTGGCCAAGACGTCATGGGTAGAATCATTGATTACGAGAACGGCGATATGTGCGAGGGCGAAGTTATTGACCTCTTTCAAGATCTTGTTGATACTGGACTCGCTTGGGTATTGCAGGGGAGCTACGGAAGAATGGCTCAGGAACTTATTGAAACTGGATATATCACTTTAAATAAGGAGGAGTAGCATGAATTACGAGCCCAAGTATAAAGAACATGCCGAAGAAGATAAGATTATTTACGATCTAACTGATCCAAGACACCACGTTGGATTTACTCACTATGGTGTTATTCTTGCAGATTTTATCAACTCTAGAGTTCAAATGAAACCTCTCCAGCAAATTCTAGACGAGAGATATATTCTTGAAGATCAGAGTATTCACTAGGAGATAAAAAATGAACGAACAGAGATATAAAAACTTAACAGAGGCAATGTTTGATACCAGCATGCCCATAAATCCAATACCCTTTGCTATTGGCTTGGCCGACTTGGTAAAGGAGAGGGGCACTAACTTTATAAAGTCTGACGAAGCAAAAAAAATACTATGGGTATTGTTGGCACAAAGCTATGGAGAGCTTTCTATGATTGATCTGTCAACAGAATGGAAGAGGCTTTATGAAAGAGATTAATGTTGGGGACATTGTTAAGCATATCGACGCTCATAAAGCGCCTGAAGGAACTTCATATCGGCAAGAGGTTGGATTCGTGGCCTCATTCGACGAAAGAGATCCTGAAGATGAGAGGCATTTTGTCCAAGTCGTCTGGCTACCAGTGGAGGGCATACCCAGATCACCACAATCACGACAATGTAAAACTTATCACCACAAAGACTCACTGGAGGTTGTGTCTTGACAGCAGAATTTGCCGTTGGCGACTTAGTATATCACCACAGAAACCCAAAAGAGGTCGGCCTCATTGTTGCCGAAAGCGGCATTGACTCGTTCTTATGGACTTTTAATACCCTTGACGGTACAAAGGGATACAGGGTTCAGTGGTTCTACAAGGACAGTTTTGCCTCTTGGCACCATCCCAAAGCACTAAGGGCCGCCCCATGAACGTCGGGGATTTAGTCATATTTGCCCTGTGCCGTGGTTGGAGGGACGACACCCCAAACAAAGAGAGAGTTGGGATAATAACGAATATATACGACGGTATATATAACTTACCAGAAGAGAAAAAGTACATGGTTCTCTTTCCCCACATGGAGGAAGAATTAAAGCTTTTTGATTATGAGATAGAAAAGGTTGACAGTGAACTTGATTTGAGGTATTAATAGATCATGATTGATTTAATTAAAAAAGTTGTTTATTACTTAAAGTTCCCACCAAACGTAAACCCGCGAGAATACTGGTCTTATGGCTGGATTGGCTACAAGAAGGCTAAAGAAACTTGGATTGAAGGTCGCATGGAGTTTGATAAGTATGCGGAATGGTGCATAAAAAATGCCATTCTCGACGGAATGAGAAAAGAAACTCAAAACATTCACAGAAAAGATAAAAAACAAAAGCCAGAATTTTGTGGTTTAGATCTTATCGCCGAGCTTGGTGAAGAGGATCCAGTTTATGAAAAGATCGCTCACCAAAGATTGATTAGTTATATATTTTCCCAACTAAGGGAAAAACAAGCAGAAATTTTAAATGAACATTTTGTGAATGAACTCACCCTAAAGGAGGCTGGCGTTGTCTTGGGTATCACCGAATCCGCTGCAAGCCTCCGCCGCAAAAGCGCAATAAAAGAGGCTAGACTTATTATAGAGGATCTGTAATGGCACTTGGATATTTGGAATACTATGATATAAAAGACAAGATCAGGAATCGCTACGGGTTCGGTACTGATTCTGAGATAGAGTCTTTAAAGAGAGAAATTCAAAGCCACCGGAGAATTCCGAAGGTTGGAGATTTACTTCTAGATGCTGAATATCCAGAAGACGCCATTGCAATCGTGCTGGAGATAGGGGATCGTAGATCAAAAAGCCCATACTTACTCCACTGTGGTCGGTCTGGAGACACAGACTGGTTTGACAAGGAATATGTTGAATACATGACTATTCTGGCAGAGGAGTGGAAAGGTCCACAATCTGAATGATAACTCCACGAATGAAAAGCTTTGAGGTTGGAGATTTAGTCTTAGAGCAAAACCTCGTAGTAGCAGACCAGATAGGTATTGTTTTAGAAACTTCTTCCGACGCCTATATAGATAGTTTATTGATTTACTGGATAGGAAATCCCCATGAGGATCCTTTATGGCACAGACTACACTCTGGTATCAAAAAATTAGAAGAATATGCACAACTTGACAACTAGGCTTTTATCGGCTATAATGAAACCACAGAGAGGGATCACAATGAAAAAAAACGATTTAAAGAAGCTAAAGAAATATAATCGCTACGAGGTTCGGACCATAACACCTCATTTTGGCCAAACAGTGGTGGGAATTTACCAGACTCTTGAAGAAGCAAGGCAACACAAACAGCTATTGTTTATGTCTCAGGACTTTCCGCTAGTTATATATGATACCGTAAAGTGCGAAAAGGTAAAGGAGGGTAGCCAATGAAAAACGCAAGAGATGGAGAATCTGCAAAGTACCAAACAGTAGAAGTTCCTAGAACTTTCTGTATTTTATCCACGAATGAAGAATTCACCAAGATTGAAAGTATGCCAGACACTTTTCGGGCAGACTTACTTTCCGGTAAGCCCCATATCGTAGCTTATTTTCACAATCAGTGGGGAACATACAAAGACAGATTTTCTTCTATAAACGAAGCACACACCTATGGCCTTGAGTTAGATTACAAACTGGTATCAAAAAAAGATTTTCAAGGTGATTTGAGTACCTAGAGGGTATTTACTATTACCGCAGGAGGACTTTTAAATGAGTAAAGAAACACTTTTGGCAGAAATGTGCTATGAATTTTATAAAGACTTGAGATCACAGGCCAGTAATTCTGACATACTCTCTGCATATATGAAGAACTTTATTTCGGTAGCCAGCGCATCTGGCGAGATTAACAGAGAAAAGTTGGCACTTGAGTTTACAAAGCTTATGTTGGTGAGGGACCGTCGAGGCGAACTGGATCTTATGAACGTTGTTGCATGGACCGAACTTAAACATTCTCTCCTTTCCTCTTAAAAGGACTTGACAAGAAAATAGATCCTTGCTACAATTTACACAGAAAGCGAGGGATCCTATGAACGAACAACTGCAAACCAAGCAAGAAAAGATTCAAGAGATCATTTCTACTCTTGAAGCAATGCACAAAACTTTTATTGCAAACAACATAACCACCTCTTTACTCAAAGACGGTGCTGTGTTGAGTGAGATACTTTACACCCAAGAAGTAGAATACGATAAAATAAGCGAATTCTATAAAGAGAGGGCAGAACTCAGCACTGCCAAGGTTAAAGATTTTTTCGATTTAGCCAAAAAGTTACTCACCGCTTGTGGTTTGACTTCTTGGGAAGTAACTCACATATTGGTATCATTAAATCTCTTTGGGGGGCATTATGAAGAGTAATATAAAAGAAGATTACTTGGCTGAGGGCACCTGCTTCATTGGTATGGAAAAAATGAAAATCTCATACTTTAGTGAACATTACAACTTTTCGCAAGAGTGCCCAAGGTGTCAAGGTCATGGCGGCTGGGTATTAAAACTCGATGCTTACGGCAAAGGCAAACACTTTCAGGGGGCTTGTGGTGCCTGTTGGGGGTTTGGCTTTATTCAAGAGAACCAGTGCCTACACCGCTGGGAAAGAAGCAAAAATATAGCCATGTGCCTTAGCGAATGGTCTTGTGTTAAGTGTGGTCAAAAAAGAGAAGTTGATTCTAGTGGATAAAACGAAGATAACAGTGCAAACTCTACTTGCGACAATCTTAATCGCAGCAGCAGGAGTTTGCATATATTATTGTGGTATTTCTCTGTAAAGTGGTTGACAAGGAAGTGATCCCTTGCTACAATGGCTTCAGAAAGTGAGGGATCATTATGGAAAACGAAAACTTAAAAATTGGCGATTTAGTTATGTGGAAGGGCTGTTTTGGAATGGACGACCCATTGCCAGCTCTCGTTACAGGCCTGTCGGTTACTGACTATCCACGGGAGAAATACGGCCATTCTGTAGAAGAAGTTAGCTGGACTACAGTGAGAGACAACTGCTGTGTTGTGTCTTTGGACAACGGCCATTGGGCATACGGTGAGCAAATTTCTTTGGCGGAGGTAAACTAATGTTGCAAGATAAAGAATATGTTAAGAAGTTGGGATTAGTTTGTCCACACTGTCTAAGTAAAGAGATTGAAGCGGCTGGAGCAATGCAAGAACAGCCTGAATGTCTTTTTCAGGATATAAGGTGCCATGATTGTGGCGAAGAATGGCAAGATAGATATGAGTTGGTCGGCTATACGCCAAGCCTCCACAGTAGTTTGCGATAAAAAGTTTGACAATAAACCACCACTTTGTTACAGTGAGAACAGAAAGGCAGGGATCAGAATGAGAGCAAAAGATTTTATTAGCGACAGCTTAATGAGCGATATGTTAGAAGATATGTACCCGTCTGACGGATACATGGTGGTTCATGTTCTTAATGATCTTCACGGAACAAGCCCCAAGACCGTAGGGAAACACATGGTGTTGGCAGAGATTATTGATAGCAACAGCTTCAGCCACTATCACAATGGCAGAGTTGTCGTTGTCCCCGCTCACATGCTTGTGCCATCTGGTTTCCACCGGAGAAGATACTACATAAGGCCAAAGCACGTCGTTGCCCAAACTAAAAGGAATGACTGGCCGATTACCGATGAAAATAGATTTGGATCAGATCCACAGCGTAACGATTTTGGGATAGACAAGATTGGTCTTGAAAAGGATCACGTTTACTGGGCGGATGAAGAATAATGAAAACATTTAGCGATACTATAGGGCCTTATTTGACCTATGTTGTTTGGGGTGTGCCAAAGGGCGGCAACTACGATCATGGCTTGGGTGAAGAGCCTATTTGTGAATGTTACAGCCCAAACCAGCGCGACGAAGCAATAGAATTTCTTGAAACAAAACACGGTGTTACGCACATTAGGGTTCAAAAGCTCATGCTGCCAAAAGAGGCCTTCACAGAGGACAACGACCGTTCTCAGCCGAGATTGATAAATCCCGCATTTGGAAAGCCCTTGCACAGAAGAACCATGCGACCATAACTGACAAGACCTTTAGGCTTGACAGCAAAGTGATCCCTTGCTATAGTGGGGACAGAAAGTGAGGGATCATTATGGGCATTAGAAGTGACGTGTTTGTTGGGTTGAAAGAGGAAGTTTTTTCGAGCCTCAAAGAGCAAAATCAAAAATTCTTACTTGAACAGAGCGATATGCAAGACGACCGAGAAGGCGGAAAGGCTTTTTTGTTTAGCGGCATTAAGTGGTATAAAGACACATTTCCAGAACTTATTGAACTTTATGGAGATTTGGAGCATTCTGGTGACTTTAACAGCGAAGATTATATCATTATAGAGGCCTGTGAAGAATATCCAACTATGAACGCAACGTCGGGCGGCTGGGAGGATAACCCGTGGAACGCCTTTAGGTATGTAGAAGTTAGTATTCACGCAGATGGGTTTCATTAAGCTTGACAGCAAAGTGATCCCCTGCTATACTTGGGATCAGAAAGTGAGGGATCAAATTATGGGTATTAGAAGTGACGTATTTGTAGCGGTTAAAAATCATATTTTCTTGAATCTAAAGGAAGAAACTCAGAAGTTTTTGGCTGAATCGTCTGACCAGACCAGCATAAAGCCCCTAGAGGGCCGAGCCTTTATTTTTGAAAGTGTTAAGTGGTATGTCGAGGACAATCCAGAAATCATTGAGCTTTACGAGGCTTTAAGATACCTGATTTCCTCGCCAGAAAACGGATTTTCTGAAGAAGATTTTATTATCATTGAGGCTTGCGGCGAATACCCCGACCACGAAGAGAATAACCTTGGCGCTTGGACAGATAATCCTTGGGAAGCCTACAAAGAGATTAGCGTATCGATCAACGTAAACGACCCACATGCCTTTGATTAACCCTGAATCGACTTGACAGCAAAGTGATCCCTTGCTATAGTGGAGACAGAAAGTGAGGGATCAATATGAACCAGAAAGAACAGTTAATAGCGGAAGCCTACGCAGCGCGATTAGTCGAAGATATGGAACTAGAAGTTGTTGTTGAGCTAGCAAGAGAATATCTTGAAAAACAATTTCTTACCTTTACCGCTGAAGAGTTAAAGGGCGATATTAAAGATTTTGGCATGTACGACGATTTATTAGAGCAGCTCGACGAGGCGGGAGAATAATATGAAAAAAGGCGACAAAGTGTGGTTTACCGACCCTGACCAAGACATCTCCAGCGGCTGGTATAACATTGATCGTGTGTGCGGGGAAGTGTTTTCTCTTAGTAACGAGTTCGGCTCTGTAGAGGCATTTGAAGAAGAGCTTGACACTAAAGTGATCCCCCGCTATAATGAAAACACAGAAAGTGAGGGATCATAATGGAACAGCTAGTAATAAACGCAATCAAAGAAGTATTCAACATAAAGGTAGACCCGCTACAGGTTTATCTTGCCGACGAAGATCCTGCTCAGTGGGCACCTTCAGCCAAGGCTATTATTTACCACCACGGCAATATGCCAAGCATTGAGCGCATTGAAGAATGGGCTAAGGTGTCAAAGCTTTTACCAGATCTTCACTATGTTGAAGCCATTAACAATGAGGTGAGCGCGGTCTTCACCCTTTACTAACAACTAAAACCAACTTATGAGGGGCCACTGACGAATTTTCTTGGGCTTAGACAGGCAAGAATCTGATCATTTGGCCCCTCTTCTTTTCTTTAGCTTGACAACTGAAATGATCCCTGCTATAGTGGGGACAGAAAGTGAGGGATCAAATGTTGGATACAAATACATATTATGAGTTTGAAGTAAGTAACACTGGCGAGTTCGTGACAAGAAAGCCAATCTTTCGCAAAGGCGAGTATTCCCATTACCTCGGGGCACACGCTGGATATTGGGTGGTTCGTTACAAAGGCCATTATCACCCTTTGCGCGGTGGTAGTCACATTCCATATTACATTAGTCTAATGAAATACGGCAAGTGCTAGGGGGAATCATGCAAAAATACAGCCACAGCGACGTTTTCGTTGCAATGAAGCACAGCGTTTATAATAACTTGTCTCGACCGATCAAGGGCTTGCTGAACCGTTCTACAAACGCAATCAGCACCCGTGACGAGGGAATGGCATTTATGCTCTTTGCTCAACCTCTTAGCGTTCTTGAGAGGTTGGTATTCGAGCCAAATATAGAGCTTGGTGCTGATCTTGAAGATTTTATTATCATTCACGCAGAAGATCAATCACTGAATGAGCCCCTTGGCCCTATTGGTAACTGGCACGATAACCCTTGGAACCCTGAGATTTTAAGTGACGGTGCCGGAGAGTATCGGATCAGTAACTCGATTAGTGTGTTGGACGAGAGCGATTTTGTTTGGCCTTATGATCTTCACTAGAGACTTGACAAGCTTTCTGATCCCTGCTATAGTGGAGACAGAAAGTGAGGGATCAAAATATGACCGGACAAGAAGACAAGACAAACTATTTTCGAGTAGAACTTAAAAACATTCAGTGGGATATTGATTGCGATAACCCGCTTCGCACGACCTTTGTGGACACCTCAGCAACCACTATTGTCGAGGCTGAGGACGAGGAGCAGGCAGTTGATTTTGCTATGGACGAAATCAGCTCAGATTATGGTTGGTGTATTTTAGACTGTAACGCAAAGGTTGAAACAGTCATTCCAGAATATCGAGGAGTTTAACAACACTTGACAAGCTTTCTGATCCCTGCTATAGTGGGGACAGAAAGTGAGGGATCAATATGACTATTACAATGGAAACGGGAATAAAGTTTAAACTTGATAATGTTATTCTTGGCGGTGACAACCGATATTGGAATATCGAAGTGACAGTGCCTACAGAGATCAAACTCGAAGAATACAAGCAGAATCCAAGTTCTATGGCCTCTATGGAGCTAATGAACGACGTGATACATGCAGCAGAGCAGGCAACAGGGCACTCTCTGTTTGACTGGAATGTGGCCTCTGTTGAAAGCTTTCGCATGAAACCTATCGCCACCAATGCGTACCGCACCAGTAGCTTTCACGATTAAAGACTTGACAATCCTTCTGATCCCCGCTATACTTGGGATCAGAAAGTGAGGGAACAAAAATGTACGAAAAAACAGTAACAAATAGTAATGGTAGAGAGTTCGGTGTTAATCTGGTTCGAATGGGCGACAAGTATGGCTTAGACAAGTGCCTTACTCACGAAGAGCCGAAGCCAATGATTGAATTTTACGATTTGAGCTATCCAGAGACATTTGGAGATGAAGGCCAGTTTGTAGCTCGGTACTATATTCACACCCTCTTGTCTAGATTTAACAAACAGGGTGCCCGTTGGGTGACACTTCAGCTTCATGGTGGCGTCGAGGATTGGCAACTCACCCCAGAGAACGTAGAGGAATCAGTGTTTTGGGCTTGGGATCGGGTTTGGGCCGAAGTCGTGTAGCTATTCGAAAAGCGCGGCGCGGATCGCCGTAAATTTTTTCTCCCCAAAGGGGTTGACAAGTTCTTTCGGGCTGTTATAATAAAAAAAAACACTAATCCAGAAGGGATCACCAAATGAAACTCGTAGCTGTAGCACCGAACATGACCAAGTTAGTTATTCCTATCGCAAACAGCATGTACCCGATTGAAGTTTGCTTCTCTTACGATACGCCAATCGTTGCGTTCAATCACCAACAGGAGCGCGTTTATTTGCTGGACCGCAAGATCAGCAAAACCACAACAACGCACCTCAACAAGTTTTTGGGGGCTAGTGAGTCAGTGACCGAAGGCTATGGTCAGAGCCGTGTTGACGACGAACACATGAGCAGCTTGTTGCAGCATACATTGGCCCCAGAAGTTGCTCACAACTTATAGCCTTGACAAGCCTTGTGATCCCTGATACAATGGGATCACAGGAGAGGGATCATTATGAACAGAAAAGCCTACTACAATCAAGAACTGTTTGAAACCGGAAACATTGTTTGGAACCACGAGAGCAGAGGAGAGGGCCGAACGCCCGTTTATGGGGTGGTGCTAGATAGCGACAACAGTTTCGGCCATGCCCCAAGCTACAGGGTTCTATGGCGGGACGGATCAGTGTCTCACCGTGTTGAGCCGTGGGATTTAGAGATCTTTGACCGTGGGGGCTTTCTCAAGGGGGAGATCCCCACCAAACAAGAGTCTAAGCATTTCCAAGAGGCTATTCAATGCGAGGCGCACCATGAGTGTGTCATTAGCAAATGGCCAAAGCTTAACCATGAGGATTTGCTTGATTTTCGCTTGGGTCGAAAGCTTTAAATGAGGCTATTCAAAAAAAAAGACTAAGCAAGGGCTTGACAGTCTACTCATTTTCGGGTTATAATAAAAAAAACATTAACAACGAAAGAGGGATCACCATGACAGTAAAGAAAGACACACCAGAGTTCAAAGCAGGCGATATGGTTTGGTTCGTAGTAGAGAACAACCGAAGAAACATGTATGGCACTGTATTAGAAGAAACCAAGCCACAAGAGAATGGCACACCTGTCTATGTAGTGCAATGGCGTGACGGTAGCATTGAAATCAAACCTGAGTATGACCTTGTACCAATGGCAGACAACTGCTACACATGGGTGCCTGCTAAGACGCTGACCTTCTTCTCAGACGCTCTCGCAAAATGGGAAAGATACCGAGACAGCCCTCACATGCTCCACGACGTGGCTAGTATGATCCTGCGAAGTAAGGTGGCCGTATGAACTGCACCAACCCACTGCACAGCTTAATCTTAACAGATAAAAAGTTTCTATTTGCTTATATCTTTGACTTGACATGCTGGTTCGGCCTTGGTATGCTTGTCGGGCACCTACTGACCTAAAGAGAGGGATCACTTATGACTTTTCAACAGAATGATTTTCATTATTTTATCAAGGGCAAACGCAAAGCAGACAAACGCTTCCAACGGGTAAGCATTGACGACCGAGGCGTTTCGCTTACTGCCAGCATAATCCGTTGCACCTTCTGGGGAAGCGAGGAGTTTCACAAAGCCACGGCCATGCTTACCGAGTTGGTTGATTGCCCTGCCCTTTCCGATTATGAGTTTAAACTGGCCGAGAATCGCAATGGGACGTGGCTCTCTTAATCGCTTAATTCTGCCATAGTGTTATTATGGCCTTATAAGTTACTTATTAAAGTGTTTTGGGATCTTTAATATAGAATGGTGGGAAATGGTGGATCTTGGTGGTTGTACTTAGGGGGTGTGTGTTATATGGCACGACTATTGCACTATGCACGTTCTATGCCAACTTAGCTGGCATGGCCTTTGCAACTAGCAAGTTCCGTACCAAACCCGCTAGCCGTTGCAACCCAATGCAACCCGTGGCATGACTCTTGCAAACAAGCAAGTTGTGTGCCAACATGCAGCAGCAAATTGCTGCTTAACAGGAGAACGCTCTTATGGTATAATGGAGACTGATCCCTCCGGTTTCCCCTTGGCA
>CEUO01055749.1_pt1 | contig 18131 bp, 13 predicted proteins | sample 531391 | NCBI WGS metagenome assembly CEUO01 (sample SAMEA2622799, study PRJEB7988) | marine metagenome | isolation source: saline water (ENVO:00002010), including
ATAATCTAAATTAGATAATTGGTATTCCGGCGATTCCGTGGCGGGGTCAAGGTTTTCGCCACCTTTCCAAATGTCATCATACCAAGGCAAAATACTTAAATCTTGCCACGGGAATGGTTGATTGTCATTATCTGGAAAAGTTGCAGCATCGCATCTACGATATTTTTCATTATTTTGAAATACGTGACTTTCTCTTGGTGGGTTGTAGCCATCTTCAAATTCGTTATTTAACTGTGGGATGGGACTTGTGCTGTCGCCCCAGTCCCATTGATTTTGAAATCTAGGAGCAGCGCTCTTGTCCCAAGAGGTCCATTTTATTTCATTAACATACAGAGCTTGAGTTTTACAGCATGCTCCAGATGCACTTTGGCAAGGAGAACCGCCAATCACCAAATCAGAATCGTTGTTATTAAACGCATTAGAAGCCCAAGAGTCTAATTCTTCGAACCGAATACTCCCCTGCACAACACCGTTTATATAAAGAAATAATTCACCTGTAACCGCATCGGCATCCCACTTGGCTCCGTCCGACGGCGTACCCGGAGGCATCACCTTGTAATCATCGTGAACTGTCTTTCGTTTAACTTGACCGGATTCATAAACAAGCGATATGTTATTTGCTCCACCAACTAAAGGGAACTTAGATTTTATGGTATATATTTCCCCCCTTGGCATTTTCCATTTGTCATGAGTACCTCTTTCGTGATATAAGTTATTTACTCCCAAAATTCCCTTGTAAATAACCCCATGGCCGTACGGCGTCGAATGGGTGGTGCCGTATGGGGCGTAACCGCCGTAGCAGTCCCAAGCGCGAACCGGCCAATTTAGTCCCGTAGAGTAGGGGAGGCCCCATTCGGTGCCAGCGTGATTATTTATTATAAATCCTGAACCTGAACTACCTATGTCGTGTTCGCGGATCCATGTCCTTGGTCCTTCATCTATAGCCCACGCTTCTTTTCCCTCGCCAAGCTGCCTAGTCCAATCTATGGTATTGGTCGCCTTATTTCCGCCAGTAGTTAGATAATACATGGTATGCTGGCAGCGCCCTGATTTTGCACCAAACATATATTTATAATCCACCGAAGCGTAGTCAACGATATCTCCGCCACGTGGGAAAGGATCAGACCAACGATTTGTTGAAATATATCGATTCAGCCACGGAGTATCAAAAGCACTGTATGGTCGCGTCCCACCAATTGGCTGCTGATTACCATCACCAATACCGAACTCAAGGACCACATGCCCATACTCATCCAAATAGATCGCCCACCCCTCTATTTCATATGGTATTGAGGTCTGGTCTGTGGAGTTTAACTGAGGGTTCCATTTAAATTTAGATACTAAAGGGGTGTTATTTTTCCAGCATTCAGTAGAAGAACTATGTTTCCATATGTGCCCAGCATAAGTGTTTGGATCACTGTTATATAAATCTATAGAATTATTATGCATCCAAAATTCTACTTTTGTGGTTTTGTCTTTCATTTCGAAATCGTCGTGATGAGCGACAGAAAGATAACCTGCGTAATGGCCCAAGTCGGCACCTACCAAATAGCCTATTACAATTCCGTTACCGGGTGGCTTGAACCATTCCGCTGGGCCAACTTGTGTTGAATTAACAGCTGTAATTGTGTGAGTCCCAGTAGAATCCTTAGCTGGAATACTATCTCCGTATTGAGCCGAAGAAGATCCCTTAATTAATAATTTTAGCGCTGCGGATTCAGAACCTTCACCCTCGCCACCCTCTGCTTCCAAAAGTGAATCATCCGGCTCAAAAGGGTTAGAAGGTGTTGAAAAATTTGCCGTATACATAGCCTTTTCAGATACCCTCATTTCATTCAGCCACCCCCTAAAGTAACCATAAAAATTTACTTCGCGCAAGCTCCCGCCGCTAACATCGGCTTGTTGATTGCCGCGCATTATAACCGCATCTTCTCTTTCGGGACTAATACCTCTTTTACTTTTCCCCCAAGGCGTACTTGTCATCCAAACATCTTCTTCAGAGAATTGTGCCTGTACCCCGATATACCAAGGTGGGCTTACTCCAAGGGCCATATTTTCGACATACCCGTTCCATGGGTGTGGATTATTAGGGTCAGGGTTACCTTGGTTACTATTTTCTAAGCCAGCGCCAGAAGGAAAATAATTAAATTTTGTAGAAGTAACTCCGTAATATTCTGTAAGAGCGCCTGCTGCTACTGTGTTTGTCCAAGTTTGATTTGCTTCGCTTGTTCCGTTAATATACAAGTCTACTTGATCATTACCTGTTTGTTCTTTTTTAACTACAGCTATGTGATACCAAGTACCCTCAGACAAAAGAGTAGTGCTAGTTAAATTTAATTTATTTTCTGATGGAATTGCGTAAGTTTTTTTATCACTAGGTCGGGGGTCTTCCATCTTATTAGTTTCACCAAAGTCCTTTACGCCAGTGGCTAACATTGGAGCGCTTTTAACATAAACCTTGCCCTTATCCCAACCACCAACACCAGAGCCTATAGCAATATGCAAAAATGAAGCGTGTTCATTTGGCCCCTCGGGACCCTCAACATCTTTAGATTGAACATCAATTATGGTTTGATAATTATATTCTTCGTCTAACTTCTCGGGCTTGACCCAAAACTCTATAGTAAATTCTCCATCATTTGCCGCTAAATTAGACAACATATAAAGTGAATTTTTCTTCGCAGCTTCCTCACCACTATATTTATATCTTTCTCTGTATATAGGGGCGTTCTGGGGGCAAGTCGATCCACCAAGAGGTTTAGGTGGTGCTGCGCCATCAGCATCAGCATCGCAGCCTAATTCAGGTATAGTTACTATTAAGTGGTCGCCATCCCCGTTAAACTTTAATGAACCTTTGAATTTACTATCGTGAGCTTCTGACGGATCAATTTGAACACTTCCTCTTTTTAAGACAGTTGTTTCGTAAAAACTAGAATCTTCTAGATCTATATTTACAACTTGATCGGGCGTTTCTGTATATTCTGTTTCACCTACACCAGAAGGCCATTGATCATAGCCTATGTAATATATTAAATTATCTGCTGGGGAATACGTTACCTGCGGCCCAAATACATTATCAATTGTGCGAAACTCACCCTTAGAAGCGACGGGGTCATAATCAGAGTATCTTAAAGATACGTCTGCCGCGCTTCTTCCTATATTGTTTTGCGAGTTTGGTGGCAACATCTAACACATTAATAAACTATTATTGACCCTATTGATCCAGCTACAACAAACTCAGAAGGATAAGTTCCTGTGCTTGTGCAAACTATTTTAACAAAGTCATTGTTATGAGAACTTTGTATGTAACCACCCGTACCGACGGTTGTTTCTAAATTCCCGAATATAATTTTTTGATCTGCATTTTGAGAGATTCTCCACCCCCCTATAGACCTACCGATAATTTCATTTTTGTTGTATTGTGCGTCAGAACCCGTGGGTAAAGTAAGTACTAATCTATCATTAACTGTTGAGTTATTTATTATATAACCTTTGTTTGCGGTCATATCTAAATCACCCGTTGTGTTTTGGTACACTAAACCTCCGGCTCCCTGTGGTCCCGATCCACCCTGAGCACCCTGCGGTCCTTGCGGGCCTTGTGTTCCCATTGGGCCAGAAGCGCCTCTTATTCCTCCAAGCGCGTGAGCAGTAAAGAACGTATCGTAAGAATTTCCTTCTAAAGTATACTCTCCCGCAGCTTCAGGAGAGATAGTTAAGAAGTAAGTCTCGCCAGTAGCCGAAACTTGCGTAATTGTATTCGCATCTAAAGTTAAGTTTGTTGGTGCACCGTTGTCGGCGACTTCTTCAGCTAATGTTTGCGAGGTAGTAGTATAGTCATCACCACTATGCGCCATTCTTATTTTTAAAATAGCGTGCTCTCCGGTATTACCATGAGTGTTGAGCTTAGTAGACCCCTTAATATAATATTTTCCGGGAATACTTGGAGTCCAGAACCCACTCGTTAAATTACCCGCTGTCCAATCGAATTGATTATCAAAACCAGCCGTGTAGTCTGTACCATGGTAATTATCAGTCGAGTAATTTTTAATTACTGTTTCTGCAGCGCCCGATACAGAGAAATCTGCTTGTCCAGATATCCAAGCGTAAAAGCCAGCGCCAGTTACATATCCAACTTCTCCCTGAATACCTTGTGGCCCTTGGGGTCCAGTGCTCCCTACAAATGCTGAGCCAGAAGGTCCAGTTATGCCACTTGGTCCTATGGCGCCCTGCGGTCCTGCTGCACCTTGCGGGCCTTGGCTCCCCGAGAAAGCAGCGCCAGAAATTCCAGATGGACCTTGCGGACCCTGAGGTCCTGCTGCGCCTGTCACACCCGTTGCGCCAACTAACCCTGATGCGCCAGATGGACCCTGAGGACCTAGATCACCGGGTTTACCTCCCATTAAGTAAGCAGAGAAAAAGCTTATATCTCTACCAGCTAAATTTCGATTACCGGCGTTGCCGCCATCTGTGTATGTTACTGTTACTTGGTCTCCTGAATGTAAATCAGCAACAACGTCAGCCTCAGTTAGCATAAACTCATCTATACCATACTGAGAAGAGAAACCGTAAAGGCTTTTGGCTAAAACAGTCGTAGTTGTTCCTCTGGTCCTTTTGATTCTAAGTCGATCACCGACTTGATCCCAATAACCATAGCTAGGTCTATCATGACCAAGCTTGGCTTGAATATAATAAACCCCAGACACATCTGGTGAAAAAGTATATGTTGATGGGCTGTAGTCAGCTTCAGTATCCCATAATTCCGTATCGTACCTAACAATATCTTCTACATCTGAGGTTGTATTATAATTCGTACCAATGTAAGCAGAAAATCCCCCACCACTAATTAATCCTGCTGGGCCCTGTGGTCCCGCTGGTGATCCTTGTGGTCCTATAAGACCAGACGCTCCTTGCGGTCCCTGTGGTCCTAATAAACCCGTTGCGCCCGTGGGTCCAGTGTAGCCACTTGCGCCACTGGGCCCTACAAGACCTTGCTCTCCCTGTGGTCCTTGTGGGCCTGACCCACTTAAACCACTGGCTCCTTGAGGGCCAATTGAACCACCTACGCCTTGTGGTCCCTGCGGGCCCAATAAACCCGTGGCGCCAGATAGCCCTTGAGCTCCCTGAGCACCTTGCGGGCCTTGAGGTCCGTAACTTGCACCTTGTGGCCCTGCTGAGCCTTGTGGTCCCTGACTTCCTTGCGGGCCTAAATCTCCGGCTCGCGTAAAAGATATTACCACTGAATCATTATCTAAGAAAACGCCAGTAGTCAGATGATTGTTACTCGGAGAACTAGAATAAACAAATTTAGAAGGTACAGAATAATATTCACCTGTTACTCCACCAACGCCAGAACGAGCTTCAACATTTCCAGTGACATCAAATAAAGCAAAGTCCAAAGCGTTATTTTTATCATATAATCTAAGTGTTCCCTTAGTGGGCGAAGAAGAGTCATCTAATCCAGATATCCATGTTGAGTTTTCTAAGCTAGAGCCAGTAGCGTGCAAATAAATATTGGATACTTCTTGTAACCCCGTATTAAAAAATGAAAAATTACCAGCGCCCGGATCAGTTACTGTACCAGTTAAGTGATTATAATTATATAAAGTTATATCTCCACCGGGCTGACCTTGCGGTCCGGTATCTCCAATATATGTTGTGAATGGGCTATGGGGCATAATTTATTATATATTAATTTCTTCCTAAAGCATCATTAAATTTAGTTAAAGCATCGTTTAATACTGTTATATTGCTTTCGTTTAATCTTTCTCCTATACTATAAAATAACATTTTACCTATGCTTGTTTGTGATTCTTTACCACCGGAATAAGCGGAAAATATTCTAAATTTATACCCTCCTATTGGGTATGGAATCTGATCAAGCGTAGACTGAGAATCATTAAAAACTACTGCATCTTTGTATAGCTTTTGGTCTGTGTTTGATGTTCTATTCGCTAACCAGAACCCGCCGACGTCAGTATCGCCATCCAAAGCATTTAAATCAACATAGCCTCTAGATGAAGACGGATTGAATGAACTAGGGCTCGCTGCTTTTGTGTTTTCGTCCGTGAATTCTACATAAGCACTTAAATCATTTTTCATCGAATAATCGCCACCGCACAAGGGCATCATGTAACCACCGACTGAAGATAAACTTGTTTCAGAGCCATAGGACATAAAAGATACGTGTCCTCCATAATTATCTAAACCAAACGAAGTAAGGAAACCCTCAGTCTTCAGATATTTTGATGCATCCGAAAACAAAGCCGAAGAGCTTAGTCTTTCCGCGCTTAAACCCCTAGATAAAGAATAGTCAGAGTTTCTGAACCCAAAATTTACATCTTTTTCAGAACCAATTGGCTTACCCACTTCTCCTTTAATAATAGGGTGAAAGCAAGATCTTAAATTACTTCCGCAAAATAAATTACATCTTTTAATTTTGTCCCTGACCCCATTTACTTTCAAAGTAGTCATGAATTTATCTAAAGCCATTAAAGTATCTGAATCAGCCGAGCCCCCGTCTTTGGAAATAGCTGTATGCCAATCAAGAACCTCATCGTCTAAAGATACGGCGTTGGCTAAAATTGCTGTATTTAATCCACCTATCATTTCTGGTCTCCGAATGCAATCATTGTATCGCTATGAGTCGCCCCAAAGGATGTTAAACTAACTAATGCGTATTTTCCTGCTTTTAGTCGGGTAGGTTCTAAAGACCCTATGAATATTGGTTTGTCATCCACATCCCCCCAAGTTAAATCAAAATCAAAACCACCGCCCTTTAATCTAAGTGTTATTGTTTTGCCGACACCTCCATTTGTAAACCTAATTCTAGTGTCTCCAAGTATCTCCAAAGTTTGAAATGGTTCTTCATCAAAATCAATAGTAACATTACCGTTATTCCAGTTTAAAAGTTTAACTCCATATTTAGTTTCCCTGCCTATGGTTTTGCTAGTTAAAGTCTGTTGCCCGTCAAGAGTCACATTACCTATACCCGGGACAATAAAGTTAGGCCCAATTCCGGAATCGATAACTTGACCTCTGTGGTTTTGAATAAAGCCACCACTTATAGAAGTTGCATGGAATAAAGGTTTTGATACGGATCCTACGGTGTTCGGTTCTCCAGAAGTTAGCAAACCAGCAGTTGAATCATCAAGCCAATAAACTGTACCCGGTACAAATTGCGCTGGAGTTGTTTTTTCTGCAAATGGGCTGTTAGCGATTGATCCAGTTGCCCAACTAACGTGACCTTCCGTCACTATGGTGAAAGAATTATTTCCTGTATCTAGAGACTCAACTACACCCATTACTTCTGAATTCTGCTCTGAGTTAGCTCTAGATTTTACGTATTCCGTTCCGTTGAATCTAACTGCATCAATTATGCCGAACGCATTCTCCCCTACCCAAAAATCAGTTTGTTGTATCGTTTTCTTAACTGCGTTAGTGCTGCCGCTGATTTGCCCTATCGGTCCCGCTTGACCTTGTGCGCCTTGGGGGCCCTGTGCGCCTGTTGCCCCAGTTAATCCCGGAGGGCCGCCTTCAATTCCTTGAGGTCCTTGAGGGCCGCTTAAGCCGCTAACAACAAGGTCCCAATACTTGTCGTCAGCAGTACCAGTGGGCGTGTGGCCCAAGTTAGCTGCGCCAGTCCATACGTTTATAAAGGAATTAGTTCCTCGAGATACGATAGTATTACCACTATAGGGTATAATGGGGTTCCAAATGCCACTCCAATATATTGATTCTCCAGTGGGTCCAGTTTCACCAACACCCGGGCCTTGAGGTCCCACGCCCCCTTGCGGTCCAACTGTACCCACATTTCCTTGTGGTCCTTGTGGCCCATTACTTGGCCCTTGTGGTCCTATTAAACCCTTGTCTCCCCTTGGGGAAAAAGATAAAACAACTTTCTCGTCCTCTTTGAACGCACCCGTAATTAAATGATTAGTTTCGCTAGAATTTATAAAACTAACCGGAACTTCATAATAACCAGATTGATTTACAACACCGCCCGCGACATTAAACGAAGCGAAGTTAGAGGGGTTGTCATGATTAAACACACGAAGCGTACCTTTAGTATCGCTAGTAGAATTAGACAGCAAAGATAACCAAGGTTCGTTGTTAACAAGGTCATACTTACCAGTTTGGTTGTAATATCCAGAATCTTGTATGTAAAATTTTGTTACTGTATCGAAATTACCAGTTGAATTTACCGTAAAGTAACCCGTGCTTCTGGTACCACTATTCGGATAAGTTTGTACGGAACCAGTCTGATGATCATAATAATAAAGCGTGCTGTCTCCCCCAAATCCTCCCCTTTCTCCAGTTGGGCCTATGGCCATTTTTACTGCGCCTTCTCCGGGTTTGGTGGTTCTAATTACCCCATCAGTGCCCATGCTGAGCTTGACATTGCCCATGTATATACTGTCCCAATTTAAGTATAAATCATTCCAAGGTCTTGTGGGGGAACCTAGATCATGAACGCCACTTTGTATAGGTAATAAGTTACCAGTCGCTGGGTATATTGAATTCGCTGCTCCATCTATACCTGAAACAGAAATTGATTCTGCGTAAACTGTTTTCCAAGGTTTATCGGCGGAGCCTAAATCATGAGCACCGCTAGAAGCAGGGTTTAAATCTGTAGCTTTTCCAGATGTAGTACCCGCAAATACACCACCGATATATCCAGAAAGATCGGTTTGCTCTATTTGCTTAACTCTAATTTTATTATCAGCCATACCCTTATACCTTGGAATCCCTTTAGATTTCTCAATTAATTACACTTTATTGTATCATTACTGGCGAAAAAGTCGACGTAATATCACTTGATTCTGATTTCATGTCATAATAACTTTTTAAGGCCCAATTTGCCAACATTAAAGTAGTATAATTATCCTTTCTTGCTCTCGTTGCTGAAGTACTTCTTTTCAGGTGGAGTGGTAAATCAAATGTCTGAGTTCCTTTGGCTGTGCTTTTAACTTCAACTAAAGAACATTGCTTTTTGGTTTGATATACTAAGCTGTCTTGCGTATCGATAAAATCTCCTACGTTTTGCTCTCCAGTTAGCTGAAGTTTTACCTTTTCCCCTGTTTGAGACATGAATGCGGCGGAATTAGCGCTAGTTTTTGACGCAAACCATATTTTTTTGTGGTCGATGCATGCCTGAAGGTGTTCATTAGCCTTTCTTATGAAATCTGTAGAGAAATTTTGCTTGAAAACAATCCTTCCAGACTCCTTACTGTACTCTCTCCGCAGTTTTCTTAGCTCTTTTACGTAATCTGCCTCTTCTTTAGTTGAATCGAAATCTATAAAAGACATATTAATCTTATCCTGAGTAAATAAAGAATTTTCATTACAACTGTCAATAAACTGATAACCAGCATTATCAATACAAATCATCTCAATATTAAAATGACTCATTATATAATACATATATTTGATATGATCTTTAAGGTCGCCGCCTGCAACAGCATAACTATGAACCAAAGTGCCTTGTTGTGTTTCGTCATCCAATTCTAGGACAGACATAGCAAAATAATCAGAAGTAGGACTGTTACTGAAACTCGGGTCAATAGCCATTATATACTTCTCACTAGGCTTGCCTTTAATTAAAGTCGTTGGAGATTGCCCGTCTGGTATAGTGCATTCATACATTTTCTTAGCGCTGAAATAAGAATCAGATCCGTCAGTAAATTGAGCGCAATACTCGCGCTGAAAACTAGAGTGACTTTGACCACCGTTTTGAGCTTCCTCAATTACCGTATGGTCAATCATGTAATCAGGTAAGGCTTCATAACCCATTTGAGAAATAAAGTAAGTAGCATCTCCAGTTTCTTTAGAGTAAATATGATCAACCCACTCTTTGTAAGTTTTATATAAATTTTCGAAAGTATAAGAAGCAGAAGAAAGAGCAATCATTTTAGAATCATTTTCGAATACCAGTCTTTCCTCCTCTGTCATCTTACCCGCTTCTATAAGCTTATCTTCCATCTCTCTAACTTCTAACCTCTCTTTCATGTTTTGGGGCGCAACCAAGAACGGCATAAGAACTGTTTTAATTGTGTCCTCGGGTAGAAGCAAATACTCATCAAGAACAAGAACGTTTGCGCGAAAACCACGAATTTTTTCGCCAGACAATGGGATAGCTGTTATAGTACCCCCGTTTATCTCCCACCTAAACTGATCATTCCTTTTTGATTTTGCGCCAAAAGCTTGCGCTAGTAATTCGGCGCCTTTTGAGTCAACGAATTTTTCTAAATTTTCAAATATAAAACGGGCTGTTCTAAATGTAGGTCCAGCAATGAGAATTTTTGTATTGGGTTCAAATATGCACTGAAGGAAGCAGTAGACAGCAGCGATAAAAGATTTGCCACAACCACGACCCCAAACACACATGCTAAAATTTCTATTAAATAACCCCTTGAGAGTAACTTCTTGAAATGGTGCTAATTTTATTCCAGATATTAACTCAGTTGTTATGCCTAAGTTTGACCTTAAAAATTTAGCTAAAGTTATCTTAGCTTCTTTGTCGTTAAGATCGCCCTTAATTTTCATTAACTCTTCGTTAATGTTTATTAATGGTTTCTCATATTTTTCTGGCGAATATAACATGCTTTATAAGATTTTTAAGTCGTATGCTAATTGTAAGTCGACATTTTTATACGCGCATTCGCACGTAAAGATTCTTTCAATTACTCTTGAGGCTTCCTTCCTACCATTAACAAATAAAAATTGAATATGTGGGTATTTTTGGGATAAGCTTCTTACTCTATGAAACACAAACTCTGGAGTAGCCTTAACATTTTTAAATACCTTCTCCTTGTTATAAGACTTTCTTTGCTCATTAAAGTATAGAGCATTTGTAAATTTAGACTCAACTAAGATGATTAAATTAGCTTCGTTTTCTTTTGCTCTCTCTATCTCCTTGACGAACCTCTCGTAACCCCCACTTAGAGTACCAACAAAGTCAGACAGCCCCTTTCTTTCTATATAGCAGTTGCATGTGGCTTGCTTGCTATTAAAAGCGTAGTCTCCATAATCTAGTTTACGCACCTCTACTCCCCTAGAGAATCTTAATGGACGTTGTTCGCGCGTATCTATAAATATTTTATATTCGGGTTTGTCCCACTGACTAGCGCTGATAATTTCTCTTACATTTTTATACTTATTTTTAAAGCCTATCTCTGAGCAAAGTTTGTAATAATCTCCGAATATTTCGTTGTAGTATTGTATCGGTGGGCTGAGTATAGATCTTAACTCAACTTGAGTAGGCGCATAAATTAGTTCTTTTTCTTGCTTCCTATTAACTAAAAGCTCCATGCAATAATTCTTAGCTTCTTCTTGACTTTGAGATTTAAGCCACATCCTTAGGTTAGTTCTAGAATTGAAATCAGAAGAAAAATATTGTTTTTTGTTTTTAAATTTTATGAAGTCTCCAGTATGAAGGTCATACCTAGGGAAATACTTTTGATAGTACTCAACCATTCGTAAATCATGAGCCTTGATATGAGCATGAAGCTGTCTATCAGAATCAAATTCTTTACCACATACCGCGCATTTAACCATTTAATATCTCGTCCTCTCCTATTCCTAAGATTTTGGCTTTCATTTCGTCTATGGTTTCTAGTCTGTCGACCTCGTCCTTAACGGACTGCTTCCTTAAGTCGGCAAGCTTCAACATTTTTTGCCTAGACTCTTCTTCTTTCCACATTTCTACTAAATTTAAAATGCTGGCGGTAGCTTTGATTTGTTTACTTAAGCGCGTGCTTCTTTTCTCTTTAAGGTCGCTGAGTAGCTTTTGCTGACGAGTTACGCATTGATTATACTCCGTTCTTGCTGTGTTGTTAGCCTCAATCAACGCCATCGGTATTTTTCCACCGGTCTCTACCTCTTGGTCGATTTGTCTTTGTATGATTTGGATCGTAGCTTGAATATTAAATGATATAACAACTTCCATTGACAATACTATATACTGATCTACCTCTTCCTGAGTAAGATCAAATTTGTCATATGTATATCTGATAAAACTACTCTCGAATAATTCTCTATCATTTTCTGTTCCGTATGTGTTAATCTGGTGGATAAACCTATAGGTACTTAAGTAACCAATTAAAGACTCTATATCTTTTTTTTGTTTGGGTAAAATTTTTGACTTATCTACGGCATCTAAGACGTATTTATTTATCCTCATAATGGCCGCAGCTTGCGTTCTGGGAGGTTTATATTCCTCCTGTGGTACATCATTAGGGTCAGCGTACAAGTCTTCAGGAGAAAGCGTTTTGATGAATTCGTTGACTGCTTTTGTTTCTGCGTTGAGATTGTTTATTCTTTCGTTTCCGAATAATATTCTAGCTATCTCGACCGCCTTCATAGTATAGACGTTATTAGTTATGTATTCTTTTTGCTCGTCTGATAATACTATGTCTTTCGGTTGGTACTCGTGAGCTCCTCTGGCTTTTATTTTTCTGGTGGCTAGGAATTCTTTAACTGCCCTACCCTCCTTACTTCTGCCATCGATTTTTTGATCTGGGAAAGCTGCTTTTATGAGTTCGAGTAAAGACGGTGGATCTTCTGGTCTTGAGTTCCACAGATCCAGAATTATCTTCCTTTGATCATCTGATAATGAATAATTCATTTTAAAAAAAGTCTATTTCGTGCTTATCTAAAACTTTCTTAACCTTTATTAGTATGGACTTCTTGATATTTTTAATTTGTTTGTAACCCGGGGATCTGTTTTTTTCTGAAGTTCTATAGCCCATTAATTTAGCAACTTCTTTTTCAGATTTATTTTCTATATATAAGTAATTATACATTTTCCACTCTAAAGGCTTTAAAATAGTTTGCATTTTCTCATGTAGCTTTTTAGCATTAGTTTCTATGTTAAACTCTCCCTGCTCCAACATTTTCACTTCGTTCTGGTGATTCTCTATTGAAAGCGGTATCTTAATGTCATAAGCTCTTTTTTTGTTCTTTTCCCAATCTGCATATAATGGACAATCAGAGCACTGTTTAGAATATATCTCGCAAAGATTCTCCCCTTCTGCAGCTGCACATTTTAAACATGGCCTACTATAATTACCATAATGATTTCTTATTAAATTTTTAATTTGGTTGGATATTATTCTGTTCAACCAAGGACCCAGTGGTTTCGCTGGGTCATACATATCCCATTTTTTATATATATGAACACGAATGATTTGCGAAACATCTTCGTAATCCATCCACGCCAAGGCCGTAAGGTTCCATTTATTTCTCCTTTTTCTGATCTCTTCATCTACTAGATGAATACTTTCTTCGAAAGAGGGTTTTTTAGACTTACTTTTTCTTTTTTTCTTCGGTCTCATTATTCGGGAACATTTGTCCGAATGTCACACCCTTCCTCTCGTCTTTTGTTATTTCTACGTCTAGACCAGTCATTGCATGTATGCGTGGATCTATTTCTCTTACGTCATATTCGTCTAGCTCGACGGAATCTAAATTTTGATTATCGGGAGGAGGTGTAGCGAGTGTATTATCTGAGGCTTTTGTTTTGGTTACGAAATTATACCCACAATTAGAGCAAAACTTAGGCTTACTAGTCGTATACTCTAGAGGAGTTCCGCATTCTGTGCAATACATTTTCATATAAAATTATATTAATATATGGGAGTAAATAACATTTTTTTTAAGATTACAGGCACGTTACGAATGTGTAAACTATATAAGAATGAGCTCTTCTGAAAGAAACCAAGCACGATCAGAGCTATCGAAAATAGGTGATCACTCTCTATTCATAATTAATGAATCCCACAAGATTCTCGGCAAAACTGAGATATGGGATCAGGCAGTGAAAATTAATAAGATAGCTAAAGATTTACATAATTCACTAGAAAAAAAAGAATATCTCCCTAATAGAGATGCAATTGAAGAAGCTAAAGGCTGGGAAGATTATTATAATAACCCATACCTTCAGTAATTCAACTACATCTACAATTAGAGCATTTACAACGTTTTTTCTTGTGGCAGTCGCATTGGCATTTGTCTAAGTTGCATAGGCCGACTTTACAAAACCAATGTTTTATCTTTTTCCATAGCTTCCCATGATCTGGGTCTTTTTTTAAAAACTTGCCATGTCTTGAACCCCAAGTACCCATAGTTGGTTTCCTTTTACTTAGTTTTTGCAATCGCAAGCGCACGCTTCGGTATCGCAGGAGCCAGAGTCGCAGCAGCCAGCGCCACAGGAGCACTGATCACAACCTGAATTACCCCAGTTACATGCCGTAGCAAGCATTCCAATAAACAGTATAATTAATTTTTTCATATTTCTTCTATCCTTTTCGCTTTGTCGTCTATGACTACGTCACAGGCGGGTTTTATGTAGTTACCCTTAGAGCCAGTAGACAATTCATGAAACTTACATCCCCATGATTCTAACTGATTCCAAGTAAAGTCGTAATAACACCTTCCGGCTTTTTTGGATTTTTCAGATCCACCTCTCGCTGTCCAATATATAATGTACCAGCCGTCGTCATACATTTTGTTTATTTTATCAATGTTTTTTTTAATCGGGACAGCTAAATCATATCTTCGCTTTTCTCCATAAGCACAAACCGTCTCATCAATGTCAACTAAAGCAACTTGCACATCGTCTGATGAGAATTTTTTTGACTCGTGAAACGTTGCGTCTTCTTTATTAAAAATAGAATCATAATTATCTTTGTATTTTTTATGATCCATTGGCCTTTCTTTACTTCCTTTGCCGTTACTCATATATACTTATTTTATGTCTTTAAACCTCTTAATTAAAAATTTTACTAATTCTGACCTCATAATATCTTCTTCGGTAAACTTAAAAGTATAAACACCCATCTGTGCGCTTTCTACATCTGAAAACCCTTTGAACATTTTACTGAATCCCCCTACTGAACTGTCATTACGTAAATCAGTTTGCATTGGGTCAGCTAAAATGAAACATCTACTGTTTTCCCCTAGTCGGGTTAAAACCGTAGTTATCTCTTTAAATGTTGAGTTTTGGGCTTCGTCTAGAATTATGCACTTCGCGGACCAATTCATGCCCCGTGCAAAATTCACAGGGAACATCGAAACTCTATGCTCTTCCTCGAGTCTTTTCGATTTAGTTTCTCCCAAAAGCTCTTCGAGCTTATCCAAAAAAGGTAAATTATAAAATCTTAATTTGTCATCAGCAGAACCCGGCAAAAAGCCAAGTTTAGCTTCGCTGCTTTCAACAGCAGATCGCAAATACATAATATCATCAATAACCTTCATATTAAGTAACTGCAATCCACAATAAGTAGATAATAAAGTTTTTGCTGTTCCAGCAGGCCCTTCTACAAATACTATCTTAGTATTATAGTCTAGAGCAACTCGAAAGAACTCTTTTTGTCTTTCTGTCCATGGGAGTTGGTTGATTTTGATTTGCCTCTTAATAGGATTTGGAGATACAAATCTGTTTGTTGTTTCGCTTAGTTCCTCGGCTGTCTTCCTATCCCCTCGGATCTTTACCTTACCGTTGGACTTTCTTTCCTTCGACATTGTACAAATAATTACACAATAACATTTAAATTAACCATTTTTAAACTGCATGGCGTTAAAAATAAATACCGCGAAATTTTGATTCTTTCTTTTTTCTTTTCTTTTTTTATTAAGCATAAAGTTAAAGGATTCCTTGTTTTAATTGTTCCTCTATTAATTCAGTACATATGTCTTTACACCCGGGGCTCATGGTAGAAAATATTCTAGTTTTACCGCTAGATTCGCTTAAAACAGTTAAAAGTTTAATATCTTTATATTGTAATACGCCCCTCTGCATTTGAGCTTGCTTATAGACCTCGCTGGGCACTGGTAAGCGGGGAAATGACATCAGTAAATGAGCTTTAAATCTTTCTTTTTCATTTATATAGACATATTTAGTGTTATCGTAGCCCGGACCGCCATTTTGATCTATAAAATCAACGCGCCCGTTGTCTAATATTAAATTATGAGAGGCTAGATCGATTGTTTTATTGTCTTCATCTACTTCGCACGCATCAATTTGCTCAAAAATTTGATATAGAGTTGGGTAAGCTCCATCATTTTCAAAAAAAGTTCTTAAATTTAAGCCTAGCCGCCAATCTCTTTCTTCATCTTTGTGCTTATAGCTTACTTTTATGTTTTCAAAGGAGGTGTTTATGTCAATTCCCTCGTTATCTTTGTAAAATTTGCCTTTACTCCAGCGTCTAACTACCTTCTTGGGCGATTTATTCTCAAGTAAGTACAATTTTCTGCTTATAGCGTCCCACCTATCGGTGTCTATGAGGTATTTAGCGTTATATTTATCTAAATTGAGTTCTTCAGCGGCTAATCTTTCAAAATTTATAGTTTTCTTGTCTTCTTTTTCGTCAGGATGCTCAAAGAAGCAGTAGGAGCACATACTCATCATAGTATCAAGCACTTCTTGGAAGGGCTCGTCGAAATGATGAACGATATTCAAAGCTAAAATCACATCAAAATAATGAACTTCGGCCATAGCCTTAAGATCCTTTAAATTAATTTTCTTTTCTAATAAGAAAACCTTATCATTATTATTCTTTTTACATGTCTCTAGTAAATTTCTGCCCTTGTCGGACTCAACAGCAGTAAAGCAGCCATCAAATTCGCTGGCTAACCTATGCGTAAAGTAGCCTTCGGCCGCGCCGATGTCTAAAACGGAGAATGGGCGCGAATATTGTTTACAAAATTTAGATATTTGTTCATATCGCTCCTCGCTTGGCCGGTATCCTTCTTTTTCTAGCTTACCATCTAACCAAACGCCATTGTATACATATTTTTCCATTTCATTTATATTATAAGAGTCATATATAACAAGCACTATTTTAATTTAATACCCCCGGGATTTTTAGAAGTTAAGCTTTATATTATTAATGGTATATTATTTCATTTTTAAAAGGCTGGGGGAGACTCATGCCGACACCCCCCGGCCGCTATTGAGACAAAGTCGCAAAATAAATTCGTAAAAGGTGGGGGGTCACCACCACTGGCCATTTATGAGAGCTGGCCCCTGCGGAAGTTGGAATTTTGCTTGAGTGGCTCGTATCTTTGAGTCAATTTCATGAATTTGCTTCTTTTGTTCCTCGATTTTACTCGTTTTATCGACAATCTTGACGAATATCGCTTCTTTTGGTTGTTCGTTCATGGTATATCGCAGCAGGTTCTATGCCAAGTTCTGGCTGGCTGACTGTATAGCCGACCACATTATATAAAGCAGGAATATGGATAACAGCATTAAAGTGTGTCCTTTACTACGCTGTTGGCGGTTGGGCCAAGGCTTTGCTCTACCTTGGCAAACTGCGTACGCTCTTGAATCTCACTCACAAGGGTGTAGTCCATCATAACAATCGTGCCGCTGGGGGCCAGTTCAATTTCAAGGGTGCGACCATCAGCCATCACCTTACGAACCAAACCAGTCATACCCACAAGCCCGCTGCGGTGGTCAGTTACTTTAATCTCGTTGTTGAGGAGGATGTTTACTTCATTCATAATCTACCTTATACACAGCAGGTTCCGTGCCAAGTTGTGGGCCGGCGGCAGCGGCCCAGCTGCAACTACCCAGACTGCCCCTGCTTCACGCTGTGTCGGAACGAGGCCCATGGCACTTCGAGTTCCTCAAGCGTAGAGCAGGGGGCTTACATTCTAGTCTGCTTCTGTGAACTCACGGGTGGGCAACCAACCCAACCACTTGGTTAAACGAGAGCGGAGTAACCACTCCGAACCGTCCGCCTTGCGACCAGCAATGAGGAAGCCAAAGCGGCCATGCTCGTTGATGCGGTTAGCGGTGCGGCGAGTTGCGAGGGATGTAGGTTTAATCTTCATAATCTACCTATATAGTAGCAGGTTCCGTGCCAAGTCTGAATGTGGTAGTTGTTGCCGGCCGGCAGCGGCCTCCCTGCAACTACCTCAGTAGTTGAATACCTCGTAGTTTATCTTACGCCAAACGTATTTGGTGGCTTGGTACGTCAAACCGCACTCAAGCTGCACCAGCAAATTGCCTTGCCGAGGCTTGCCAAATGCTTCGCCCACCACCTTGCCCTTCAGCATCACGTTGTGCTTGTGAACCACTCGGTCACCTACCTTTGGAATATCGTTATCACCTAACATATACCCTATAC
>CEUO01018197.1_pt1 | contig 18127 bp, 21 predicted proteins | sample 531391 | NCBI WGS metagenome assembly CEUO01 (sample SAMEA2622799, study PRJEB7988) | marine metagenome | isolation source: saline water (ENVO:00002010), including
AGGTCAAGCAGCACGACCATCGATGCTTTCGCTGTAGCAAAAAGATCTGCATCACCCACATCTTTAGCGAACACCGTAAACTGGTCGGTCATGGTGGAGAATAGACCACTGAACGTGGTGGCCAGCTTCGCTGTTCCACCAGCAATCTTTTCATTGGTTTCAAGCGTCTGAACAAGCGCCTGCCGAAACTGGTCCGCTGACATCTCGGCTGTTGACATTCCAGCCGTGACCTCGACCATAGCGAGCACGCCCTTCTCACGTAGTTGGTCCGCTGCGCCTGCGCCTCCCGCCAGTGCTTTTCCAACAGCGTTTGCTGCCTCGGTGACGTCCATGCCCATAGCGCCAGCGAGGTCCATGACTCCGCCACGCACTCTGGTCGCATTGACACCAAATGCCTCGAGCGTTGCTTCTGCCTCAACCAGTCCGTTGATGCTGAACGGAGTCGATGCGCTCAACTCAAACAGTTCTCTGACTCGCGCTTTTCCTTTATCCAAACCACCGAGCAGTCCACCCAGTCGTGTTTCAAACGATTCAAGATTTGCACTTGTCTTGATTGCAAAGCCACCCATCGCGGTGAAAGCAGCGCCAACAGCGGCAGCAGCAACCGCCGCAAGTTTGAATCCTTTCGCCAGCTGTTCGACACTGCTTTTTCGCTCTTTGTCGCTTTTCTTTCCTTTTTTGTTTTCTTTGGTCAGTTCGCGGAGCTGGTCGCTCAACTCATCTGCCCGGGAAGACGTCAAAGCCATCTGCGCTGACATTTGATCTTCCAGCTTTATCAGATATTTGATGACGTCTTTTTCAGCCATTTTGAAAACCTCAGTCTCTAAGCACTACCACGGGGAACACTGGCATCGAATCCGCATTGATCTTTTTCATCAACTGCGCAGCCGTCGCATCTGCCTGCTGGATGCAAGCAAACGCGAGCGACATTTCCCAAATATCCAACTCCAAAACTTCACTCGGCAGTTTGCCGTAGCGTTTGGCTATCTGGTCGATCACCAGCAAACTGGTCGGATTTTCCTCGAAAGGCTCGCAGCCGGTCTACAGCTGCGCCTCCATCCGTGCTTAGATCAAGAATCTCACTAAACAACTGGTCTGCGATGTGATTGGGAATAGCGCCAACCCAGATGACTCCGTTCTGCGCATCTGAATGCTCAGACTTGAGCGTGCACTTCACTTTTTCCACGGCTCCGGTATCTGGATTGATCACAGCGATCAGCCCCGCCGCAACGATTGCATCTTTCAAGCCAGCCATCGTTTTCAGCTTCTCAGCGGATGAGTTTGCGATCAAGTCCTGAATGGCTGATTCGTCGTTCTCCTCCGATCCTTTTTTGCTTCTACGCTTCGTCTTTCGACCTTCAAGTCCTTGGCTCATCGCCAGTGCAGCGTGACCTACGGATGCCAAGTCCGCGCTGCATATTTTTTTGATGCGCCATCGCATTGGACCGATATCGATCTCTTTGATTGCACTGTTTTCAATTGCCGCGAGTAGTTGTCCCATTTCAATCTCCTTAACTATGGGTGTGTTTTATCAACCAGAATGAACCGCGCTGGCTGCTTCGTTTTTGATTTCAATCTGTGTTCCGAGCGCAAGCCCACTGGTGCCATCCCCTTGGGCTCTCAGAGTCACAGTAGCAAGTATCAAACCGGCTTCTGAAATCTCATCGGTGTACGATTCGATGTAAGCGTTGTTGAGTGAAAACTTCATTTCCCGCTCATTTCCGCTGGACAGTCCATTGTTGAAAATGACGATAGCATCGCCCTCCTCATCGCTAATAAACTTCTGATATGTCGTATCATCCGTCTCAAACGAGAACGTCATGGTGCAGTTTCTGAAGTCTGACTGGACAGGCTGCTTGGTTACGAGTGATCCGAGCCGCATACGATCGGACAGTCCGTTTTCAATCTTGTACTCAAAGTCGACCAGAGTGAGCGTCTGGCTTCGATATGACAGTGTTCCGGCATGGTGATGCAGCACGAGGTTTTCATTCGTTGGATCTGTGAAAGAAAGCGACGGACTGTCGTGCCGCGCATTGCCTGATGACGATGAACTGGTTTCACCAATCAGATCAAGGCTCATTGTCATGTGCTCACCAGCAGCGACAGAGCACGTGAGGTTGTTGACCACTACGCCTTCAAAACGCTCATAGTTGTCGCCAGTACCTCGTTGCAGAAACAACGTATTCCCTTCGATTGGGACGTCGCCCATCGTATATGTGTGGGTGTTGGGAGTACCGGCTGATGTTGCCGATGCACCGAGCGCTGCTTTGAAAAAATACCCGCAGTTGTCGTAAGTAGTCTCCAGCTCGAGCACACCTGTGGAGGCATCTTTGGTGATGTAGTGTTTTTTGCGTAGCCCAGCGACACCAGAGACTCGGAGGTTAGGCCGCGCAACCTTTTCGATCTGTCGCAACATCGTGCAGCTGATGATCGGTCGCGTGATAGCAGCTTCCGCAGCCGCTGTACCGTATGTGGATTCCGGTCCAATACCCACGAAGGAGTTGCGTCCAAAATATGAAGATGTAGCCATGATGATACTCCGAGATCAGGAAGGATGAAGGCCAAGGTTGTTGACGAGAAGGGTAGCGCGTTGATCGAACACTCGAACGGCTCCAGTTTCATCAACGAGACCAAAGGTCATGATGATGATGTAGCGTTTTTCGTGATCGCCTGCCTTGATTGGCATTTGCACGATGTAGTCTTTTAGAATTGTGATCGAGTTTAGCACGGTCATCGCAGAAGTCGTATCGTTGCCGTCTTGGTCAAAGATCTGGGCTTTGACATACGCGATTTCCTGCTTACGAATGCTGTTCCGATTTACACGATTGAGCGTCTCAATACAGGGACTCAGATCCCAGTATATTTTGGTGTCATCGTTTACCTGCTTGCGAATACGATGCACTGGGTAGAGCTGGTCCGCTGTTGGTGATGAACACTCGAGCAGATAAGTGCCGTCCGCGCTGCCCGGTGCAGTCAGGTCAATCGTCGCAATCTTTGCGGTGTTGACATTGATGTTCGTTGAATTGTTTGCTCCAGACGCCAGATTGGAATCGTCGTTCCCGTAGTAAAGAAACGCTCCCACTGATGCGTTCTGTGCAGCGTTGCTGTTTCCGTAGAGCGTCGCGACGTTATGATTTGTGTCGTCAATCTGGATGGTCATGGTGCGATTTGCGAGCGACGGTGTTCCGTCGAAAGCGTAGTCAAGCAACGTGATTCCGTCTGCCGCAGTGATCCGTATGTCATTGAAATTCGTTTGGATGTTTTCCCAAAACTTCCCGAAGGTTTTTGGTGGTGACAAAATTGCCTCTGGCGCAGCGACACCGACTACGTTCTGACCAGAGTCATTGTTGGCAATCGTGATCGGCTGTCTGTACAGGTAGTTTTCGTCAAGCCATGCCATCCTATGCTCCTCTCACTTCAGTATATTCAATGTGCATTTGAATCGTGCCGACGCCATATCCCGGTAGCTGAATCTGTTCTCCGTCAAACGCTGATACATCAAACTCTACGTCTCGAGCCACTCCGTTCACAGTTGGGTCGTTTTCTAATACCTTCATCACGTCGCTCACCGCATCAGCAGCTGCCAGTATAGCGTTTTCCGACGTTTCATCTGTTCGCGGTACAAACACGTCGATCTGGATTGTCATTTCACGATCGTAGTTTCGCAGCAGTGTGCGGCCCGCGTTTCTGCTGGATTGAATATCCAAGATGTACAGATATATGCCGGGAGCCCTCGGCGCCACGCCAACGTGCATCGTGCCTATGCCGACAGCATCAGAAGCTGAGAAGTCGTAATTGTACGTGTCTCCCCCGTTGATGGTCGCAAGCTGGCTCTTGACACGACTCAGGATCGTCCGTTCAGTGCTACCCATGCTGCACCGTCCCTCTGAGCAGCGGACGCAAATCACGACCAATCTCACGCATGACACGGTCGACAGCTGGTTTCAGATATGGACGTTTTTTAATCCGCACCTGCTTGCGTAGGAGATAGAACACTTCACCAGTCATCTGATGAACCAGAACCATCTGTCCCTTCCGCGTTTGCGCTGGAGCCAACGGCACTGGCACATCGCGGACGGATGCGTACTTATTGACACCAGATCCAGTGATCAGGCTGTCGTGGACCGGTATGGTGAGAAACTTTCCTTTCTTGGGACGAATGATTCCGTCGCCTCTTGCACCACCGTCTTCGTGAATCCTTGCATAGCTGACGCCTTTGGAACGACCACCAGCTTGAAGTACGATGCCAATTGTGTTTGATTCGTCCGCAACAGCTTTCGCAGAAATGCTTGCGCGTAGACGTCCGCTTCGGACGTTAAGGTTTGATCCAGCGTTTTTCTTTGCGTACTTCTCAGCGCGTGCTGCTTTTTTGACTGCGAACCTACTGAGCGTGCGAATGACTTCGCCTTTTGACTGCTTTTTAAGAAACGCAGCAAACTCTTCTGGTGTCAGCGTAGCCATCAGCCCACCCACGTGGATGGCAGACGATATGGATTCAGCGCCTGCTTGACCTCCGGTAACAACTCCAGTGTGCTTAGTGCTGCAGTCTGTCCTGCGCTTGACACGTTGGTTTTACCGATATGCGCTCGCGCCTGATACCAGTGAGCCACTTGTAGACAAGCAGCGTGCTCAATCGCTTTCGGCATGGTGGCGCCCGAATATCCAGCGGTGTAAATCACACGGATCGCTCGTCGTGCATCTGAAAACGATGAATCCTCTTTGTCATTTCTTAGAACCAGTCTGCCCTCTACTCCGTAGACGATGAAATTGCTGGCATCGATTTGATCTGTTGTGTCGTCATAGTGCTGGTCCGCATCGTCAAACAGCGACGTGATGGAAACGACTGGTCGCACCATCAACTCCAACTCACGACCATTTTCACCGTCCGTCGCACCAGTGAAATACTCGTGATATGTGCCGACCTCCAACGAAACAGCCCCGCTGTTTTGCTTCGGAAAGCTACAGTATGACGCTGCCATCGCATCAAAACGAGCGATCATTGTGTCCAGCAGTGTGTCCTGCGAGTCGCCGGTCAAGGTGGGAATGTATGCCCTGACTGTGGCTGCGGATACGATTGCCATCGCCTACTCCTCAGATTTGACAGGAGCAGCCTTTTTCGCCGGTGATTTCTTGGTTTTCACTTCAACAAGCCAAGACGGAAGCGTCTCGTCTTTATCGACTTCAAGATCGCGAACCTCACCCTCGGTCCAGTGACAGCCACTGGGCCATGTACCTGCTGATGTCGCTTTTACTTTGATCATGCCTTCGCCTTTTTAGCGGATGCCTTTTTGGTGGCAGTGGCTTTCTTGGCTGGTGCCTTTTTCTTTGCTGGGGATTTGATTGCTTTGTCTGCCGCTGGTTTTTCCACAGCAGACGCCACAACAGGACTGCCGACTACCTCCTCGAACACGTCCGAAAACGTCTCAAGAAGGTAGTCAGCAGTTGCCTGTGAAACATCTCGCTCTTCCCCCTTGAACCACCGCACCTTCGTTTCTGCATGTCCACCAGCAAACGAACCAAGCGGTGAGTCACCTTTGAGAGCGAGACGAGGCATTAGACTCGCACCTTACTGAAGGCACAAACGATGTTGACCTTCAAGTTTGCTGTGCCTGTTTTGGTGCAAACAAACTTCAACACGTCGGTCGCCCCAAACTCCAGAGCGGCTCCGGCAGTTGAGGTTACGGTCAACGCCTTGGACGTTGCAGCCGCAAGCGCATTGCCACTACTGCTTGTGTCGTAGGATGTTGCTACGGTATCTGAACCCTGCGTGACGGCGATCACGTACTTGTTAGATCCGTCTTCCGCAAGTGTGGCGAACGGTACAAGAGTGATGCTCTCAAGCTTGTACTCGCCTGCCTGTCCATGACAGATTCCAGTTGTAACGGTTGCTGACGTATCGACGAATGCCGAAACTGTGACTGATTCTTGTACTGACATGTCTATCCCCTATGAGGCTGCGACGTTGATGGCTGCGTGGACGTTTTTCTTAGTGTCCGCGTCAATCGAGAAAAAGGTCTCTCTGACGGTTGCGACCAGCTGGTGCGTTCCGCGAGTTATGTCCTTATCGATTTCAACAGTGGCTCCGCGTCGTGAGCCGATTCGGTAGCGCTCAGTGTTGACAGCAAGAATGGCTGTCTTGCCGCCACCAGATGATGTGTACAGTCCGGTCGATTGCAGATCGTTATCAATGAAATCACTGATGATGATTGGTGCACCGTACACTTGAGCCAGCTGGTTGCGGTTCACGATAGTTGGCTGCGGGAACTTCTCCATAGTCAACACTTGATCCATAGATGCCAACTCGATGAGATAGGCTTCTGGGGAAGTGATCAGAACAACCGAGCCCGATGTGCTGTGTGGCGCATCAAGCTTTGCAAAGTCTGCAAGAAGCGTTTCTGCGCTGAACGTTGCACGGTTCGTCGCGTTGTTTGCGAACGATGCACTGATTGCTCGGTTTCGAAGTCCGTACCATGCGCGACGATGGTCGGATGATGAGCCAAGTCCGGCATCGCCCCAGCGTCCACGAATGTTCCAACTGGAGAGAGCAGTATCGGGATGTGTTCCGGTTGCCCCGTTGATAATTGCGTCTTCTTCACCATCAACCAGAGCCGCGAGAAGTTCTGCTCGCACTGTTGGCAGAACGGCTACAATTGAGTCTTCCTCGGCATCGTCTGCAATCTGTGCCCTGACCGCAAAGCCAGTCGCGGTGATGGTGCGCTGTGCGGTGACCATGCTGCTGCTTGTGTACTGAGCAGGATCGTCCGCAACGGCTTGTGCTTTGATGTACGGACGGAAACCCGTAGAAAGGAATGGAAGCAGAGTGGTCTTCGATGGCAGGTTCATTGTGTTGAACGCAGCCGCGACTCGTCGCTCAGAAACCAAATCACGCTCAAACTCTGGGAGCAGAGGTTGTGGAATCCACTCAGTACCGATTGCAGTGTCGTTAGCGAAAATCCGCTGGACTTCCACAGGCGCCTTCGATGCAATCTCTTGAACCTTGGCGAGACTCTTTGGTGCTCCGTTGGGTGCGAGCGCTTTCACCATAGTGTACTGCTCGACAGCCTGTTGGAGGTCAGCTTGCCAGTCACATACTGGAGTGTCGTCAAGGAGACCGGGCATGTAAGACTTGGTCTTGGTGGCCTCTCCGTTGGTGCGGACGGTTCCGTCTTCCCGCAAATACTTTTTCAGCTGAACGTTGCTCGACGCTGATACAGCACCACCGCGTTTTTCCAACTCGGACATCCGCTTTTGGATGCGCTTGAGATCGGCAGCTTTCTTGTCGATGTTTTCGCGGAGCGAACGGTTTTGCCGCTTGAGATCCTTTTGCGATGCGTGCAAGTCATGCATTGCTTTCGCAGCAGACTCCGCTGTAGAGAGGTCGAGTTTAGAGGTCAGGATGCTGTCAGCCATTGGAATACTCCCGGTGCTGTGTTGAGAAATAAATGAATAGAAATCAATTGTCAATGCCGAACAAGTTTGCCATCGCGTTCTTGCTCTTTCTGTCGGGCTGCGATCTGCGAGGTTTAATCATAGACCTCACGACAGGATCGTTCGCCAAAAGATGAAGCAGTACAGACTTGACCGCTGCCTTCAGTCGGTCTGGGTCGTGCTCTTGAACCACTTCAAAGTTGAACATTGAGGATGCGCCATCGTGGTTCGCGTCCTCGCCTGCCATAAGAACAGGACCGCCATCGTAGTCCATCCAGTGGTAACCGTCTGGTGCCTCTACTCCCATCGAAGATGGCGCGTCCTCATCCTCGTCTTCGTCGTGATCAGGCTCATGCTCTTTATCATCGTCGTCTTCGTCGTCGTCGTCGTGGCCGTATTGATCTTCCTCATCTTCATCCGGCATCGCCATGTCTTCGTCGTCGTCGCTTCCGTATCCGTCTTCCTCGTCTTCATCTTCCATAGCCATGTCCTCGTCTTCATCTTCCATAGCCATGTCCTCGTCCTCATCTTCCTCGTCCGCTTTCAGTTTGCGGAACACGACCGTGTAGGAGTCGAAATCATCCTGCACATCAATGATTTCATTTGTGATTCCGTTGAGTCCTCGAATCGCAAGAGCCTCGGCATTTGCGGGTATTGGGACAGCGGATATTTCGAGCAAACGGGGAGATGACATGAGCGCTCCTTTTTCACCATAGGCTGGATGGTCTTTGGGTAAACGGTTTCGAGGTACGCTTTCGCCGGGTTGAAATCCGACGCTGACAGCGCTGAGATAGCCCTCTGCAAATTGTCTCGCTACGGTCTGCCCCAGCGGATTGTCTGGACTGTTGTCCCACTGGATTTCAGCGATGAGGTCGCCGTTACGATTGATCTCGAGCGCCACAGTTTTTCCTACTGGCGGGAGGTCATAGTTGTGACCAAACTGAACGACCGGATTGTTTTTATAGTTTTCGAGATCGGCGTCCTTGTCCCACACCACGATATCCGCGTATCGATCTGGGTTGCCTGTGCTTGCTACCACTTTGGTAGTGCTTCCACGGGTCTTTGCTTTGGTGCTGAATGTGCGCTCAATCTTCATCTTCAATCTCTGGTACGAATGTGCATCTGCAATTGATATTCATAGCCGCTGCTAACTTGGCCGATCCTTCAAAGTTGCCCGGTGACGGAGCCTTAACACCGCCAGCATACCAATATCCATCATCACCCCTAAGCGTATTGTGCAGAGCCGCATGCTCTGGTCGCGCTCCAGACTGCGAAAGCCATCTAAACTTGACCTCCAGCCCAACGTTTCCAGCGGCAGACTCCCACGCAAGCACTCCACCAGCATTCACACTTCGCGTTGCTTCTGTTCGTGCGATTCGTAGTGCCCTATCCGGTGCAAAAGCAAAACTTGTGCCCAGCGCTGCCTGCAACTGGTTCACGCTCATACCCTCCGCAAGTCCATTTCTGATAGTGACGTTCACCGATGTTCTGGTCTGGGCTTCGATGTTGCCGATGAAGTTTGCTAAGTCCTCGTCAACCAAATTGTCAATTCTTTGTGAAGGGAAGGAAAATTCTTCCGCAAGTCTGTCCGGCATCGCGTCGGTCGCAGCGCGGACGCTGTTTTTATACGCATCAGCAAATGACTCGCGCATTGCTTCGTCAACAGCGGCACCTTCGATATCCAGTTGAAGCAGTGCGTCTAACCACGGCTCGTCTCCTTGCTTGATCACGATATCTGGATCGGGGACCGGGCCAGCAAGGATTGATTTTGTGTAGTTGGCCAGAACATCTGGAAGCCGTTGAGCGATTCGAGCCGCGTATTGTTCGAAATAAACTTCAATCGCGTCTCTGATTTGTTTTTCAGCTGGCTCCTGCACCTTCTCCACAAAGTTGCGCCAGACTGCCTCGTCAACGGATGCGACGTGGGTTTTCTCTTCGTCTTCGTTTTCCATCTGTCGGACCAGCTTGTTGGACCAACTGACTGCTGGGTCTCCACCCCACAGTGCCCACGCTACTCGACCGGGAGACGGAAACCCGTCCTCATCAGGACGGAAGCCCTCGCCACTTTTGTCAGACTCATGCCTCGCAAGCCACGCACGCATTTTTACTGCTTTGTCCGGTGAAATGTCTTGACCGTTCACCATGCGCCTCGCCCACGCAACTGTTTCCGGTTTCAATCCGTCACCACTGTGTCCCTCTTCGTGCCACGCAAGACCACGTCGCATTTCGTCTTTGACTCCACTGGGAACGGAAAAGTCGATGTCCTCGTACTTGCGTCCCGTGATCAGATCAAAGGTTTTTTTTTTACCGGACTGCTCTTTGGACGACAGCGGATGCTCCGCTGGAAGGAGATCGGTGTCGTGTTTACCCGATCGGAATCGATCGTTTTTCAGCACGTAGATAAACGATTTCACTCTGGCGTATGCCCATTCCTCTGGCGATGTAACGGACGGTCGAACGCTTCCCGGATTGTTCTGATACGCACCGACGCCTCGTTTGAATACCGACGCAAGTGTTGACGCTGTGGTCTTGCGCCACTCTGCCATGCCTTTTTCGTCGACCTCTTCGTTGTGGTCCTTGGCCCGATTTCGAAGCCCCGTTTGAACCGCTTCCGAAAGATCCGAAAGGGAACGCCAGTGAAAGAAATCAAAGTCATCGGTCACTTCGGTTTCATCTTCGTCTGGACCTTGTGCGTCCTGTGCAGCCTGAGCGTCGTCCGCTTGCGTGATAGGCAGATCGTCAAACCCCTCGTATGCAGCAGCTGTCGAAAGAGGCACTCCCATCAACGTCCAGTCCAGTACTCGCTTCACGCGCTCGGTTCTGCTTTCCTGTAGGACAGCAATGTTTGAAAAGTCGTGCTCGACATAAACATCATCGTCGCCAAACATGCGTGCGAGTCGCGTAAACTCGGAGTCGATCAGCGCAGCCCTGCCTGCAAGACCTTCCCAGTACAGCTTCATCTGGGATTGCGCTGTTGCGTAGTTTTGCGACTCAATGCCCAATCTCACTGGGACCACGCCAAAAGCGGCCATCGTTGCACTGCGGACATAGTCTCGTACCTGTGAAAATTCCATTTCACGTGGAGTGAAACTCAGCTTGTCGAACTGTGCTTGTCCACCGAGAATGAGTACTCCTGAACCGCCAGCCCTCATCTGAGATTCGTAAGCTTGCCGAAGTGTCTCGATCTGCCGCTTATTCCACAAATCACCTTCTGCCCGAGGAGAGAGGATTCCCGTTGGCTGGCCAGTAGACGCTGTGCGTGCAGCTAACTCAGACTGAGCCTTCTCAGTTGTGAGGTCATGGTGCAAAGGTTGAACCGCACCAACTCCCCACAGTGACGTCGGATCGTCTGACCAGCTGGGTGACCGAACGTGTAGAACCTGCTCGTAGTCGTACTCCGCTGGCATGGCTCCACCGTCATACATGTATTTATCTGGCTGACCGTCTTGCAGTGGACTCACGGTTACGCGTGAAGGATGCAGCCGTAGAAGACTCATCGGCTCGTTGTTGCCAGCGATCAGGATGTAGCAGTTTCCAACAAGCGTCGAGTCAGTGTAAACCTGCCTGCGAAACTGAATACCCGATATTCTTGATGACGGTTGTGAAAGCAAATCAAGGACCGGATGGTTATCCAGCATCTCCGCATTTTTCCCACGACCTCTGTACACCTTCAAAGGGACTTGGCTCAAATCCGTTGAAATGGCCGTCACGCAAGCATACGGGAATGGAAATGCGGCCAGCACAGATAGTGCAGACTTTGGATCGTACTGAGAACGAAATCCGTGGTCGGGAACGTAGTCCGCACCAGCGTTGTGTTCTACCTGTCCGTCTGGTCGCACAGAGACAAGCCCAACAGCTTTAAGCAGTCGTGCAAACGGTCCATCGCTAATAGTCAAATCACTCACGGTTTCACTCTACCTGTTTTGGGTTGTTGCGTCATCCTACCTGCATTTGTCCACGGTACAGCTTGGTGCAGACGTATCTCGCGGCATCCAGCAAGTGATCGGACTGTTGTGCTTTCGGTCGGTCACGTCCCTCTCCGCTTCCACGATCGTCCCAGATATAAGACTCAATCTCTCGAATAAAGTTTCGACAATGATCAAAGACGAATAACGCTGGTCGCTCGGATGCATCTGGCAACAGTCTCTCTGCTAAGTGGTTGATGCCTTCCCTAACAGAATTCGGTCCCTTACGAGCAGGCACATTTGCGATGCCGTGATCGCGTGAAAGAGCGAGCCGCGCTCCACGGTCCTCTGGGTCGCATACGATCCATTCCGGTTCACCGTGCTTGTCGATCAAGCGCTGTATCTCCACAGCGTGCTGGTTGATGGTGGCCTGACTGCGATAGTACTCATCCACGATCCAGAGTCGCTGGTCAGGATCTAACTTGCAGACGACCACCGCTGTTGGAGCGCGAGTACCCCAGTCGATTCCGAAGTAGGTCTCCCACGATGGATCGACCTCGAAAGGCGCGACCACGTTTCTCTGCCTCTGCCAGTCCTGATACACTCTCCCCTCAAGCGTCGTCCACTCGCCTCTCGCTCTGGCTGCACGTTCATGCGTTCCATACTGACGCAGCAGACGTTCCAGCGCACCAGCTGGCAGATGCGGATTGTCCATCCCGTGGATGTAGTGGACCCTCGCATCCTCTGGCGGTTCTGCAATCCATCGATCATATAGCCACGTCATTCCGCGCAGTGGCGTCATGCTGAAAAGCATAGAGCCATTCCTGTCTACCAGTCGCATCAGCGACTCGTTTACAACGGCCTGATCGTTGGGCTCTTCGTCGAACCAGCACAGATCTACACTCGATCCTTGAAATCCGTCTCTGCCTTGATCGACTGACTTGAAAAGGCATCGTCCTCCTTGTGGTAGTCGGACCTCGGCTTGTCCAAAACCAAACTGGTTTCTCCACTTGGCGTCTGGAGGCAAATACTTGGCGATAGCTGGTCGGAGGTATTCTCTTGAGTCTCCTGAATCCAAAGCCACTGCCCAGACTGTGCTCGGTCGATTTGGAATAGTCATCGGGTTGATTTGATTGTTCCGGCACCATGCCTGCGTAGCCTCATGCTCACGCCCCAGTAAGTGCGCACAAACAAACTGAGCGCAGCCCTCTGTCTTGCCGGACCTGTTGCCACCGCAAATAATTGTGACCAGATCACCAGTGTTCTGAAACGCCCGACGCTGTGATGTACGCGGTTCCGCTCGGTCCCACAGCAATGCGAACGCGAGAGGATTTTGCCTTTTAAGACTCTTGAGAACCTCGGTCGCTTGGATTGCGTTGATGACCTCGAGCGCACTATTCATCCAGCGCTCCAGAGCCCGGTTCCTGATTGTTTTCTTTCGCCCACCGCGTCCATCGTCGACGAATGACGTCGCAGTACGCAGGACTGAGTTCAGCACCATACGCCACTCGGTTGTGCTTCGCTGCCGCGATGAGCGTTGTTCCGCTTCCCATAAAAGGATCGAAGACGATCTCTCCTACCTTCGAACCGTTGCGAATCATCCTCGCCATGACCTCGATCGGTTTCATCGTCGGATGTTCTTTGCTTACAAGAGGTCGCGGTATCTCCCAGACAGATGTGTCACCGTTGTTTTTGTAGTAGTGACCGGCTCCCGGTTTCCAGCCATACAGGATCGGCTCATGCTTGTAGTTGTAGTCACATCGACCGAGCACGTGGTTGTTTTTTACCCAGATCAAACAGTGCTTCAGCAGCCATCCGGTCTTCTCGACCATCATCATCATTTTCATTGAGAGGTCGCCACCTTGTGGACCGGTCAGGTAGTAGCAGCCTCCCGGCTTGGTGATTGCGAATGCGACGGTAAACGCGTCGAACCATAGATCCGCTGTTTCCTCTACAGTGCCGTGATCCGATTCGATCGGAGTCTGATTTCTATTTCCTGCATCGAATGTGTTGAGAAACTCGTTTTTGTCTGCATACGAAACCCCGTAAGGTGGATCGCTTACGAATATGTCTGCCTGCTTCTCCCCCATGAGATTCGACACCGCGTCCATATCAGTGCTGTCTCCGCATAACAGTCGATGCGGACCTAACTCATAGATGACTCCCTCTTGGCTATGAATCTTCTCCTGCACTTCCGGTGCGACCTCTTCTGACTCGCCACCGTCACCGAGAGTCTCTGCAAGCAACTCGTTCAGCTCATCTTCTCCCCAGCCAAGCCCCTCGAGCACCATGCCTTCGTCGCGCAACTCCCGAAGCAGCGGACCAAGATCATCTGACCACTCCGCTATTTCCGCAACCTTGTTGTCAGCCAGTGCAAGTAGCTTTGCATCCGCTGGATCGAGGTCCATCACCCGAACCGGCACCGACGTTAGTCCGATCGTCTTTGCAGCCTTCAAGCGAGTGTGCCCCGCAATGACTTGATGTTTCTGGCCAGCCTTCCTTGCGATGATCGGTGACGCAAAACCAAACCGCTTGATGCTTTCGGCTACCTCTGGAACGGCTTCGTCATTGTCTCGCGGGTTCTGATCCCACGGAACGAGACTATCTACGTTCATCCATACAGCTGCTGCTTCCTTTTCCACTATTCACTCTCCACGTCGATTATTGGTAATTGGGGAACGGGGACGCCCAGTACGTCGCACGCGGCAGGTATTGCTTTCAACAACTCTGCTGCTAAACGCGGTGCGTCATCAATCGTGTGGACGTTGTGGTTCACGTCCAGCTGGGCAGGCTCATACACTCCGAGCGCCTGTCCCTCCAGCTGAAGCAGTCGCGCAGCGGCCATACTGTGGCCTGCCTTGAACGATCGCGCCTGTGCTTTTCGCACTCGATACAGCCAGTCCGCTTTTCCGGTCATCCGGTCTGTCTCGGCTACCTGCTTCGACCACTCTGCTTTGATCGCGAATGCGTCCCGCTCTATCTGTCGAACGGTCACCGCAAAACGATTGGCCAGCGCGTTTTTCGCCGCTCGGTTGTATTCACCACTCATCAGGACAGCTTCCACCGCTGCCATACGAGCCTGAACGTCCTCGTCCGTATTTTTCCTGCCTGCCATCCCTATACAAGTATGACATTTTTTATGTCGTGTCCATCAAGAAGGAAAAAGCCCACGCACTGTCTCCGGTAGGAACCCTCCTGCTTTAGGGCATGGAGACAGTGGTGGGGGGACGTTTTATGAGCGCAGTGTAGCGCTCAAAGCAAACTGAGCGCGTACTCGGTCAGCATCGCGGTTCAGTTCTGATACAGCTTGGGTTGCCTGCGCCACTGTGACGTTGCCGTCGTAGGGCAATCCGAGTGACCAGTTGCCGCATGGGAAGCCGCGTTTTTTGAGTTGAGCGTTAAGCTTGCTGAGGTCGATGTTCATGTCTTGCTCCCTGTCGTGGGTTTGAGTTTTAGTCGATTGTGATTTGGTCGTTCAGGCTTCTGACCGTGATCCGGCTTCCGTCGATCATGGGGATATAAAAGCATCCGAAACCTTTTCGTGCGAGGTCGTAAACTTCGATGCCGTTGATTTTGTCGCCGGGTTTGATTGCGTGTGCTGGGTAGGTCATGTCTTGCTCCCTGTGTATACTCAATCATACTATCTTTTTGAGCAGCGGTAAAGTCTTGTGGCTCAGAAAGATCGAGAAAGATCGCTATTTCTGCGGAGACGATCCGGTATCGCACATGCCCCAGCGAACGCATCCCTGCTCTCCCGGTAGCGCGTCAAACAGTTCAAACTGACGACCACCGCGCTTGGTTCGTGCCCACGCAACCACTCGATCGATTGGCCACGCCTCTCCGATCCGTTTACCGGTTTCAGGATCTCTTGTTGGGTTTGGATTTTGAAACCAAGTTCGTATGGTGTTCATGTTATCCACGTCGGCTTTCTGGCCTCGCGACTGGAATGATTTTTCTGCGTACTTTTTTTCACAGATCGCTGTGATGTCACGTTCGAGGTCGCGCAGAAGATCAATCCGCTCAGGACTTCGCGTTGCCACTCCTTTCAGCTCTGACTTTCGCGCATAGATGCACGGATAGCATCCGACTCGCTCCGAAGGATGGTCTCCAAGATAAAGCGGATTCGGACTCACGTTGTGCCGTTGATGGATATCGATCACGTCCTGATACGTCCAGTTAATCAAGGGACGCCAGACCTCGCAGTCAAACTTGTCTGACCATTCCCACTCTGGCATCGCTGATCGGGCTTTGCTTTCTTGTCCCCGTATGCCTACAACGTTGATCGGTTCCGCTTCCATGTTTTGCAGGTATTTCATCGCCGGTTGAACCTTCAACTCAAGCGAGCACCACCGACGCATTCTGGCTGGGAACGCTCCCTTGTCTATGATCAATCGGATCATGGGGGAGTAGAAGCCCAAGCGTTTTTCGTATGAACGTGCCAGCTGCTCCAGCTCTGGCGTTTTCATTTCCAGTGTGTGCGCCAGCCGAACAATTGGTCCGATCTTCGTGGGCAGGTAGTCCGTCAGATATTGGTAGGTCGACGCGTGCTCCCAGCCAGTATCAAAAAAGATTGACTTGTATGGGAGCCCTATCTCTTGCAGGTAAAGACACGTGGCCGTGCTGTCTTTGCCTCCTGAGACGCTGACTACCAACTCCCGGTCACCGATCCTTGTTTTGAGTTTTTCTAAATGCTCTGCTGTCGTTTTCATCTTTCATCCTCGTTCTAATATCCTGTCGAGTTTGGCTACGATTTTCTGTTGGATCTCTGCCCTCGCCACCAGAAAGTCTTTTGCGTCGGCCTCGCGCTCCTCACGCGCTTCTCGTATGACCGCATCGTACCTCTCCCTCATTTTTTCTATACGCTTCTCATAATCGATGTTGATCTGCTTCAGCTGTGTTTGAAATGAATCCACAAGCTTGTCGTGCCTTTTTTGCAGACTGAAGTGTTGGTAAATCAAGAAAACAGCAAACAGACCCAGATGGCCCGCGCTGAGAAGCTGCTCAATCATCGCGTCCATGCGACCTCCTTTCCGCGATTATACATGTTGACCGTCGCGGTTTTCACCATTCATCACCATGACGTTGAAATCACTTATATCCATCCTTGGCCCAGCCACCGCCGACCAAGATGAAGCTGCTTCGAGACACTTTTCGTTTCATCGACGATGCCTCCGTAGCCTCTCTCTCCTTGCCGTTGAGGTTTTGGTCGCATACCTCGCAGCGCGGAGCAGGCTCTTTGTAGCCCTGTAGAACCTCCTGAATGTGTCCACACCGCTCACACTCGTACTCATACAGAGGCATCTTCGTTCCCCTTGCCAGACGTGGCTCGCTCGTAAACTTCCGCAGTCACGCAGAACTTGAACGGGATGACCGGTTCTTTATGCGTGCCAAAATAGATTTCCTCTGTCCACTTATCTGCTTTCCACTCGTTTACTACGTCCGACCATACAGGGAACGGTCCCTGCGACAGTCGACGTCCCTTCTCGCAATCGCAGGCTGCTACCCCTTGCCAGACTTTGAGTTTACCCATCTTGCGATACCAACGAGCCAGCTGTCGCATCCCTGTGTTTCCACATGCCTTGCATTTTTGATACTCATGGGGGACACCAACCGCCGTCTTCGTGCTGGCTTTCATGACCTCGAGCAGTTTCGCAATAGTCGGAAGCGTCGTGCTCTTGCGTAGCAACTCCTTGACACCCTGCGCCAAGTCTTCGTCGGATACATCCTCCAGCTGGTAGCACCACATCTTCAGTGAATCATCCACCCACCACTTTCCTTTCCCGTGCATGTTTGCAATCGCTTCCAGCGATCTGTGTACTACTTTCTGCGATGCCATCTTCCAAACTCCTGATCTAATTCTGAATGTGTAGTGTGTTGTGTATTTGATTGTCTTGTGAATACGCGTGCGCGATCGGGCGATATCTGGGTGATCGCTGGTTTTTTCTGGGCGATATGTCCATCTAAGTTTGTGTGATTGCGAGGTTTTGGTGGGCGATCACTGGTTTGAGCCGCTGGCGAAAATGACTCCAGCCATTCCCTGTGCTCAGTTCGTACTCTGTCCACCATGAGCCTCGCGTAGTGTTCCGTCCATCCGAACAGCCGTGCAACCTGTCGTCTCGTTGGGTTCTCCCCGTCTTCTCGCTGCGACCAGACCCAGAGGTAGACCACCAGCTGTGGTGCTGGCCGTTCTTTCGTCCACCGCTCTGTAGCGGCAGCAATCACCAATCCCCGTGGTGCGGGATGCCATACGTTCATTCGCCCTCCTTTGGAACGTACAGAACGACCTCGGTTCTTGCTTTGTTTGGATCTTTCTCAGCCCAGTACGCTTCTGCACGGATTTGACATACCTGCCCATCGTCGTGGTAGGCCAGTCCGTTCAGCGCGTCTTTGCACGCCTTTAGAACGTTGTCCAGATCAGGACGCACTGTGTGTTCGATCAAGCCGTCGTCATATTTCGCAGCCATCATGTACTTGGGTCTTTCAAAAACCGCGATCAGATGAAAACGAACAGGCGTCCGCTTTGGCGCCTGCACTCGCCTATACTTTTGAGCAAGCACTTTTATTTTCTTTTCAAACAGCTTGGTCTTGTCCGGTGTGTAGTGACGGATGCCCTTCTTGGTTGCAACGGCTCTGGCTCGCGCTTTCGGTACTGGCTCGCCGGGTACGAGCACGCGCACGTACTCATTCCAAATAATCATGTTATTATTCCTTCGAGAGTTTTTGCTCTCTCTGTCGTTGTGGCGGTAGTGATTGACCTCCTTGGTAAGAAGTCGAACACTACCGCCACTTTTTTT
>CEUO01020349.1_pt1 | contig 18006 bp, 3 predicted proteins | sample 531391 | NCBI WGS metagenome assembly CEUO01 (sample SAMEA2622799, study PRJEB7988) | marine metagenome | isolation source: saline water (ENVO:00002010), including
GAAGAGTTGTTTTATAACATTACAACAAAAAAGTATATAGACGGAAATCCAACTGAAGGTACTGATGATATCCTTCGAGAATATATGCCTTCTATTGAAATGGATGGCGTTACTCTTCACACCCAAGCCTTGCCTGCGGATTCATTTGAAGATAGATCTGAATATGGATGGAATCCTGAAACAGATCTTTTGAGAGAAGGCGGCAAAGATGTATTGCCAGACTTTGAGCAAAACCTTCCTATGGTTTCAAATGATGATTTCCTTCCTTATCATTTCGCTGAAGATTACTCAGGTTTAGGATTTGATAAAGGTGATCCATATCAATTTGGAAGAGTCAACTCAAAGTATTATGAAACCGGCTCACAATGTATTATAACTCCTCCTGCCACAGTAGGATCACCATTTGCAATAAGCCATTATTGCTCTGAAAGTTACGATGCAACTCAGGCTGCTGGCAGTAGAGCCGCTGACCCTAATGGAAGCACAAAGCAAATATGCGAAACTCAAGCCGGGTGTGAAGCCGCTGATTATTGCAATGGCGAATGGACGACAATAGAGAATGCACAGGATTGTGAAAAGGATGCTGGCTTTATGTACTTCCAATTTTATGATGATCCTAGTCTTTCTGCTCTAAATGTTGGTCAATATAAAAAGATAGACTCAGGACTTGGTTCTGGCTATTTAGACATGTTCCCATGTTGGGGATTCCAAAAAACAGAATATAACTCTGCTAGCACTCTATTAAAGGATGAGATCAATAAGTCAATAAAAGGGCAACCGATCAAGGGGATGTTCTGGGACGACGATCCATACAGAGACTTCCATCCCATTAATGGAATATTCGGTGTATTTGATTGGATCAACCCTTCTCTTGGAAAATGTAGGTCAATAGAGGACTTTGAAGACCCTGCTACTGGTCAGGTGCTGACGAACGGAGGTCAAGAAAAAGGCAAGATAATGGATGACCTTGTAAATAATCCGCTCATTTGTGAGTGCGATTATATGACAGCCCCTATAGATAGTGACTGTTATACATTTAGAGAAAACCTAGGTGTAAAGGCTAGAGGCAAGTTTGAAGCAGCTTGTAAAGCTCGTACAAGATGCGAATCTTCTACAGGGGATGAGCTAACTGAATTACATGCAGATAAAGCAGGCGCAGAAAATAATTTACATAAAATAAAGTTTAGTTGTGAAGATGCTTGCTTTGAAGCAGACGCAAATGGCAATCCTGTTGGAGAAGCTATAGTTGCATATTACACAGAAGACGTAGGAAATCAAACAAAAGGAAGCGCAGCTAATGTAAACCATAGCGAATGGATGGCCAATCCTCCGGGAACAAAAGGTTCTAAGATTCAACTAATATCAGATAAAGAAACTTGTGAAATTGCATCTGTATCAGGTTTAACAGGAGTTACAAGAGTTGTAGCACCCATAAAAGCTGATGGGTCTGTGGCACAAGCAGGTGATGAAAATAAATTTATTTCTGAGGGTGGCTTATATAGTAAGGAATGTATAGGAATTAGTCACAAATATCCTCATAGCACTCATTGCGAAGCTTTGGTAGATTTTACTGACGATGAAGGGAATGAGTATCGTGCAGGAGATTGGCTTCCGTCTGTTAGTGCTGACGAATGCTTTGAAAGATTTTCTCCACTTCCGTTACTACGGGTTAAGTGGGTAAATGCTATGACCGAGTTTCCCACAAATCCAATTGATGATAAATTCTATGGTCAAACTATTCCTGTAGAAAAAATACCCGCTCCGGGATATGTAAATACTAGATTTAGATACACAGGAGTCTGCAAGACTGCTTTTAGAGATCAGCCAGTCACTGACCTTCTTACTGGAAATTTGGTAACTGATAAGTTCGATTGCCTTTCTGGGGTTGGAGGATTACATTATTTTGACGAAGATTCTGAAGATAGCATCCCTGTGATGGCAAAGACGGCAACTATTCCTGTTGACTTATCATCTATAGGATATGACGAAGGTCCTCTCGGATCGAATAATCTTGGAGGAGGTGCTTCAAATTGGTACTATGCTACTATTACTGAGTTGAGACACGCTGCTGTAAGTAAAGACTCTTGGACTTCTTACCTAAGAGCTTTAGCACAAAAGCTTCCTTGTACCATGTGGGCATTAGATCCAGTTCCAGAAAATGCTTGGTCTGACTTCTGCAAAAAAGCAGACGAAGTGATGTTTAAAGGAGGGACTAGCGAGGCTCATTTAGCAATTGCAAACAACCTAAACTTTTTTGCGTCTGGTGGAGCTTCAGGTTCACCAACGATAAATAATGATGTTATCAACCACGCTGGTAACCCAAGCAAAGCTAATGCAAAGTCTGCCACAGGACATCCTTGCGGAGATGCAGAGAGAAATGCTCTGAGTTTGGGTGAAAAAACTCAAATGGCAGTAGACATTGCTTATCAAAAAATACAAGAAATTGCTACTCAATTTTATGGAAGAAAGTACTTAGTACCATTACCGTTTAATCCACCGACTTCACACACTTGCAGCAATCTTGTATATAAAAACCAAACTGTTTGTGAAGATGCTGGATATGACTGGGGTCCTCATGGAATGCTAAGTGAGTGGTTCCAAAAGATGGGTGTTGGAACATGTTCAGATGGAGTAAGTGCTGATAAGTTTACTTGCGAAGTATTGAATAATTCTTTTTGGATAGAACCCATTAAGCATATAAACAAATGGGATATAGATAGCTCAGGATGGCCGGGAGGTTCTATAGATTATCAATGGGATGAAACAAAGAACACAGGTTACCCGCAGAATATAAACTTCTGGACTGAAGATGGAAACCTAGAGTCTTTTGTTGTATTCCCTTCTCATGAGAGAAAAAGATTTAGCGCAAGTAGTTCAAGGTTAGACTTTAGAAATTTTGATTCAGAAACGACTCATGAATCAAAGTCTAATGTTGGTCCTGTCAATGGTTGGGGAAGTAAAGTATTTGTCAAAACTAGTGTAGATCCAGAGACTCATTGGATAATGGAAAGACCTGCTTGGGAAGTGCAAAATGAAAAACAGTTTGCAATGTATAGAGCTGGCGATGGAGATGGTTCAACAGCTTTGAAGAAAAGATTAAATGAACCGGATGATTATGTAAAAGTTGGAACACTCGATAATGTTAAAGAGTTAAAAGAAAGAAAAGTATACGTAAGAGAAACAGACCAAAACTCAAACGATTACTTTAAAGAAACAGCAGCTTATAAACCATATGCATTAGTCACGCTTCCTAACCAAGTTCTTTATGGCGATATGGATCAAACAATTAAATTTCATAGCGATATTGGCGAAGGTAAAGACATGTGCATACCTTTGATAAAAGCCAAAAACTCTAATTCCCTAATGAGTGCTTGGTTGCAAGGTATGGACAGAGGAGGAGTAGTTGGGCAACAGCTAAGAGCTTTAGGAGCCAATTTAAGAAATGCTCCAGTTGTATCTCCTGATATGGGAAGAGGGTCTTTTCAAGCTGCGGCATACAAACCTTGGCACGCAGCCATACCTCAAAAAAGCAAACACTTCAAATGGGGTCCTTGGGCTTTGGGAACAGGCTTTGGAAAAACTGATTACAAGGTAGACGAAAGCATACAGCCATCAGCATTTGGAGGAGAGCAAGCAATGGCTAATTATGCCATGGCAGAAATAAAAACTACTCTTCAAAATGTAACGCCTTACATAGAGACAGGAAGTGTAACGTTGGCTGGTTTGCCAGCGCACGCATTTGCAACACAAATGGTCTTACCAATCAATGGAGTAAATTTGTTGGGTCCATTTATTACAGACATATCTGTATCAATGGGTACTGGCGGTCTTACTACTACATATAACTTCACGACACAAGAAAAATTTGCTGATATAGATTCTATTAACAGAGAAAGAATCAGAAAGAATCAAGAGGATATGTTAAGGATGTTAAAACATACCGAAGAGCAAATTCAAAAGACAAAAAGAGATATCAGAAAATACATTAAATAAGAGTTAAGAATAATAAGATGGCTACAGATAAACAACCTGTAAATGACCAAAGGTCTGAAGTAGACAAGAACGATTATAGTCACTTGATGTTAACTAGTGCTAGTTATCCAGAGCAAGACATACCTATTAGAGATGCGGCTAATAATGTTTTATTCTGGGATAATCATCCTGATTATGCTGGTAAGCCTATAAATGCTTTCAATGCTTCTACTACTACAGCCACTACTTCTTTGTCTTCTTACATGAATCAGTTTCCAAGCGATAAAGCTTGGCACAATGCTGGCGGTGTGTCTATTGACGGATTGTTTGTTCCTTATGCCACAAACTTTGCTGTAGTTAGCGCTGGAGGAGAAAGAAAGAATCTAAACAAAGCTCCAGACGATTCTTCGATGCCTACCTTTGAAAGGCCGTATAGTGTTGAAAAAGGAGGCAAACCCTCAGACCAAGTTGAATTTTCAAACTTTAATACAAAGCTTGGTTCTGCTGCACCATCTCCCGCTACTATAGACTCATCTTCTCTTAATCCATTTGCTTCCGGTCACTATATACAGTTGGTTAACAAGGAAAGCAAACAGGTCAGCCCCAACACAGACGTTTCAGGGTATTCTAAACACTCTTCTCCTTTAGGAAAACCTAATGTTGAATCTACTGAAACAGAAAGACCAGTAGGTCTTAGAGGACCAATTGTTGTCGCTGGATGGGGATATGATGGTATTACTTCACAGCCAGTTCCTAACTTAAGGTTTGATTCTGATTACAGACACAATGAACCAAAAAGTGCTAATTATGGTAGACAGAGATATGTTCCTGAAACCATGAAGGCTAGAACTGCTAGCGGTATGCAGCAAGACTATAAACACTTTACCCCTTTCCATATGAGAAGACCTGACAAATGGAAAGCTGGTCCTGTTGATTTAAGATGGGATCATAATAGAAAAGTTTGGGTTGGAGGTAAGCACAATGGAATATTTTTGTCGAAGGCTACAAAGTGCATACTTCCGAAATCTGGAATAGATGGTAACAACTCTTTTAATTTTGGCGTTGGCGGCAATGTTAATGCTCCCGGAAGATTGTACAGAAATCCATGCCCAACGCATAACTGTAATTATCACTCATATTTTCCAACAAGCATTTATTATCCAGATATAGAAATATATGATCCAGAAGATCATAATTGGTGCGGTAGATGTAGAACTTTAGGCACACAAACAGTATGTGGAGATTTTAAGGATGGATGCTCTCCTTTTTATGATGCAATCATTTTAAGGGCTGTAGATGAACAGGTAGGTAAAAACAACGAGCTTACTGAATGCACTGACAAATTTAGAAAGGTGCAAGGCGGAACTCCTCAAGCAAGAAGAGCTGGAAACCCTTGTCATGGATGGGGTTCTAGCTATTACGGGACTGGCGAGTTTGTTAATGAAAAAATAGGAGAGGATGAAGTATGGACAGAATATGCTAAAGCTTTACTATATCAAAAAATATTCATAGAAAATCCTTTAGGTCAAGGGCTAATGGTAGGAGATGCATTTTTTAGTTATGATACTGGTAGAAGAATAGTATATGAGTATGAAAGAACAGATACTGCGGCCTGCGGAAAAGGTGTTGGCAAAAAAGTAAAGGTAAAGGAATCTATTCCTGTACATGTAATTTTACAAGGCGAATTTTACGGAATGGAAGTAATTTCACACGCAGGCTGCGATAGAGGTGAAATGGGTTCTTGCTCTAGAAAATTCTTTGCTCAAGGCTTTGCGACTGGAGAAGATTGCGGCCCAGATGATGACTATCCACAAACAGCAGGATCATAATGGCAATAGGTGACTTTTGGGATACTTCTTACAATCCCAATTATGAATTTACGCTGAAAAATGCGAGGACAGGAAAAAGTCAGTGGGTTCCTGACATGTCCGATATTGTTCCTCAGTGGGACACAGGCACACTCAAAAGCCGAAACAAAGGTCGGTTTTGCAGTGAAGGGTGTGGTTGTGTAAATACTGGTTGTGACAGTATGCTTCTTGCTAAAGGCCAATATGGATGTCATCTGCCTCCCGAATTGTCTATAACAGTTGTCAGAAATCCACACGGCAGATACGAAGCAAAGAACGATATCCAAGGCGGTGGTGGCGAAACCATACATCTTAAATATTCTAAAGGATCTTGGAGAGGCCGAAAGTGCTGTACTAGCAATGCTTATGGAAAGTTAGAGTACGCTTGCGATCCTTGCAAGGTCACAACTCTTCCAAACGGTAAGCCGTCTGAGTGCCATCCTGCAAACAATAAATATAAAGATTTTGATAAAAATGATCCTATATCTCAAAGATTCGATCAGTTTACAATAAGAGACGATTTTGATTACGATAAAGCTCTCACTGGTGATAGCAACTGGCCAAGGTTAGGAGAAAACGCTTGGCTAAGACTTTCTGTATATAACACAATAGCTCCGACAACAGGTACAGAAATGCTTAGAGCCAGTACTCTAGATGGTACTGCTGCATTGTGTTTTGATGCTAGCGGATTACCTGTAGCTGGCATATCGACTGAAGCTGACTGCATAGAGTTAGATAGGCATCATTGGAGTGAAAATACTCCTGTATATATTAACAATGGAATTAATGATGAAGATGATGTAGACAATAATGGTGGTCATATACAGCTAATAGGAACAGAAGAGCATCCAACTAAATTTAGTATAGATGTAAAAGCTGATGAAGTTGTAACAAATATAAAATCTAGAGAAAAAACAATAAGAGTAACTAGTGATGGCTTTCTAGATAATTACACTATAAACAATGGGGCTGATCCAAACAAGCGACTTGGAACAACTACAATTAAATACTTCGACCCAAAGTCAAAAGAAAGAAGTTGCTTAGTAGATGGATCAACACCTCTAAAAAAACGTCCTTACTGTAGAAGCCCAATAACAGGGAAAAGATTACAGCAACGGTGTGAAGAAATAACAGGGTTCACACCGGGTTTTGGTTTAGGATTTTCTGTATCAGAACAAAAAGAAGATTGCGAAGCTACTCAGTCTAGTATAAATGGCTACTGTAGCATAAGCGATCCTGTTACACAAATGCCCTATACAGATGAAGCCTCCTGCAATTTTGGAGGAGGAATATGGACATGGGAAAATAACAGATGGCTATATGGCGATCAAACAACATGTGAAGAGTCTGGCTCTTGTCTCGCGCCAAAGACCGATAAGTTTCAAAGTCAAGAAGATAGGATTGTAGAACCTTTTTGTCTTGATATAGTTTCTGGAACAAAAGATCCTGTACCACAAAACAAAGCTGAATGCGAGGCTCAAGGTCATGGTATATGGAAACTTGAAGATGCTGATACATGTCAGGCTTCTTACAAAGAAGGGCAAGCCGCATGTAACGATTCCAATGGTCAAGCTACTGGACATGCTGACGAAGATACATGTTTAGCGGCTGGAAACACATGGATGAAAAATGAGTGGTTTACTAATCAATGGGTTGATTGGGAGTATGAAAAGCTATCCTGCTGTGGAGAGACTCTCTTAGATCACAATTATCCATCAAGAACGCCTCAAATATCTGGGTCAACCTTAAGCGCCAGAAAAAATCCTAGCTGCACTACTCCATATCATGAAGTAATTTTAAGCCCATATCAGGCAGGGCATAATATTGCTACTGAGGCAAGTCATAATTGCTTAGCTGCGGTAAACCAATGGCAAAGAGATGACGGTCCAGATACAGAATTTTTCATGGACACGATCTCCTATTGGACTTTAGTCATAAGGCCGTGTAATTTTCATGGAGGTTGTTATGACGAAAATGTTAAAAGACCTGACCCACAAGATTTAATAGACGATAAATTAGACAATTATTATGACACCACATGTGGTGAAGAAATAGTACTCTATCTAAGCACAGATCAATTAGTAAACTGCTCTAATCTTAATTTAACAATAGAGAACGAAAGTCAAATACGTTCAGGTTGGAAAGAAACCCAACCTATGTGGCACACAAGTATTGGAGATAAAAAAGGTAATCCTGCAACCTTGCAGTTTCTATTGCCGGGAGCTGACAGTAGTATGGTTGGTGGGAATTGGTCTACAGAGTACTCGTATCCCGGCGATGCAATGTACAAAAACCAGTATCAATACTGGTGTAATAATCCTGACGTAGATGTTGATGGTATTGGTGATGGTGGAATATGTTCACAATATCATTACTGGAATTCAGGCGCTCCAAAGTCACAATTAGCACACCCTAAAGGCGTTGATGCTTTTTACGCTTTTAATTTGCAGCCGCAGCCTTTTAAAGCAACTGAAGAAAAACAGAATAGAGCAAAGACTCTTTATCATGCTGCTGTAGACCATAAAGCGTGGGAAACTTGTGCTAGCTATATATTAGGCGACTCCAATGGTGGTGGTCATTGGTTCTGGAACTATGGGCCAGACTATTTTATGTATTTTGATTTTCTTGCTCATGATGAAGTAAGAACTTATCCAGCTCCTGCTACTGTAATAAAAGATGGTGGAAAGTGCGAAGCTATCGCTAAGGCTGCTAAAGATTACGTAGATAGTAAAGTAGGTTTTTTACGTAGGGGCGATTGTGGATATGGAAACGGCGCTCTTTGGGTTGGTTGGTTGCCTTATGATAGTTGGACAAATAATAAAATATGTCCCGATTGTGAGACTAAAAGCAAAAATAATTGTGGAGCAGAGGGTGGATGCCTGTATGATGATGGCTCTTTTGACACTGACCAAACTGATTGTTCTGGAAAAGGGCAGTGCAATAGCCCGATTGGAACTAAAACTACACATGCTACAGAAGATGATTGTGATGCTGCTGGGGGAACTTGGTCTCCTGCTCAGTTTGTAAAATGTTGTGAATATTTTGAGAATTGTACTAAAAAAATACTTACAAATCGTAAGGAGGTTGCAGCCGGAGAACAATGCAGTTATCGGTGTGAAGTTGCCGGTGTGTGGGACCCAGCTATTCTACTTGAAGCAGAATGTCTGGTCACTCATTTTCCGGTTGGAAAATGGGTAGAACATTGCACACCTGCACCAGAGCCAAAGTATCGAGACGCTGTAGACAAAACTGAATGTGAAAAATCAGTACAAAATGGAGGAGCTGGAGGCGAATGGAGTGAAGGGTGCATTCCTACAGTTGGACAAAGAGCGCAAGACCAATTATGTGGCGCAGTAGAAGATGTTCCAGAAGATTTTGTTGATGTTGTTTTGGGCGGTAAAGTTGGAACTTGCGTTTTACATAAAGGTGGCCAAAATGCAAATATAACCAACATGTCAGAAGACGATTGTGCTGAAGAGTCGATGAAGTATGAATGTAGAATTATTCTTACTGATGTAGTAGTTAATACTCCACAGGCGGCTTGTGAACTTAATCCATTAACTAAATGGGTTCCAGTGTATGACCAAAGTCCTGCTCCTAAATTTGAGCCAGACATGATTGGTCACTTCGACAGTAAATATCCAAGACGAGAAAACTCTGTAGTTAAATTAAGAAAAGCTGGTCCTTTAACTGACTCGCTTCCAGATGTAAGTCAAATGAAAGGCGGTTTCATTGAACGATCATCGGGAGTCACAGAGGATTTTCCTTCTGGAAGCCCAAAAGAAAACCCTCTTAACTACTGGCATAGAACTGGATTATATCCAAGAGGAGAAACTGCTAGTTTTGTTAGTGATGGCTGTGTTGGCATAAGTCATAGCGGAAGAATAGAACATGCTTCAAATACTAATCCAGTTAAGATTACTTCTAGAAGTCATGGGTTAGCAAATGGCGACCTCGTAATGACTCGTGGCGTTCTTGGAAATTTTGCATCTAACATATTTTTAACACAAAGAGATGTAAAAGAAACCCAATGGGAAGATAAGCTTTATAGTGCTTGCACTGGAGATAATTGTGATAACCAAGTTTATCCATCTTCAGAATGTTTATTTGAAGGGGTTTGTAGCGATTCTAGTGGAAACAATACTGGAATAAACAATAAACTCGAATGTACTTCTGGCTCTTGCACAGATGGAAATGGTAATGCCTCAACTACTCCTGATGGAGATTCTTGTAGCACAAAAGCTGATTGTGAGTTTCCTAGAGAGAAATTCACCATGCAAGATGACGATGGACTTTGTCCTCCTAATTACAAGGTTGATCCAGAAAAAGCTCCCGGAGAAGATGATGGATGCATACTCCAAGGAGATCCGGGATGCGGAGGTACTTTTAATTCTGCAACAGGAAGAACTTGGAGTGAAAAATGTCCATCTAAGTATTTAGCTTGTTACGGTATAAAAGTACCCGGAAATACTGAGCCACAACCTGCACCTTTTGCTGTAGTGCAAAATGCGACAGCTGATACTTTTGATTTATACACATGTGACAATTTACCAATTTTAGGTGAACTGACGGCAGATGCTATAAAAAATCTTCCTGAATCTGTAGACTCAAATGGAACGGTCATAGATTGCGCTGGAGTTGGAAATGTAGATGTTTGTTATTGGGGTTATGGTGGAACTTCTACAGGATACTTTGGAGGAGAAAATAATCCTATTCAACCTCCTCCTCTAAAGTTAACTACAGAAGTAACTGACGACCCTTCAGTGAACTTTGGAAAACCTACGATTGGAAAGTGGGCAGCTAGATGTATTGCATACGATAGTGGAAAGGTTATAAATCAACCAGACAATGCTAGATCTGACTATGTGTTTAATCCTTTCACAGTAGTAAATGGCGCTCCTATTAATGAAAATTATACCTGTGGTGGAACAATAGCTGATGGAGGACATTATTGCGGTCCCAACGATTGTGACAGTCGATTCGGAAAATGGATGACTGAACAAGAAATGGCAGATAATGTTCTTACAAAATCAAAGATAGAAGGTTCTAAACAGACATGTGAATCTTATGGTATTTGTAACATTATAAAAGATGCAGAGAAAGCTGTCACTAGGTCGATAATGACTAAAAGTGACTGTGATAAATTAGCTGAGGTTTATCACACTTTGGATTTACAAGCTCACTATGATAGCTCATCTCAAATTTATGTCGAAAGATGTCAAGACGCAAGTGGCAACATAAACAATAGTGAAGCAATTCAAAATGCGCCTGATATAAAAATAGCTTGTGAAGCAAGCGGATCTTGTCATGAGCCTGCCACAGGAGACAAGATGGGTGGCTTCAAGACTAAACAGGATTGTGAAGATAATGGTCTTGAGTGGAGAGGAGGAGTCTACATAAACAAAGCTAATGACTGTGTAGAATCTGACTTATGTTGGACACAAAACACTTTTGGCGTAGAAACTTCACTTACCGGAACTACTCTTGGAAACAATAGACCTCTTCCAAACTATCCGGTCTGTCCTTATACAGGAACTTGGGAAGTATTCCATCAAGATGTAGGGGTAGAAGCCGGATATTTCAATCAAGATCAATTTGATTCCCTTTACAGGTTTGGATGGAGTGGTCTTACTAGAAGATGGGAAGAAAGAGCTAATGATTATTACATACAAATAGAACAAAAAGGTATATGTCCTGTTTGTTGTGATCACTTCATGCCTGAAGAATTAACTGCTACAATCACTGATACGGATAGTAGTATTCAAGATGTCATTGGTGGATGTCCAATGGACCCATGTGAGGCTGGTGACTTCATATTTAATAGGAACACTTTGACATGGGAGAAAAAGTTTGAGCCATTTAGCAAGAGATTTGATGGTTATTGTTGTAGCGATTTCTACCATTCTTGCAACATTCAAGGACTTGGGCAAGACCTAACTAAGTGTAATGCCAATCCATCTGAGTTTGGTGCTTGCTATAGAGTGAGTAATGCAAGTGGTCAAGAACCGGGACTTTTAACTGCTTATAAAAAAGATGATTGTGCAAAATTAGGTTCTGGAGCAGGAGGCTGTAGTAAAAGTGGTATTTGTACAATAAACCCACAAGGGAATCTTACTCCACAAGACTGTCAAGCTGCCGGAGGATTTTGGAATCCCATTAGTGACCAAACAGGCTGCACCGCCGCAGGAGGTACTTGGACTCCTAGTGGTGGTCATACTAAATTCTATCCATTAACAGATGGCGTATGTGAATTTCCTCACCCGTTTGTAGATGCTGATGGTACTCCGTTAGATACAATACCAGATGATGCAAAAACCGATCAAGCTTCATGCGAAAGAGATTATTGTTCTTTTGATTCAATTGACAATCAACAAGATTGTGTAAATGCTACTGATGCTAATGGAAATCCGGCAGGATACAAGTGGATGCAAGGAAGCTGGAGGTCAAAAACAGCTTTTGAAGTTGCTCATGATTGCGAAGACTTCCTAAGAAAAAGACCAACACAAGAATTTAACCCAGCTCGTCCAGAGACAGGAAGAAATTGTAGAAAATGTTCTAATCTATATAACGACAAAAATAAAGTTCCAATTAAAAAAGGATATGCAGACTGTTGCGACTGTCTCACAAACCATAGAGACATGTTTGCTTTTGATAGATATCCTACATGTGAATATGCTTTAGACGCTTTATTACCAGATTGTAACAGTAACAACGAAGGTCAACAATTTACTCTTGGTATAGCAAATGCGTTAACAGCTACTTGCAAGAAGGGTACTGGACGTGGTCCTAGTGGCGCTGATATATATTACTATTGGTCATTTGATCCTTGTCAGTGTTTTCCACAAAACGTTCCTCACAAGTGTCTTGGTGATGATATACCTTTAGAATCTGGAAACAGTTGTGAGGATGATGGTGTTGTTATACCATCTAACAATATTGGAGGTTGTTACAACTCAAGCAACGCTCTTATATTAACCAAAACTGTTGAGCATGGAACTAGCTGTAAAGACGCTAATGGGTCTATCGTCGCTGGAGTGACTACTAGGGATGAGTGTGTTTCTGTAGCTGGTCGTACATGGAATACTACGGCTGTAGACTGCGATACAGATGCTGGTGAGTACTTTAAGGCTGGATCAGATTTAACCTGCTCTGCGATTGAAATATCAACAGACGCTTATGGCGAACCATACGCCTTTGCAAACTCTGCACAGCATCAGTACGAAACATGTCCGGGCTTGGGAATTATTGATGTTAAATTAAAATATGATGGTTCTGTTTGGAGATCTGATTGGACTCAAATGGGAGCGGTTGGATTAAAACAATGCGAAATGAATCAGCATAGATTTAAATTCTCTGCTAATTGTAAAAGTAGTGGAGCAGATCCAAATGTTCATCCTTCATATCAGTTTTTAAGCGCTAATGATATAGTTGCACAAAATGCTGACTGTGGTAATTGCGATGCAGCGCAATATACTTATGAAGGAGTTAGAGTAGATGGAATTGACTGGTTCAATCAAATATATAGAGACCACGAATTCCCATCGGTTGCTAAGGACGGTCATTATATTAGACTTATCATGGGTTGTGGAAATAGCATATCAAGCATAACACCAGAAGACGCAATGGTAAAACAAGGAGGTTTTGGAGGAAACATTCTTGACTACCGAGATAACGGAATACAAATATATGCACAAATAGCTAATTGTACTTTCTATGATGCTAATGCAAGCGAGGGTCTAAGATTTGGAAGAGTCGATGATGGCGTTTCTGGAACTCCTCCTTGCCACGGACCAACTTGCATAAGCAAGAAATCACTTGGAGATGATTATCCTCCAAACACTCCGAAAAGAGGAAGTGATGAAAGAAAATATACTTTTGCTGGAAGGTGTATGGATGCTGGAAGAAGCTGTGGAAATCAAGGACCTTGTGCAAGAATAAAAGATTGTTGTACATACACAGGCCGTGATGTACCTCTTCGAGCTGGTTTAGACGGTCAAGCATTTCCACTGTGGAGTGGTGGAGTAGCTTGCACCACAGGAGGTGACATTGAACACAGATGTAGTGCTTGGGGTTACGATCCGTATCCGAAAAAACCAGCAGAGACATTCACCGTCCATTATGTAAAGGATATACAAGCTGATGGAAGTGCCACTCTTGTCGTCAATGCAGGAAATGGATGTTCTTGGCCTGTAGGTACTGTTGTAGGCATTGGACAAGCCAACCTATTAGATGCCGAAAATGATGACTTCGGCGATACCACAAGAAACAACATGCCGAGAAATCCTTTCTTGCCAGCAGGAGCTACTCATCTATTAGGAAGTAAAGTATTTAATTACGATCAAAAAAGTTCTGGTTCTCCTATGTTGCAATCAGACAGATGGGAGCTTTATGGAGAATTTGACAATAAGACATTCGCTGCCGAATATCCAATAGATGTAGAAGACCCTGCAATTCCTGATGGTAGAAACAATGAGTTTACACTTGGTCTTCCAAAACGTGGTAATACCGCATTCATGGAAATAAGAGTTGCAAGCATTGAGCCTCTTATCACTAAAAATCCTAGACAAAATAGACATCTAAAAATCTACGATAGAAGTGGAATACTCAATGCTGGTGGAACATTCAATCCCAAAGATGCAGACATGCTTCCAAATCGTGAGTATGCACATCCGTTTGGACTGAATCCATGGCCTGTAGGAGTTCAAAATCATTCTTCACACGGCAGGACTCAAGACATGTGGCCTAAAGGTGTTCCTATGGGTTGGGATAACACTGAGCATCTTAGAAAAGATCCTGTTGCTGCTCACACAGCTTTAGGAAGAATTGGATTAAAGCCGACAGCTGAAAATCTCAATATGCTGTCTGTGATGAATGAAGTCTCACAAGGAAATACAACGACTCCAATTCCATTGATTATGCCAGTGACAACGGTGATGATCAATTCAATTGATAATGTTTATGCAACGGATGACGAAGACGGAGATTGTATAGGAAAAGTAGCATATACAAAACAACAATGTGAATCTGGAGGAGCAAGTGCAGGAAGATGGATTCCTAGATTCCTTTATACAAAAGCTACAACTGGACAGCCGCATGATATAAGTGATGGAGAAAAAATAATCGTCAGCGGATCTGTCGCTTATCCAGCTACTTGTAGAGGAACCAGACTTGGTTATTGTCATGGAGATGTTTCGTTAAATATCAACGAATGCATGGAAGGAGTTTGTAAAGATACACAACATCCAAATGGATTTGGAATAACCGGAGGAACAATAACTAAATATCATATTGACCCAGATACAAATAAACCTTGGAAGACAGAGTACGATTGCTCGGCAGCGAGTGATAAGAAACGTCAAGATATGATAACAAATGGTTTCGATCCTGATGGAACATTTACTAAAGACTTAGTATTTACTCCTAATGGAGAATGGATTCAAGTATATGAAGACAGTGAAGGAGATGAACAAATATGCGAAGCATTCGGAGGAGGATGGGTAGTTGGAAAAACTAATAATGAACAAGACCAAAAGGGTATGTACAAAGACCCATTAAATGATTTCCCTCTTAGTCTAGAAAACAAAGAAGCAGATTTTGTTGAAGGTTGCCCAGTAAACTGTCAAATTAATGGGTTCATGGTTCAGGATGCTTGCACTTCACATTATGATGATGGGCAGTGCTATGAATGTCTTTTGTTAAAAGTTAAGAATCCTGATGGAAGTGAATCAGAAGAGTCTAGATGTCCTAGAGCTGCACATGACGGAATGTATATAGCAAGGACAAATCCTAATAGATACTGTCAAAATAGTTTGTTCAATCCTGACTTAGATGGAGTCACACAAACATCTCAAAGAAACCGATTAATAGCAGATGCAAAAAAAGAATGTATCGCAGCTGGATTTGAATGGTATGGAGATGTTCAACTTTCATTAACACAAGACGCTAATGGAAATGAGCATCCATTTGAAATAGCTCTTCATGGCGAATTGAATATGGATTTTGTTGACGGAGCAAAAATTTGGGGTAGTGAAAAGGTTCCTCCAAGAGCAGTGAGTAAAGGTAGAGACGTTAAGAGTGATTGGCAATTAGATGTTGAAGTTCACGAAGGAACTATCGTTGATCCTATGGGTGACTTTAAAGACGATGCAAACTATACAGTTCCAACAACAAAAGACGAATGTCTAGCAATGAGAGAACACGTTTGGATAGATACGACACCTGCCCGACCACCCTCACCGTTTAGCAATGCACAAGTCGCAGGAACTGCAAATCAAACTCCTAAAGTCTCTTCTGCATTTACTTCTGGATTTGGATATAAAACATATGGGCAAGCAGGAACTAGTCCGACAGGAAACGTGGCAAATGGAACTGTCGGAGAATGTGTCTATATTAGAAAGATAGGAGAGTTCATGAAAGATTGGACTCCTCGAACAAATAATACTGGCGTTTCCTTAATAGAAACTGCAAAGTTCCTTGAGGAAGACATTGATGGAAATTCTGTCAATATAGTGTCTTCTTTGCAAGATGCCTGCATAAGATCGGATAACTGTGCATTAAGGAAAGAGTTTGGCTGGTGTATGGATCTTACTGAGACTACACTTGGAACTTGTTATGAATATCTTCAAAACGGGGGAACTTGGAGAGAATCAAACCAAGCAGCTAATAAGTGTACTGATATATTTATAGGGCAAGAGCAGGTAATAGGATCTAGTACACTAACGACATCTTTGAGTAAAAGAGATGCATGTGCTACTAAGGGTATGCAAGCTTATGGTGGAGGAACTGGAGCTACAGTAAGCTCAACTGCTGTTATTGATAGTTTTGAGTGTATGGGCGCTAAAGCTGCTGCTTTTAAGCCGACTTTTTCTTGTACCGTTGGCAACCCAGTTACTCAGCAACCTTATACAGACGAGTTTTCTTGTATCGCTGGTGGAGGTCAATGGATAGAAACACCTCCAGCAAAACCAATAACAGGCGCTGGAATGACTGAAAGGCTTTGTAGGGAAGTAGCTTTGGGTCATCCAATTTATAAGAACAGTTCAGGAGAAGTTATATCGCCTGCTCCAGAGTATGGACCAAGCACAATGAATAAAGGAATTCTTGATTTGAAGAACCTGTCTTCAGAAGAAGCCATTGCTATGGGACACGAGACTGGTATAGGAAGTTCTGAGCGAGTGTATAAAGGTGTGATATACGCTCCTAACATTGAGAAGAACATATTCATGAGCGCTGAGGATGTCAGGACTTATACTAAATATGGAGTTCAGGAAAATGAAAGAGCTGTATGGAGCAGACATGGTGGATCTTTCGATATAATTGTAGGATATCCACCACCGGAAAATAATTGCCGAGATGCTAACGGAGATCAGCCTGTAAACTTAGATTGGTACTTAGCATTTGATCAGATCTGCTGTAATGTTAGAGGTCCTTTAGCATTCTATGATTGTGCAGATAGATGTTTCCATCATTACGAAGGTCCTTTAATTACAGACTTAGAATTTGATTTTGGTACTAACGGACTATCACAATTACAAGTAAATGTTCATGAGTAAGGAATTAAGATGAAGGGTTTCTTTGAAGATACGGAAGACAATTTTATTGAACAAGTTTACAAACCAGTTCAAAAGAAACAGCCTAAAGTATTTGACAATGTGCGAAACATTCCAGATCAAATTGAATTTGATGAAGCTTCTGGAAACTTAGTTGTTACTCCTTGTCAATGCAAAATGGACGCTGAGTCAAATGGCATATTTTGCGATAGACATAAATGCATGAAATCAAAGTCTCTATACACATTGTGTCAGACTAGACAGGACTACTTTAAGATGTGGGAAGAAGGAGTTGGGCCAATGCAAGACATGTACCAAAAAGAGATGGTAAAACGGGGCTATGAAAAGGTGGAATTAGAGGAAGAAGAAGAGGTACTAGTAGAAGAAAAACAAGAAGAAAAATTCTTCATGAATGACCCTAGAATACCCGCTAAATCTAGAGGTTTAGGAGATACAATAGCAAAAGTAACAAAAGCAACAGGCATTAAAAAAGCTGTAGATACTGTATTCGGAGCAATTAATAAGGATTGTGGATGCACTGAGAGACAAGCTAAGTTGAATAGAATGTTTCCTTACGGCAAAGGTAAGGAGCCTCCTAAGAAAACAAAAGGCTTTTTTGAGTAATGGTGTATAATATA
>CEUO01000040.1_pt1 | contig 17981 bp, 8 predicted proteins | sample 531391 | NCBI WGS metagenome assembly CEUO01 (sample SAMEA2622799, study PRJEB7988) | marine metagenome | isolation source: saline water (ENVO:00002010), including
TTTTGTCCGAAGGGTAACACCCCAGCGGATTTAAGCTGATTGAACGTATTGCAAGCCAACCTCCGTAACACCCACCCGTGGCTTTTCAGCATAACGCTCAGTCGTGGATAGATTACTATGCCCCATTGCCTCTTTAACCGCATACACCCCATGCTCACGACACGCCCATGAAGCGTAAATCTTACGCAATTCATGTGCCTTCTGCTTCCGCGTCCAACCGCATTCTTTCATAAATTGAGCCAACCTACGGAAACCGCGTTCGCCCTGTTCGTCGTCGTTAAAATTGGTTGTGTTTTTGCCACCACGTTTCCCGATCGGTAAAATATAATCATCATCAGTACATGGCCAACCGTTCGACAAATGAACTTGCTGAATTTTAGTTTTTAATGTGGGAGAAACAGGAATCAACCGCTCCTTCTTTCCCTTATTGATATGATCGATTGTGTGACCACATCGAAGAAAACAATTACCATCTTCACCTTCAATAAAATCACCAAATTTACGATCTTTAACCTCCTGCTTACGCAAACCCGTATCCATTGTTGTGTGGAACGCAACCCAAGCGCGGGGATACGTTTCAAGCAACTCAGGCAATCTGCTCACAATGTCCTTCATCAGTTTGTGATCGGGCATTGTGTAAGTGTCTTTTTTGAACACAGGAAGTTTAGGGATCGAGCGCAGCACCGTCAGATCGGGCAGCACCAAATCATCGAGGATACCCTTGGCCATGACCTTCTTACCGAACCAAGACCGTAGGCCCGTCAACATCGAGTTCATCGATTCCTTTTTAGAATCACGTTCCAGCTTGTCCGTCACGCCGCGCAGTATGTTGTCCTGCGCGTTAACAAAAAAAGATTTCTTCGTCATTATTGAAAGTCGTTGCTTAAAGCACTCATCGTAATCGAGTCCAGTTGAATAATGAATTATCCCGCGAACATTCGTGTAGTAGGCACGCTTGGTATCTTTACTCCAATCGAGAGATTCGGCGTTAACAAGGCAATCCCAAACCTCTTGGAAAGTTGCAGTTGTCGGTTCTCGCCGTTTCCGCTTTATCGGCGCGTCCTGCACACCATCCGGATTCAACCGGGCTTGGATCAGCTTCATCGCCAACTGCTTTGCAGTCTCAAAATCCGATGTGCCAAGCGATTGACGGATATGTTCCCCCTCGATCATCTTGTTAATCGAATAAGTTCCCTTACGATCTTGTAGTGGAATAGTAATACCTTTGTATTTGAAGGATTTGTTTTTGTTGTATTTGGTCATAAAAAGCGTGTGCAAAATTTGTGCAAATTTTCACGGGTATAACCCGCCGTAAACCGCCGCAATTAAGACCATGATTTTGGGATTTGCGCAAACTAATAATCTTCTCCGTTTGCTAATAAACGGTTAATAAACGCAAAAAACCACACCAGAATGTGCAAATTTATTAGGAAAAAGGGAGAAAAATGAAAAGTGAAGATTTATTGAGAAAATAGCAAAAGGAGCAGATTTACAGTCCGTAACGCACCAATCATAAAACCCAATAAAAATAGGGGTAAAGTGTAGTTAATTTTTGGCGTGTGCAAAATTTGTGCAAATTATTTATGGTAAAAAACATAACTTATGCGTTTCTTCATGCCGCAAGACATGGTAGCAAGACCGGGCCGATTACTTGCGTTAAATACTAATTATCTAATTACCGCAAATATTAAGATCGGCAATGAAACTTACAAAATTATTATGTCTGACAAAAAAACTAGCCGCACCTTTCGCTTAGAAGATCGAATGTGGAATCATGTGGTCGCTGAAGCAAACATCCGCAACGTCAAACCGACTCAAATCGTAATTGAGGCGATCAGCGAACATCTTGGACGAGTGATCCGTCATCGAAATGAGATCGATGATTCCCAACTACTCCAAGTCCTAAAGCAAACCGAAGATTTGAAAGCTGAAATCGAGAAAATTGAGAAAAGCATTGGTAAATTCTAATTTATGAATGTCAAATTGTTAACAATTTGTTGTTGACCGTAAAGATTTTGCATTACAAAACCCCTCTACCTTAACCGTATGAACAACCAAATTGAAACGCTTGCAAACCGTTCGCTTCAATTAGCTTCAGAATTTGTTGATTTGGACGAGCAGCAAATTTTAACGAGGTGCATTGAGCGAAAACTTAAATTAAAAAGTGCTGCAGAAGTCGAAACTGCCATGCTTGAGGCCGTAGATGAGTTTAAAGCGCACCGTAACGCAAAATCCCTTTGAAAATGGTGGTAGGAGCAGGATTCGAACCTGCGAAGGCTGAGCCATCTGATTTACAGTCAGACCCGTTTGACCGCTCCGGAATCCTACCGAGATCGAAGGGCGGGCATCAAACCGCAGGACAGTAACTCTGTCAACTATCTTATCGAAGTAAACTTGGCCGCACCGGCAATTGTTTCGACTTCAATGCCTCTTCGATCTCCGAGCGCGGATACGGTCGAATGTTAAAGCCACCTAAACTCGATGCCTGCGTTTCCCACGGCATACGTCTAATGTTTTCTTCCGGAATAAACGCATTTAAATTCTGCTGCGTTAGATATTCATCCCCATACCGATCTTGCCGCTTGGTAAACTTCGTGTAATCGCGTGTAGTTTGACTCCTTCGTGATTCTTCAAACAATTCAGCACGCTTTCGTGAGTTAAAATCCAAATTAAAACTAGGAAACTTACTCACGGTTTCGACGGCACCCTTTGGCGGCAACGGATCAATCAACCCCTGCTGTACTGCGATCCGATCTAAAAGCCCGGTGAAATGACTTGCGCGAAACGCTTCGATCACGCCGGGATCATACCCAAGTTCCTTCGATCTCGTTGGCCTGCGATAAATTGGATCAACGTAAGCTACCAATCTGTCAAACTGCCGTTGACCGGGAATAAACGCCCCCATGAATTCGTCCGTGATGTAAAAAGAAAACGGCACCGATCCAGCAAACGGATCAACCGGAGTCGCTACCGGTCGATCAAAACCCGATTGCCAATCCATAATTCCTTTAATTGGAACACGCACTCCTGCTCCAAACGAAATAAACTCACCCCCAAGTTCCCCAACCATTTGACCCCATGTTTGCAAACCTACATCAGCCCCGTAACGCTTTGCGTCATTCCAGCCCATGATTAAAGCACCGGCCATTCCGATGGCAGGATATTGCCTCGTTCGCATCCAAAAATCGGTATCATCCCCATCATCGATCCCTGCCAACCTAGCCCAGTAGGACAGATTCATACGATTAGCAGTTATGAGTTCTGGTTCAAACCGTTCACGCTCAGGCCCGTAACCTTTATCCACGATCTTGGTTGCTGATCCAATATATGATCGAGGATCATCCTCCTCTTCATCACCTAGTAAAGCTCGTAGTGCCATCACAACGGCACCACTTCCACCAAGCCCAAACATTCCCACCGTTAAAATATCTGCAAAAGCATCTGCCCTTTGACCCTTTGGCACTTTGCCCATGAACAGTTTAAGCGCGGATAATCGATCCTTTTGCTTGGCCATAAAAGCAGCACCAAAACGGGGAAACGCAGAGATCAATGCACCAAAATCATTCGTGACCAACTTGTTAATTGCATCGGGAGAATCTGCGTAGTTTAACATTTCAAACTGCGCAGCATTGACTGCCTGCAATCTGTCCTGCACGGGCGGGTTCTTCATGTACTCCGTCACATAGGCCCGTAAATCGCGCCCACGGAGTTTCTTTGCCCTGCCCTTGGTAACTGCCGAGGCTTTAAGCATCGCGTAGGCTACACGTTGTTTAGCCCGAACATCGATGTTGCCGTATTGAATCATCTGCAAGGCAGCACCGGCTAATTCACCCTGCCTCAACATTTCATGCCATTTCTGGTCAAACCTGACATTGAAATCAGATAACCGCGTGGAATCAGCAAACAGTTCATCCGGTAACACCGTCTGGATCGCGTCCAAGTAATGACTGTTTTTACCGATTCTACCGGGAAGATATTTTCTCGCCCCAATAAATCTATTGATTAACTGACCCGCGAAAAGATTACGGGCAAATCTCAATTTCTGCCCTGCCCCCTGCAAGTCTCCTGACATTGCCTTTATCATCCCGCTGGTGACGGCATGAAATTCAGCTTCCAAAGCAAAAAACTCATTAGCACCCAAGTTACCCACAACCGTAACAGGATCGAACAGGAACAATCCTTTCGACTGCCGAAGCAGATACCCCATTACCTTTAAAATCGCGTGAGGCGATTGCTGTTGCGCGTACTGCTTCACTAAAGCATCCATCAACGGTTTCGGAATCGCTTTCTTGCCTCCTGCCAGTTTAAACGCTTCCTTCTTAAAGGCTTCAAATGCCTCTTTATCGAGTTTCTCCTGCAAACGATCCTCCGTCTCCGGAAACACTCGCTCACCGGTCTTTGGATCGACCGGCATATTCCACCCTCGGACTGCCTTGATCGCCTTCCAAATCTCCGTCAGGCCCGACTCAAGGTCTACATAACCTTCCGGTGGCGTTTCACCTTTAAAAGATCGAGCGTTTTCCACTACCGACTTTAACCACCGTTTACGCGACTTTTCCTGCGCAGCTTGCAAGGCACGCACATTAAAACCACTTAACAGATCAAGCACCTTGCCCTCTTCCCGTGATTTACCCGTCTTGTACCGTCTCCCGGCAGATCGCACTCCGGATCGCAGTCTTAATGCCTGCCGCGCCGCACCCCATAAACTACGCGACACAACCACATCGGGCGTGTACGCATCAATGGCATTAAACTCTCCCGTGCCTTCAGCCAGCATTGAGGCTAAAGAAAAACGGTTGAACACCGGCACCTCGACGCCTGCCACTTCCTGCCTCACATCCTTCAAGCCGGGATCAATGAACGTATCGATAAACCACGCAAACTCCGGATACTCGACTTGCGTGTAGTGATTGTAGAGTTCCTCCTGCAAATCAGCAGGCATTTCACGCAACAACTGATAACCGCGCCTCCCGTCTCTAGTCTCAATGAAATTATCAATAACCAGTTGATCCTGCTCACCGGTCAACGGGTTTTTAACCATGATTACATCGCCAACATTATGCTCCCCCTTTTTAAACTGCTTGGCACTCATTATCCCGGCACGCATTTCAAAGTCCGTGAAAATGAATTTCTTATCCTCATCAATGCCCGTGACGTTTAGATGTGCCGCCAGAGGCAACGCTTTACCCTTAAACTCCTTGATCCTCGATGCCCACGCTCCCTTGCGCAAAAAGTCAGGTAGCGACCATCCGGATTCATCGGGGCGACTTTCCCATAGCTTCTTCTCCAAAGTGTCTGCCTGCTGCTTAATGGCGGCAGCTTGGTACATCCCCATCATTTCCAAACCCTGCTTCTCACGCAGGAGTTGCTCGCTACCGTAGTAGACAATCTTGGTGGATTGCCTGCGAAACGGTTCCAACAGTCTGGTTTTTAACGGGGTCGCGTAGTTTGGCTTTTTCTCTTCATCAACCTTTTCAGTTCCCTCGATCCGATGCTTTGCCGCAACTCCATCCGGACTCAAATTGTTTTCATCGGCAAATTCATCGCGCTTTATCCTGTTCCAAACTTTATCGAGATACTTGCCAACACGATCTCCAAACACACTTTTCATCGCCTTGGCCCAACCAGCAAAAACGGTGAAACCTTTCTTAAATAAATCCTTACCCTTGATGCCAAGATCACGAATCACATCCAAACGAATGAAACCTCCTTGCCCACCACCTGGGCGGGGTTTGATTTGCATACCCTTGGGTTTCTCTTCTTGATCCAATGCCTCATTCCCTCGATCTACCGCATCATTAATTTCTTGCTGGTCTTCACCTCTTTTCCTTAACTCTTCATCCAATCGAGCGAGATCACCTTGCGCTTTATCGTACTCAGCCTGCTTGGGCCATTCTTTGTCTACCGTATCCTCCAACGCCACCTTGTCACGTTTAGCCCTTTCAAGTGCCGCCTCCTTAATTGCTGGCAAATTTTCAATAGGCTTTATTTTGCCGTTTAAACTACTCAACAAACCAACACCCGTAGTTGCTGCTCCAATCGTGTTTTCCAGTAATTTATGCGTAAACCTCCATTGAAGCTGCGGCGTTGTGTCTTTTACCCAATCATTGTTTTTACCATCCCATGTGCCTTTTACTGAAGTTGTCACTTCAAAACCATTGATCTGCAATGTCGGCCCCTTGGTAAAATGAGCAGACTTAATGGTGTACCCCTTCTTTCTAGCTGATTCGTGCGCATCAACAAGTGCTGCTGCAATTATTCTATCAAATTCCTTTGAAAACTTTTTAGGATCAGTTGTGACGCGACCTAACCCATCAATTTCCTCAACGCTCGATGGCATCTTTTCAGCGATCTCTTTCGCTTCCTCTATCTGCCTCTCCAGTAGCGGTATCTTTTCTTCAACTAATTCATTTAGTGTTTCCCTAGCCTCACGCTTACTTCTTACGAATGTGTTTCTGGACGCTTCTAGCGATCGTATTTCGTGATCCAAAGCAACACGTTGCATCGCAGCAGGATCACCACTAAACGCTGCCATCTGTTCCTCAAATGTTAGGCTAGTTTCATTGGCGGCATCCTCAAAATCCCTGCCTTGCAAATCCCCACGCAATATCTGATTAATGAACTTTTGCTTGGTGGCTAACTTTTGAAACATGGCTGAATCCAATGTGTTCTCCATGCCATAGGTAACAATCTCAATCCCACCGTACTTTAAGTTTTGGTTTTCATCTCTTTCACCATAAAGATTACCCTGCCGCAAAATACGTCCATTCCTTTGCTCAATATCCATCGGGCGCGGCGGTGCGTCCAAATGATGCAACGCTGCCATCCGATCCTGCATATTTAAAGCTGTCCCCAACTTTTCAGTTGAACCTATCGCAATTCGTATCTCTCCAGATTTTATGCCTTCACCTATGATTTTCTTTTGCCCTTCAGTTATCTTTGGCCCAAGCGTGGCAATACTGTTTTCAGGCACCCCAGCAGCAACCAGTTTACTTTTTAAATCATCATAGACATTAAACTGCTCCTTCTCTGTTAATCCCTCTACATGACTTTGGTAAACATCAGAAAAAACAAGCTGCGTGCCTTTATTCGCCTCTTCAGCATGGTAAATCTCAAGAATCTTATCTACTGCCCTGTTTACCTTTGAATCTGGCTCATCCTCTGCAAGCGGATTGATTAACCTTATGTCAATCGCCGCCTTCTTTGCCCTCGTAAACGAGACAAGCGGAATATGACTGTTATCTTTCTTTTCCTGACCAGACATCTTTTCAAACTTCTCCAACTGAAGCCGAATGTCTGCAATCTCTTCCGCAACACCATCTGTTTGAGGCACAATGATGTTCGTAGGCTCCCCCCCTTTTAATGGCGGCAAATTCAACCCCGGCACCTCTTCCTGTGTGATAACGTCTGCGATCGTCCTAAACGCAGCAATCAACTCAGGCCCGTTCGTGTACTTGGCAAATCGTTGCACCACTTTCCATGTGCCTCCAGCGGTCAACTCCATGCCTGACACCGTATCCCCAAATAAAGACGCAAAACTGTCAAAGTTTTCCATCCCATATTCTTTTAACATCTTGGGATTGATATATCGCATGAAGTTCCACGCTTCAGCCACCGTGTTGGATATTGGCGTGCCGGTTGCCATAACAACATTTTTACCGTCATTGTTTTCCTGCACCCATCGCGTTTTCATCAACATGGACAAGCCACGTTTACTTGCGCTTCTATCTATCCCCTTAATGTTGCCCATTTGAGTCTGGAACTGGAGTTTCTTGTATCGATGGGCTTCATCAACAAGCAACGCATCAACACCAGTTTCCTCAAACGTCATTCCTCGATCTTTAATTTTTAACGATTTTAAATCTTTAATTTTTGCTTCTAATTGCTGCTCTGCTTTTACCAAGTCTTTCACTTTTGGAGAGGATTTACCTTCCTCCTGTGCGGCTTTGATTCTTGCCGTGGCTAGATTGACCAATTCCTTTTCCAAGTATTCCGCTTCCCGTTTTGGATCGTCAGGAAGCATATCCAGAAAAGACTGCGGAATGATAACAGCATCCCAGTTACCCGTGGCAATCTGTGCCATTGTACGCTGCCGATTCTTTGCATCTCTTTGCTTGCTGTTTGGCATCATTATGTTTGCCGCTGGATAGAGTTGCTTAAACTCTTTGGTAAACTGATCGAGGGCAGCATTTAATGTAACGATCATCGGCTTATTTGCCATTCCAAGTCGCTTCATCTCCATTGCAGCAGTAGCCATAATGAAGGTTTTGCCCGTGCCAACAGAATGAGCCAGCAATGTGCTACCCTGCAAAATCCGACTTACAGCACGCTTCTGGTGCGGACGTAACTGCAATTCCGTTGTTGCACCGGGGTAATAATCAAAATCTGGTTCATCGTACTCACGTAAACGTGTTCCGTTGTAATTTTCATTGTAGGTTTCAAAAATACTCTTTGCTGCTTCGCGATCCTTTAACGCCCACTCCTTAAAGGCAGCTTGAATGTCTTGTATCTTTTGCGCAGCTTGAATGGTTTTCTGCGCATTCTTTGTACCCCTGCCTTTCTTCCCATCGGCAGGAGGATCGTAAACAGTTGGTTCTTTCAGATTTAAAGCATACTGAACTAATTCCGCACCATCTAATCCCCCTTCTGAAAAACCATAAACCTTCTGGTTCGTTTCACTATACCGGTTAAATATGTTTAAACGCCATTTTCCTGTTTCCTTAATGTAATGGGCATCACCAGACACATCCAACACCTCACGCAAAAACCGACTTACGATCATTGGATCGATCCATGTGCTGCCTAACCTAAACCCAATTTGCTCAACCGGAATAGGTTCCGGTTGCACCTCGGTAAGAGCAGTTACATTTCGCGCCAGTTCCGGTTGCGACTCAACTGCCGCCTGCACCTCCCGTAATTTACGCTTTACGTTGCCAGAAAGATATTCACTAGGAGTTTCCAATAATCCACTTATGGGATTTTCAAACACCAATTCCTCTTCCAACAACTTCGCCCGCGCACCTTCCGGTGTCGTATTCAGCAGTTGCCCGACATAATTTTCATCAACATGATTCTTGTAGCTCATGCTGATTGTTAAAGCGTCAGCGGGAGTTTCAGCCGTAACCGGGGCTTTGCGCGGGAAATTGGTGCGCTTTTCAAAGATTGGCATCTTCTTAACCACATCATTGCTCACAACCTTCGTTACACCATCCTTTGTCTGCTCCACAAACTCGGTGCGAACATCTTCAAGCCCAGCAACTTGCTGGAAATCAACGTCTACTTGCCAAATAAACGCACTCTTCCTGCCATTAACCGATCCATGCTTTTTAAAGTATTTATCGTACTCCGCATTTAAATTCTTTCTTAAAACATCAAGCTCCTCTGTGGTTTTCTCCGGATCAAGCTCACCCCTGACCATCGCTTGTGCCGCATTTTTAAGAACAACATAATCATTCAACCTCTTTAACTGTGCCGAGTTCTTGTATGCGTCTTTTGGCAAATCCAACAAAGTGTTTTCACCTTGGATTTTTAAGTGTGTTAATTTTGGATTCTTTGCATCCGGTACTTGCACCAAGGCACCAATTCGACCAACCACTTCCTTGTCTGCTTCAACAAATTCAGTTTCATTCTCGTATGAGTGAGTCTCTTCCGCAACTACTGCCCTTGGCATCTTCTGAAATGCCTCTTCAATTAACGGAGGAAGTTCTGGTTCCTGTTCAAACGGCAACAAGGCACGCTGATCCCCCGGCCTGCCATACAGTTTCCCTTCAAGGCTCAAGCGTCCCAGCAACATCTCTGGCTTCTTGGCATAGTATTCGTTAACGGGAAAATCTTTATTGGTACCGTCCTGCGTCTTAACCATGACAAGATCAATAAAATCGTTCGCCTGCTTAAATTGCTGACCCGTTTTCTTACGAAACACCAGTATGTCAGTTGTTACCTCCGTCTGCGCATTCTCCTTAAATGCCGTGTTAGGCAAGCGTATTGCCCCAACCAAATCAGCACGTTCAGCAATGTACTCCCTAGCCTCTTTGGATATTGGAGCATCCATTGTTGATTCAGAAGTAATCGCAACCATCAACCCTCCCGGCTTCAAAGCGTCAACCGATCGGGCAAAGAAGTAATTATGCAAACTGAAATCCGGATAACGACTGTCTTGAACACCCTCCTTGGCAAACGGCACGTTTCCAATCACCAAGTCCATTGAGTTGTTCTTGATGTTTGCATCTTGAAACCCTCCCTCAAAGGTCTGCGCATTGGGATACAACTTTTTAAGGATACGCGCAGAAATTGAATCCAGTTCAACACCCCACAACCTAGAATTAGATGCCATGTCCTGCGGCATCATCCCAAAGAAATGCCCCACCCCAGCACTAGGCTCAAGCACACGCCCTCCCTTAAAACCAAGGTGACGCAACCCCTTCCACATTTCACCTATGACCTTGGTGGATGTGTAGTGTGCATTTAAAAGAGAGTTTCGCGCTGCCTTGTATTCATTGTTATCAAGTAATTCAATTAACTCCTTATAAATGGGTTTCCATTGCCTGTTCCAACTATCGCTCTCCCCGGTTACTCCTTTTGTGGAAAACGCTTCTTGGATTGGCCCCCATCCGGAATACTGCGCTAAAACCTTTTGCTCATCACTTGTCGCTGCGCGGTTCTCCTGCTCAAGTTGCTTGAGCAATTTGATTGCTTTAATGTTGGCCCGCGCCTTGGAAACCTTACCCGTTGGAGATGTTTCTTCTCCTTCCGGAATAACGTAGTTGTTTAACTGCTCAGGTTGTCCTCCCACGCCTCGATCTGACGCAGTAGGTTCTCCGGTAGTGGCTCGATCTCGTCCCTCTCCGGATCGGGACTCACGATCTCCGCTTGGACGATCTCCCTCGCCTCGTTCGACCGTTGCCCCCTGTTCTGGAGTGTCTGATACAGGTCTTGCGCTCGCCTCGTCGTCTGGTCGAGGTGTTCCGTCAGTTTGTTGCTCTCCCAAAGGTGCTTCAGTAGCTCCGGTTCCATCTCCTTCAGATGTTCCAGCCTGCTGCTCCACCACGGGAGATCCATCATCTTCAATTCGCTCATCAGTCTCTTCTTCTGAAATTTTATCTTCTTCTGGTTGCGCTTTCGGCCCAAATACTATCACCTCGTAATAAGGCAGTAAACTACCCCCCATTAACTTACCATCCTGAAATATTGCAGGCCTAAAGACTCTTTTAACAACTCTGTGTTCGCCGTCCTCAAGGCGCAGATGCTCATCTTTTTCTGACGCTGGTACAAATTCAGCTTCAGCAACAATTCCTTCTACCCATTTCTCGCCAAACGCATCCCTAATTTCGAGACCAAGATTCTCCGCTTGTTCTATTATGCCGTTAACGTAATCCTGAAATTCTTGAGTAGTATTTTCAAACTTCCAGCTTTCTCTAACTACGAATGCTGCTTGCGCCTTGCGGGCTGGATCGTCCCCTGCTTTCTCAATGTTGTTTCTTGATCCTCTTTCAAATCTTTCAAAAGCCGTTTCCTCTTTAACAGGCTCAGGCTCAACATCCTGCGCAACCTCATCCGCATACGCTTCAGCCTCCAACGCCGCTTCTTCCGGAGTAAGCTCATAATCATCTTCCACCTCTTCTTGGGTTTCCGGTACCGGGGCAGGCTCCGGTTCCGGTTCTGCTACTGGCGCAGGCTCCGGTTCTGGTTCCGCTGCCGGGACAGGCTCCGGTTCTGGTTCCGCTACCGGGGCAGGCTCCGGTGCTGGTTCTGCTGCTTTAGCTTCTTCTTCTGTCGGCGGCGTAAACTGGTTTACCTCCGTAATTTCCTTGGCACCAGACGCAGCTAATCCACGCTCGATCGTCAATCGCGTAGCTTGATCGCCAAACTCAATAACTCCGTCCTGCCCACTTTCATTCTTAAATTTAACAGTAAAGGTTTCGCCCTTGCCCAACTTCTCTGGCACCGGCACCCCTTCAAGTAAACTCGTTCCTGCTTCCTTCCATTTCGGTGTATCAAGCGTTGCCTCTGGCTCACCAGCAAATCCTGCTGGCATTGATCGCTCCAATGCTTCCGCATCGGAAATTGTTTTTATTACCTCACTTTCTGCTGCTGCTGCCGCTTTACCTTGCCGCGCAGCATCAATTTGGCGAACACCATACATACTGGCACCCAGTATGCCGCCAATCTCTCCCGCTTCACCGATCTGCTCGATTGCCTCTTCAAAAGTAAGGTCTGGCTGATAGGTAGCTTTACGAACAATAGAATCATACAATTGGTTCCATGATTCTTCCGTTGCCTCCAAACCTCCATGCTTGAAAACACCTTTGGCTATCTCCTTAAAAGTGGCGCGGCCAACAGCACTCATCAAAAGTGCTTCCTCAAAACCACCCCCGGCTTTCATAAAGCCGCGAGTGATTAATGCCGTTCCCAAACCTTGAAATAACGCGGGGCCTTGCGCTTTCTTAAATGCCTCTTCATCTGACAGTCCTTGCGCTTTGTACGCACGCTCGGCATCGGCCAATCCTTGACCATAAGACTGCGCTCCCGCTGCGATTGCCATACCCCACGGGCCGGTTGGTGCCGCTACCAATGTCGGAGCCAAACTCGTTATACCCTGCCCAAGCGATCTAGCAAAAGGCGCACCTTTTGTCGCTCTGGCTACTGTATCAATGTCAGCAGCAATTTCTCCGCGTTCCGCTGCCATTTGCTTCCAGAAATTAGCCCTCCGCTCGTTCCCCAGCGCACGCTCACCAGACTCAGCTATTTTGTACATACCCTCGGCACCCCTCACTAACCCACCGTAAAGACCGTAGCCAAGTTGTGATAAGGCATTCCCCTCTTCAGTCGGTTCTGGAAACTGTAAGTCAATTGCTAAATCTTGACGCAAACCCTGCTTGCGCACTTCCCGCATCTCATGCTCCAACTGAATCTTACGAACACGACGGTCTATGTTTTTAAAATCCTCATTGAATTGAGGATCGCGCTTTAAGTATTCTGGATACTTTTTACCTACACGATAAGTTAACTCTTCATCACTTACTTTATCGTACTCAGGATACTTTTTGCGTACTCTTTCAATTACATCACTCATCGATATAATCCCATCCTGTCGTTTTCATCTTCCTCTTCCAACTCTTCAGCTATTGCTTGCCCGGTGATTTCAGCTATTTGACGTTTTAAATCTCTTACTTTTCTTTCTTCCATTGTTTTGGCTGCCGAGGACGACATTTCACCCCATGTCCATGTTTCAGCGTCACTCTGTTGCCTTTTGCTCTTATCCTCATTGATTAGATCACCATCATAATTAACAAACGGGGCATCATTACCGAGTTTTTCAATCATGGCTAAATTATCTTCAGCAATTTGCAAATCTGCCTTCAAACTTTTAACCCTATCTTTATCACTTGCTGACAGATTTAATCTTTGCTCATCTACCGTACTTGGATCACCATAAATTTGTTTTATTAAACCAGTTTCTGTTTCTATTTTTACCCTCCTAGCTGCGTCTAAAGCGGATTCAGGAACTTGCCTATCGCCACCTCTAACAGTAGTCACCGCCCCTGTTCCTGTGTGCATACCAACAAAACCCGGCACACTTGGATCAGTAAAAGTTGTCCCTGCTTTTGGCCCTGCCGCTGCTGCATCTAAAGCTGCAATCTCTCTGGCGTGCTTTTCACCCGCCCTTGCGTGTGCTTCGGCATCCCTAGCATCGGCACCTACTGCCATTCCGTAAGTACCTTGCGCACGATCGCCTGCCGCCTGACTTAATCTAGCCTGCAACACTTGAGCCATATTTGCATCTCCTGCCATTGGCAATATCGCCTGCATAGCATCTGGATTTCGCATGATCTCATTTATCATGCGGTTTGTGTCGGCCTTTTCGTTTTGCGCTGCCACCGCGCTTAATCGATTTTGCTCGGCAGTATCTAAAGATGATTGAGTAATTTGAGCCTGCCTTTCTGCTGCCACTTGCCCACCCAAAGCAATTTGGTCATCACTACTCATGTTATCGAGATCATCAATATCTATTCCTTTTAATGATGCGAGTTGTGACTCATTAGCTAAATGCGCTTTTATTAAATTTACCGCTGACGTTGCCTCCTTCTTTTTTAGCTTTGCCGCCTTCTGCTTTTCTTTAAGCGCATCACCAATGGCTTGGCTTGCCTCTTTCATGCCTTGCGCGATCGCCGCTGGCCCCGCAGTCGCTAACTGCGCAAAATTAGGTGGCAACGGTGAAATCCCGCTCCCCCCACCACTAAAGTAACTGTATCTTGCCATTTATTTGCCTTTTCGTTGTCTTGCACCCCAGCATTACGCTTGAGTAATCTTAACTTTCTCCGCACCAACCATATTCACCACTAATTAAAAAGCCCTCAGATCGAATCCTCGCGCCATAAATTTTCCAGTTATGCCCCTAAACGTCCTATTTGCGCATTTTGAGCCTGCTGAAGCTGATGCTCATGCTGTTTCGCACGTTTAATGACTCTCTCCTGCAAACTTGGATCGTTTTGCATCGCCTGCTGTGCCGTTGGACTGCTCGCCAACTGTTGCAACTCTTGCAATCGCAACTGATGTGCCTGCCCCGGCTTAATGTCCACATCGGCACCCGCTGCGATCTGTGCAAACGCAGTACGCTCGTCCTCGATCTCCTGCTGACTCGCTTCCTCCTGCGGTCGCAACATACGTTCGCCTAGCTGCGGATCGATAAACTCAAACAACACTTCCATTGCCGTTGTCCGATCCACCACTCCGTTTACATCAAACTCAATCGCCAGTTTCAGTAGACCTAACTTCTCTTTCACCAACTCCATGTCGAGATTAGCCACGTTGTAGTTAATCTGAACATCGTATTGGCCTTGGATTTCATCCCTGCCTACGCGGATCGGCTCGGCTTGCCGCGAACCAACCACACGGAAAAACATTTCGTCAGGCATGAATTGCTGAACCAACTGAAAGCATTGATCGCAAACCTCTGACCAATACTTCAACCACTTGGCAACCATTCCTTGCTGCCTCATGCGGGAGTAAAACTGGTTCTCCTTGCCGATCGGCCTGCCAAAGTATCGATCTGCCATTTCTTGCACCGTCTGCTCGATCTCCTTTGAGCCACTATCGACACGGGGAGCGTCAGCATACTCATAATCATCCGGTCGCATTCTCGGCACCATTACTCCCGGCCCCCACTTGCTGGGCGCACGCCCAACAGGGTGCATGAGTGGAGGCATTGTCGAGAGATAGGATCGATCAGTTCGACCGTCCCATTCCTGCTTGATCTGACGCTGCCAAGTAGAGGCAACCTCACCGTACCCGCGACTGTCATCGAGGCGACGAGACAAATGCTCCCGGCGTAAAGCCACAAACGGATACTGCCCGTGCGCGTAGTTCAGCAATTCCTCACGCCCCACAATCTGCTCGCCTCCATCGGTCGATCTGCAATGCGGAGAAAACACAATGTAGTAGATACCGGGAACCCCGTTTTCATCACACCGCCGCTCAAAAGCATGAACAACTTCATACAGTTTGCGTGTATCCAAATCTGTCAGTCCAGGTCGAGTATGTCGGATGCGCTGAGTTGCACCTGACCATTCAGAATTACTCATGCCCTCGGCGCGATCCAACACTTCATCAACCCACTTCGCATCCCAACCCCGAACCTCCTTGGCATCTTTAAGTTGCTCCGCTGTCATGTACTGCCGCCAAAACAACCGGCGTGCAGATTGCAAATCCGTAGTGTCCTGCGGAAAAAAGAAATCCTCACCAACACGCAGACTCTTGATCTCCGGACGGTTCTTTACCAATTCGGGCATTGTGTAGACCGCGCTCCCCTTTTCTCGCAAATCTTTAAGCATCCTGCGCATCGCCTTGTCTTTAAGGGGTGCCTCAAGCAGATCGCGGCCAAGCTCCATCGCTTGTTCCTCTAGCTCCGGATCGAGAATAATGTCAGGCAACCTTGCCCCTGCCGTGCCTTCTGGTTGTTGCTGCGCCCATTGCATGATCGTCTCCATGTCGATCTCACGATAGGCAGCGGTCGTTTCCTGCTGCCAAAGAACAGAGACAACACTCAACCCGTTCTCGCAGTAGTAATTCGCGGCTAACTCAGCTTCGTGATAAAACTCATCCATCTGGTTATCCATCATCCACCGAAGCAAATTGCTGACTAAAAAGGCCCGCTTCGCATCCCCGCTTTCAGTCGGGCTTGCCGTCACCTTCATCTGCCGCAGGGAAGTCATCAGCATATCCACATCCTCCTGCACATAGGAATCAACCAACGGAACCCGCGAGTCACTACACCCATCAAACGGTACCGGCACCTTGCCCGTGTTCCGTTTCCATTTACGACCATCGCCACTTTGCCCCGGCCATTCGTTGAACCGTTGCTGCCGATTTTCCTCGCGCCGAGTCAGTAGCGTTGAGTGGATGGACTCGGTGTACTCATCGTACAACCCCTCTAAATCTAGTTCGTATTCTTTAGCCATTGTCTTAACTCCATCGACCACCATCACCAACCCCAGCACCAGCAAACGACCCTAATGCACTTAACCCTGCCCCCCACATTGCACCCCTGTTAGCCGCAGTTGCCGATCTTGCTGCTAGTTTACCTTGGTAGTTGCCTGCATGAATTGCATTGGCATATCCACTCTCCGGATTGAACAGTTGCCCCGGCGTGTAGCCTTGCCCCTGCCCTGCCACCGCCGCCGCCGCCATCGGATTCACCGCACTCGGCCTCCCAAGAATTGCCATGAACGGATCAGCAGTAGTCGCCTGACGCATGGCAAGCGTTTGCATCGCATTTTGCCGCCGCTGCGCTTTCCTCCTTTCACTTCCCATTTGCAATTCCGCAGCTTCATAAGCGGCATCGGACGGGCCATGCCCCAATCCACTTGCTGCCAACACACTCCTAATGTTTTGCGAGTATTGCCTCGATTCCCTATCAGTCATTCTGCCGCCTGCATCTACTTCTTCCTCTGCTAACTTCATTAGCTTTTTCATTAGCCCGGACTTTTGCGTGTCCATTTGGTCGAGAGCTTCCATTGCTCTTGGCCCCAAATCCTCCACGGCGGCAATGTCTGCCTCACGCTGCGCAGCTAATGTCTGACGATCCATTGCCGCTAAACGCGGCTGAGTTTCCTCATACATATCAAGCAGTTGCGGGGTGATACTTTTAGCAATATCCATCTGCAACTGCGCAAACTGCGGTTGAAACTCTTGCTCGGCTTTAAGCAAATCCGGCATTAGCCTAATTTGCTCATTCAAAGTATCCCGTGTTTCTCTCCCGTAATCCCTAGCGGGCGGACTTTTTACTTTAGTTCCCATTGTTATTTCTCCTAAATCTTTGTGTTACTCGATCGTACTGATCCCAACTCCATACTTTTAACTTCTGATTTTCTCCTTTGTTTCTGTGCCAAGCCACATACGGCAGCTTGAAAGGTGCTACCTCTAAAAATCTTGCAAATGCTCCTTTCCCCGCCGCCAACCAAACAAACCAGACATCGCTTATCTTTTTATCGTAGGCAATAAACTCATCAGCTTGCCCCAAAGCATCCCGAGGGATTGGACGGCCCACAATGAAAGAATCAGCACCACTCCACACATAACCATGAGAAAGATGCCAACCGAGAACACGATGAAAATCATCGCGTCCCTGCCATTGCGCTGCCATGCCAATCGGACTATTCACCTCCAGATTCTTCAGACGATTCCTCGCTGGATTCTTCGCTTGATTCCTCCTCGCTTGATTCTTCGCTAGACTCTTCCTCGCTGGATTCTTCGCTGGATTCTTCAGCCGGTTCCTCGCTTGATTCCTCGCTCGGCAAGTCACGGTATCCGTCACCAATCGTCATCGAGGAAAAATCTGGTTTCTCTCGATCCTCTGGCGCGGCTACTGGTGCAGTCATTTGGTTGGCAATTCTGGTCTGCAATTCAAGATACCAACCTTGGCTTCCAAGTACTCCCTCAATGAATGCCTCTGCCCCTGCCTCAAATTCAGCAAGGTCTTGGCA
>CEUO01094820.1_pt1 | contig 17892 bp, 18 predicted proteins | sample 531391 | NCBI WGS metagenome assembly CEUO01 (sample SAMEA2622799, study PRJEB7988) | marine metagenome | isolation source: saline water (ENVO:00002010), including
CACATCTGGTTAAGATTAACTCTCAATAAGAGGTGAATATGGCAATTTCCAAAATCGTAGAAGTCAAAGCAAGACCCCCTAAAATTTCAGAAGCATTTTGGCAGGGGAAGTTTGAAGACTTCCCCCAACCAAATGGAAGACCGTCTGAACATAAACTGATCTCATCCAAAGAATTGGATAAGAAGTTCAAGCAATCAAAGTATGCTAACGATTTCGATTACCATATGGATCGGAGTCAGCATCTTGCTAAATTATGGGCAGAAAAGTACGCAGAACTACTGACGAAGAATCCCGTTGAGGAACGTATTACGTCCTGCAAGATGGATGAAGCAGAGGAAGCATTCTACCGTTGGCATAGGACGAAAAAACACTCTGAAGATACGTTAAAAGCGTACAGAGTGCATTTTGATTTCTGGCGGGAAGTCAACGGTAACCACTACGTTCATTCTGTTAATCAGAGTATGGTTACCCGCTTCTGCGATAAGGTTTCAGATATGGACCGATCCACTCATACAACTTTCAAATACGTCAGCAATATGAAGTCCTTTTTTAAGTGGGCCAGACGGGAAGGTTGGGTGAAGCAAGTATCAGAGATTGAAGACCAATCTAAGGATCAAGTTAAGTCTAAGGATGTATTACTCTGGACCCAAAACAAAAAGACGAAGACCCGTCCTAAGTCTCTGTCAGAAACCGAATTGATTACTTACGGTGAAGCGTTAATTAAATACCCTGACCGTAATATTCAACGGGCGTTTCTTATGATCAACGAAATGATGGGCAGACGTAACGAAGTATTTAACCTCAAGCGTGAAGATATTAACATCTTAGACGGGTACGTTGTTTTGGGCAGAACTAAACAGAATACAGAGGGTGATAAAAAGTATTTATCTCCCCGTATGATTTCGTTCTTGTCTGAAGATTTAAAGTACCGTAGTCCTAAAGAAGTCTGGTACTTAGATAACGGTAAAGGTCAAAGACGTTGGAACCGTATGGACAGTCTGACGGAACAGTTCAGAAGGGTGATGCACTCTTGCGGTATCTTCGGACGGAAACCACTTCATTCTTTACGTCCTACGGCTATCAGTAATGGCGTTAAGCAGGGTGGAGATGTTTTCACCATCAAAGGTATTGCTGGTCATGAAAATCTGTCTCAGACCGAATCTTACACTTCTCAAGCTATGCTGGAAGTCGAAGGTAAAAGACTTGTTGAACAGTTGTCACAAACCTATCCTGCAGAGTGGTATAATTAACCACAAAACTTCCACACAACTTCCACATAAGTCCCACACCCCCGCCACAAGCGGGGGATTCCCTCATAAAAAAATTCTTGCAGAGATTTAGATTCTCTGTCAGGTTATATTTTCGGAAAAAAACGGAGAAATTACGGAGAGACGGTTTTGGACTCTTCTGAATCCGTCATAAACCGTTGGTAACAGTACGTTTAGAGTATCTGGGCCTGTAGCTCAGCTTGAGTTACAGTTATTTTTCCATCCGTTGGTATCACTCACTTTACAGACGAATCAGAATAACGGAGAAGTACGGAGAATACGGAGAACGTGCGGAGAGATTACGGGTAGTAATCAGAGGAAAATTCTTCAGAAAGCAATCCCGTTGGTACTATAAAACCTCCTGCAGTCCCTGCAGTAACGTTTCTTCTTCCCGCCCGTTTTGCTTCCCTTCTTTTAGGAACTTTTTTGACCATATCTTCGATCATCCGTTCCCTTAAATTTCTGTCTCTATTAAACAAAATTGATCCTGCAGTATCGGCAACATTAGGATTCACACCCATAGACCTTCTTTGGATCTGCTTTGCAAAATTAGCCTTTAAACCAGTTGATGGTCCGTAGGTCATAATATCTCCAAAGATATCCATTACGGGGCTATCTGCACTTTCAATAAACTGTCTTCTTGCTTCAATTTTGTCTTCAGTATTTGACCCTGCACCAGCCTTTCTAGTCATTGCTCCTTGACGTTCAACATTTACATATTCGATAAATTTATCGAACTGTTCATCGTTATCAAAAAGCATCTGTAATCGTTGTTTTGCTTGTCTATTTTTCTTAAAGAAAAGTGACAAATCTGCCCCCTCACCTTTGACTTCAATTTGGTCAATTAAAGACTCAACTGCACCTAGACGATAATAGAACTTTTCGCTGGTTGTCATATCACCTAAAATTGCCTTTATTTGTCTAGGTCTTGTCCTCGCATATTTTAAACCTTCAGCAAAAGCATCATCTGCACTTGCGCTATCACCATACAAATCTCTGGCAACTTTATATGACGGTACTTCTTCATCAAGTGCGTTTACAAAATCAACAATTTGTTTCTTGTAAACACCTTTTCTGCCCCTACCGATAGACCCCTTTTCTGATAGCTTATCTATAAAGTCTCCAAACCCTCTTTTTACATAATCCAATTGTGCTAAAGAAAACGGTCCCGAAATCGGTTCATACTGTATTTCGTCACCCTTCATTACTACTTCACCAAACTCATCCAGCTTTGGATTAGGGAACGGTATGTCTGGGACATCCCTATCAATCGACTTTTCTAATCTAGCCAACTCCGCACCTTCTAAATATGCTTTTTGGAACCAAGGAGAATTGACGTATTTATTGATCGTTGGGTTGTCAATTTGGACACCTTCAGCATAGGCTTGTGCGTATGCTTTTCTGGAAGTTTTTAGTTGTTGCTCTTTAGTCTCTTTAAATAGTGGTGACAAGTCTTCTCGATTTAATCCTGCACCTTCTTCGATCTTTCCTATAAACCTATCCAACTGTCCTTCTTGTCTTCCTTCGACAAAATCAATAGCTTCTTTTCTGCTTCCAGACGGAGTGTTTAAAACAACTCCTGCCCTAGATTGTAAATTCGGTCCTAAGTCTGCAGGAATTACCTCTAAATCATCTCCTGCGATATCTTCCATTTTTTGGAGTTTATCAATTGCGGGTTGTGCGGAGACGGTTCCGTCATCTAAAGTCTCTAATAATTGGTCTTGCTCTAATCCTTCATAAACCAATTCTTCACCTCTTTCTCCCGTACCCCGTCCTATCAACCTAGATCCGTATTTCTTTAATTCACTTAAAACACCAACTAACGCCATAGTTCCCGTTGTCATACCTAAACCCATACCCATCCCAACCAACATCGCATATAAGCGGGTGAGGGTATCTTGCGTGTCTGTCCCGAACCCCACTACTGCACCCTCTGCCAATCCTGCAGTCATTGCGGGAGTAGATTTCCCAGCATAAGTCAACGGGTTTTTAAGATTACGTTGAACAGATCCTAAAGCAGTTTTTGCTAACTGTTTTTCTAATGCCATACCTACGGGTATTCCCGTTGATAAACCTCCTGCTACTTCTCCAACCATCGTCTTATTAGGGTTTTCCATTTCATACAACTTTGATTGTAAGATACGGTCCCTATAATTTTCTCTATAATTCCTACCATTATAAAGAGACTCTATTCCTGCTTGAATTTCACTTTTTAATCCAAACATTAACCCGTTTTGGATAGGAACAGATATGTCATATGCTTTCCCTAAAGATTCGACAAAAACTTTAATAGACGGGAAACCTTTGGAGTTTAAGTAGTCACGCAATTGGTCAATTCTGACGGGTCTTACAGAACCGTCCTCTTGCTTTAATCCATCCATAAGGGATCTCGCAACATAATCTGCAGTCTTACTTAAATTAGGATGCTTCGGGTCATATTGGCCTTGGTTTGGTTGGTTGTTATCCACCATCGAAACAGGAAGATCCTTTAACGTAAGCTCAATCTCTTCAGATAAATTTCTTTTTCTAGGTTCAGCCATTATTCCCCTGCTCCATCTACTGCATTTTCAAAACCCGTTGCACCTAATTTCTTCTTAGGGTCTAGTTTTCTTGCTTTCAGCAATTCTTCGTAAGATAACCCCGTACCCTCATATATAATACTATCTGCGTCTGCCAGATACATATTTGCGTTTTTCTCAAGCTCATCAATCTGGTCAAGCGTGTAGCTTCTTTCGTCACCCCCTGCTTTAATCCAATTCTGCAGACTCAATTCAGTTGGATTCAGTATTTCGTTTGCAACTAACTCAACATCCCGTCCCGTTGGGACACCTAAATTTTTAATGACTTGTAAATGACCAAAAATTTGCTGACGGATATTAGACTGAACACCCGATTTAGCACCAAACTTTCTAACTCCGTAAGTATTTAAGTGTTTTCTTAGTTCACTTAGCTGAACTTTTAATGCTCTTGCAGATTGTGCAATGAAAGCATTTTGGGTGATAAAAGGTTGTGGTAAAGTCCTCTCTCTGCTTACAATCGGTTGTTTTGCTTTTTCTGCTAATACATTTGCCAGATTTGTAGGATACGGTTGGATACTAGGATCTGGTAAAGGCTGGTCAACATAATCAATATACCGTTGACCATTTTTTGCAACCCTTTCAACGGGTTTTTTCTTTAGGTATTCATTAACATATGCTTGTTCGTATTCTGGTGTTCCTTGAAATTCAACATCACCCCTACCTCTTGCAAGATAACCCTGCATTTTTTCTGCAGTAAATTTCTTAGGTGCTTCTCCTTGGTTATAAAATCTAGGGGGATACTTAGGGTTGTTTTTCCCGTCAGGGTGAACTTGCATTATTGTTCTAGGATTTATCACCCCTGCATCTTTTCTTTCTTGCTCCGTTGCAGGACGGTAACCTACTTGCTGGTCTTTGTTTATTTCCTCAACCAACTTACCTAAATCGGGAGGGTATTTTTTCTCACCCGTTAAATCGTTAACTGTAATGAGTGGTGCAAGCGCACTAAATCTTTTAGCAAGTTCAGACGGTTTTGCGGGTCTTGTGAATGATGCGTCAATATATTTTTCTATTCTGGGAATCCCTGCAGACGGGTCCATTTTTAAGAACCTATCCCTCAACTCTCCTTCGGGTATATTATCGGTTACATATTTAGAATAGTTGTCAAATAAGCTTTTACGTCTTAACTTTTGTCTGTATTCAAGTTCTGAACTTAAATTGTTCCTTTTTGCGGTATTAATTTGTATTTGCTGAAGCTCTTTTTGTAACGGGAATAGTTCGTCTTGTCTCTGGTCTAATCTTTGTTGCCTTTCATCTGCTTTTCTCTGTCTTTCCCTATCGATCCGCAACTGTTCCCGTTGCTGACGCATTTGAGTACGTTGAGGGACTGCACCCATATACGCCCGTAAGGAGTCACCAAACGCCCGTAATTGATCGTTTCTAATATCTCTAGGGTAAGGGGTCCGTTGTTGAGAATATTGGGGCAGATTAGACATATAAGTACCTAGACCCATCATAGACGGGTACATACTTTCCATATAATTCCCGTTTGCCATTAGATCAAACCTTGGTAGTAGTTTGAGGACTGCATTTGAGGAAACGCCATTCCCGATCCCCGAATGATTTTTGTCTCTGTATGGGGTTCAGGACTACTTCGATCAAACCCTCCTAGAAGACCAGCCGTTGCCCCGATCCCTGCACCAATTAACGCACCTTTGGGGCCAAATTGAGAACCTAATCCTGCACCCGTAAAACCTCCCTGCGTGATTCCTGCTAAAGACCCTCCTCCAATATCTTCTCCTAGTAGCGGATCTTTGTCGTAGGTATTGATTAATTGAGATCCTAAAAGGAAAGCATCTGAAGACGCATCTTTGTTAAAGTTTTTGGAAAAAGAGTCATACCAATTATCAGCTTTTGCGGTCATCGGTAACGTCTGACCAACCATATTTTCAGACTCGAAATCCATACCCGTTGGGCTATCTCTAAACGGAATCAGATTCCCTTGTGCGTCTACATCAATCCCTCTGGTACTTTGCGCTAATGCTTGCTCTTGTGCAGACATAGCAGGAGAAGTTAAAACGTCATTTTTAGATGCGGGTCCACTAGGAGATTGAGCAATAAAAGGGATCTGCATATGTAAAGGAGGTCCGATTCTTTGCATTTCAGAATCTAAAACGGGGTCATTACTCCGTTGTAAAGGAGGGGCAAGATTCTGTAAATCTGTATCTGGTGAATCCATAGGAACGATTGGACTCATCTCGAAACCTTCTTCATCAGGGATGCTCATATCCATAGACGGATATCTTGAACCAATCGGGTCCATCATCCGTTCTCCTACCATCACCATATCGTCAGTAGGAACGTCATCTAATTCGTTTTTTAGTCTAAACGATTGACGCTTCATATCATTAGTTGCGCCAATAATAGATTGACGTTCATTCCAATCTGGCCTTAAAGGTGACGCAGGAGGAGGAGGAAAAGAATTAGGGTTATGTACTAAATAATCTCTGTAGTATTTTAGGCTATCCAACTCTTTAGGAGTCATATCGTTTATGTCTTTCCTAAGTGCGGATTCCATAAACAAATTTGCTCTTGCTTTAGACCTTCCGTCCATCAGTCTTTGGATATAAAACTGACGTTGTTCTTCTAATCTTTCTTCTTCAGTCATCAGAATAACCCTCCACCTTTTCCACCTCCGCTAGAAGGATAGTAAGTTTGCTCTTGTTTAATTGGTAAAGACGCACCAATCGCCCCTTGTGCTTGTAACGTTTTAAACGGGTGATCTTGCTCCCGCATAAACTCACCTAAATTAAAACGGTTCTGCATATCGGCCCGTCCTCTTGCGTCTTGACCGATACCCATTAATGAATTGATGTCTTGGTACTGTCTTCCCCTACTAAGATCCCCTAAAGACGTAAAACGATCCATTCCTGCAAGACCTAAATTCCCAGACGCAATTTGACCCTGCAGACCGTATGCTTGATTTGCTAACGCACTTTTTAGTGCAGTATTTTGGGCAGACGTAAAAGCATCTGAATACGCTTTGTCCGTTGCTTGACCAGCCAACTTCATAGCATCCTTATTGGCTTGTCCTTCCATCAACGCTTGACGATCTCCACCAAACGCCCCTACCCGTCTTGCCCCGCTACTTATATTCGCCATAGCTTTAGCACGTTGATTCTCAATAGCTTGTAATTGAGGGTCTAAAACAGATTGGACGTATTGGTTTTGGAATCCTTGCGTTTGAGGAGATAACCCGCTTGCAGTAATTTGGTCTGCACTTATTTGAGACGGGATCATGCCCATCGTATCTTGGGCAACTCCTTGGGCTTTTTGGATATCTGTAAACTCTCCCGTTACAGGATCTCTACCCCTAGTCTGCATCCCCCTAATACCCGCTTGTGCGTCCAGCATATCTTGCGGATCGGAAGCAACTACTTCTCCGTCATATGCTTGAAATTCGGGTAACTCCATAGCTTGCTTACGGAGGAATCGATTATATTCTTCGTCAGAGTAAGGATCTGGTTCTGGTTCTGGGGCAACACCTAATTGTTGTAATTGTTGTTGGGTTGGACCCCCACCGTCTCCACCTCCACCCGTAGGGACGTAAGTTGGATCTCCTCCACCCGTTGAAAAAGTCCCGCCCGTTGGGTTAGATGACGTTGTTCCTTGACCGTATGCGTTAGCCATATCACTTGTGGTAATACCTCCCGTTGCGACTGCATCATCATAAGAACCCGTAACGTTTCCGCTATCGTCAACGGTTACCACATTCCCGTCATCATCAACGTCTATTCCTCCCGAATAAAACTCTGGTAGACCCGTCATAGGGTTTATGGTCCCAGATCCACCCCTACGCTTTAGCATTCTTGCTTCTTGAGGGTTGATGTGGGCAAGCATAGTGTCACCCCTCCTACCCTGCTTCTGCATCTGCATAGCCATTTTCCGCATCATTACGGGGTCAACCATTTTCCCGTTTGATAGTGATCCGTATAGATTCATAAGTCCCTACTTATTTGAATGAAAGTCTTGTCGTAATCCAACTCTTTTTTAAATAGTTTTAACCAACCAATTCTGCCCCTTATTTCTATTCTGTCTGCACCACAATCTCTTGCCCAATCCATTAAGTGCGGGTTAAGTGTTTCTAGTTCTTTTAAGTCACCCCCTGCCAAAAATATATTAAGTGCTTTTAAACGGGGGTACTGTATAAACTCGCAAATAAGTGCAGAGTTTTTTAAGGGTATTAAGTGAAATCTTTTTTTTATTAATCCGTCAACGATATCTTCCCATAAATGAGTCTTTAACTCGTTTAATATTGGTTCTATGTATTTTCTTGCGTGTTCTAGTACGTCATGCGTAAGGATTTGTTGATTGGATTGGTACATTTGCAGAGTCAACGGTTATCGCAGAAGTTGATACATTTCCAGAGTTATCAACGGTTAACCTAAACCACGTTCCATTAGGTGATTTTAAGCATAAAGATCCGTCTTCAATAAAGTTGTCAGAGTTTAGTTCTAGATTATTATTACCTATCTCTGTTAACGAATCCCTTAACTTACTAAAGTATTCAACGTCATAAGTATTTGGAGGAGGAGGTAGGTACTTCATCGTTTACCTAACGCCTTAACATCCATTCTATTTCTACCTAAATCCCAATTTTGGTCAAACGGACTTTCTACTACCATACTAACTTCTCGACCTTGTATTCTAATATCCGTAAACCCGTCAGTCTCAATTGGATAAGACGTAGATTCAGTTTCAGTCCCGTTGGGAGTTAATTGGGTCTTAAACTTAATCCTTAATCCGTTAGTCCCGCTTTCGATATCAGTAAGGATCTGCTTGCCCTGCATAATTCTATCACCCATTTCAAACGGACCAGATTCAACGTAAACAAAAGCGTCTTCAGTTGATGAGTCAAGACCTCTAACTAAAGACCGATCCCTAAGACACATATCAGACGCACTTGAAGGGGGTCCAACATCATCTGCCCTGCTTGCCGTAGAGGGTGTTTGTTCATGCAGATACATTTTATAGTCAGTCCCGATTCCAATAGGGTCATCAAAGATACCAGAATCCATCATCGTAGTACGGGGCATTTCGCCAATACTCCACCAATTTTCTTCGTAGTTCCAGATGACGTATTTATCAACTTCGTCAGACGTTTTTGACTGATAAAACCACCACACTTCGTTGTATTGTTGATTGGTGACTGCAAATACTTTTGATTGCTGAAGTTTGTTTATATCGTCAAAAATATATGCGTTTACATCACACTTTAAATTCTTAACAACTCCGTCATAGTAAAAGAACGATCCGTAACTCATCCATACTGCAATACTTCTTACCGTTGCTACGGCTTGCGGTGATATGACCCCGCAAGCGTCACCTACTTTAGAACGTCCGTAGACATATGGGGGTCCAACGTAATCTAATGCGTGTACGTCTACAGTAGAAAAACAAAGTATTCTGTCTCCAACCCGCTTTGCGACTTCCAGAGATCCAGACGTTTCTAACTCAAAACTACCCGCTTGATTCGTTGCGGTAGGAGTCCACGTTGTCAGACTTTCTTGATCAGCCCATTGCACTTTTTTAGGATTACCTCCTGCACCAATACAAATTAAAAACCGTTCTTTAGAAACAATAATCCCAGAGTTATTTGTGGGTGCATTTGTAGTAATAACGGCATCCGTTTCAGACGCAAGACCAGACGGATTCCAATTGTAAACTTTCCCGTCAGACTTACTTAATGCGATTAGGATTTCTCCAAAGTGATCAAAAGACCAAGTATTTGCACCTAAAACTAAAGACGTTCCAGAGTTTAAATCTTCACCATACCCTCTTGCTTTGGAAAGTGTAATAGATTGTCCAGCCGATCCGTCTGCACCAGCCGTTGATAGTGTCCCGTCTATGGTTAACGTGTTCTCTGCAACATTTGTTACCCTATGACTATTGGAGTAACTTTTGTTGTTTGCAGAATTAGTAAAACCAGACGCTTGTATTAAATCGGGTGCAGTAAAGTAAGTCCTAAAATCAGTTGATGTTGAAACGATAGTTGTTGACGAACCTATTTTAATATCTGTAGCCGTTACAGACGTATCAACCGTTGCTCCATTAAACGGTCCTGCACCAAAACCTAAACCTTGTAATGCGGTTGATCTTCCTGCAGAGAAACCAGACGGAGTAGCATCATAAGGAGTACCCGTAGTCCCAGAATAGATATAGAGTTTTGCAGACGTACCAATAGCAAGTAGTTTGTTTAGGGAATTATCCCGCCAAGCAAACATACTTCTCCCCACTTCGGTAAGATTAGTAGCTGTTGTTTGCAACCAACCGCCAATAGGACGCAACCGTCCGTTGCGCCACCTTACCATATTGGCATCATACCAACGTCCTTTAGACTGTAGTTTAGTACCGTTTCTGTATACCCCTGCGGGTAATTCTAAATCTACTAAGGGCATAATCCTTCTTCGTATTTAACTTTTCCGTCAATACGTTTTGCCGTTAATACTTGTTTGCGGTTACCTCCTATATTGTAACTGCAATGAATCCAACCAGAATTTGGGCCTTCTTCGGGGTCATAAAACTCCAAAATGAGTTGGTCAAAATCAAGATTGTTTTTAATCCATTCTGCCAACTCTAAATTACTGACACTAAAACACTCAAAGTCACTTGCTTGGCCTTTACAATGCTGACTTTTATTGGACCCATTTATTGACGGGTGAGAGTTTAATTCTGGTGATCTGTACCCGCTTGAGATCGTTACTATTCCAAACTGCTCTCGAACGGGCTGAAGTATGTTATTTGCAAGGGCGCAAATGTTTATTAGATGCTCCGTTTCGGGCTGGTTTGTGATACCCAAACGGGTAGCACTCTGGCTATTAGTAAACTCTTTTAAACTAAAGTTTTTTGTAATTTTAGCCACGCAAGAAATCTTTTACGTTGTTAAACGAATTGTCATCCATTTTATCAACAATACTGTTTAAAGTTTCTTGATGTTCTTCTGGAATTAATTCTTCCACTTGCTCTGCCACTAAGTTCTGAGCTTTTGAAACAACTAACTCTCTTACCATATTAAGCAGAAACGTTTCTAACATCTTCTTCTTCTTCTTCAGGGTTATTGGAATCACTTGTGTCGTTTGCATCACTTTTAGGATCTGAATAGTAGAAACTTCCAGTTTGCGAAATTAACACCGTTAAGGCAGAAATTACGGATACCAAAAGCGTAGAAACTTTGTCATCCATATTAATTTCTGAGTACATAAGACTGTATATTGTAAAGCCATAAATCCCTAGAATTAACATAGCAAGAAGAAACCTAAAATTAGCCCTTCTTAATACTAATCTGTCTTTAACTGTTAATTCTGCTTTTATAGGTTTTTCACTACCTTTAACCGTCCGTTTTTCTTCTACTATCTCTTGAGCCATTAGTCCTTTCGATATCTAATAAATTCACGCATAGCTTGCGTGTTTTGTTCTAATGCAATCTTTACTTGAAGAAGTGCGTCTGAACTCGCTTGTACTAAATTAAGCAGTTTTTCGTCACGTTCTGTATCAATTTCGAGAAACTTTTCACGCTCCCTAGCAGATTGTTTTGTTAAATAAAGGATGAACCAGAAAGCGCATAAGACGGTGAAAAAAGAAACACCGTATTTATCTAAGACCATAAAAGTTTGGTCAATCATAGAAGTGTCCATAGGCATCTCTTTTGCTGTAGGATAATAGTAATATGCTTCGGCTGGATTCGGCATTAGTTTAGTGGGAATTTACCTTCTGCTTTAAGTGATTCTATTTTTAAACAAGTCACTAAATCTGCGATATGCGGGAGAAGTGTAACGCAATCAATATAATCGTCTAAAGTTCTTGTTACTTCATACTTCTTTTTTGCAGAATCAAAACGGTCAAACTGTTCCTCAATTGATCGTTCTAAGTCCTTATGGGCTTGCTTCATCAACTAGGTTTGACGGGCCACGTTATATTAAACGGGTCTGTTTGAGTTTGAGGTATCTTTCTTAACTCATCTCTGTACGCCTTATAAGGGTCTGTTAAAGTGTTATCACTTAATGCTAAGTAATCGGTTTCTGCTAACCTCCGATTGCGAGACTGACGTACACTTTTCCACTCTTGCGCTTTATTGCACTCCTCTAAAGATACGTCATCCTTTACTATTACTTTATTAGTTGCATCCCATTTTAAGTGGTAACAAGTACCTTCATCTAAGGTGCTATGTATATGACCAGAAGTATTAAAACTTATTGTAATCGGGAAACCTTTATCGTCTACAGACTCGTAACTAAGTGGTGCATCGGTTTCCACAATCTCATAATCTTCACCACTAAAATCGTAGGTTTTATGTCCGTTTTCGTCTTCAGAAGTAACAGTAGCAAGCCAAGTCCAGTATTCAGGTTTTGATAGACCTTTAGCATTCTTTCTGCATTGCCACTCTACTTCGTGAATAGTTATTACTTTTGTGTCTTTGATTGCGATAAACATTATTTATGCTCTAGTAATGTAAAAATGTGAGAAGAATTGACCGTGACCTTCGTCATAAACCTGAATATAATCCCCTCTTTGCATTTGTATGTAATCAGTCGATTCAACCATCCCATACGTATCAGCTATGCTTTGATGCAACCCCACAATATTAGTTCCGTTTAATTTTATATATAAGTGTCCTGTGCTTTCCCTTCGTAATGACCTAAATGTAACTACATACATACCATCTCGTAAACAAATATGTCTGTCGTATGCAATAGCAAAGTCTTTATTGAACCTATCAGAGCCTTGTGTTGCTGATTTTCCACCACGAGTTTCATCAAACACCCAATACTCATCATTATGTACCCACGTGCCTGTACCATTACCTACACTTAAAACACAATTCCCTATATAACTCGTATCCCTCGTAAGCTGATCCCAAGTTTTCCCATCTGGACTGCAAACTAAATTGTGCTGTTCCATATTCCTGTCACCCCCAACTAACTCATTAAGGAATGGGGTTTCAAAGCCAGTTTTAGGATTAGTTTTATTACCATCTGTATAGTGGAAACTAGTGTGGATTGGTGTGGCTATGTCAAACCCACTTAATTTAGCTTGATGTGTATCTGCTGTTGAATCGTGTGAATATTTTAATGTGTGGTGACCTAAAGTAAGCCCTTTGATTGAAACATAATACTGCCCTGAAGCGTAAGTTACCTGAGTAAAAGTTCCGTTTGAACTATTGTAAGTAAAATACGGACTTGTAACAGTTACCCCAGAAAAATTTGAAGCTGTTAATAGTGTATCATCTATATACAGTTTAAATGTATGTTGTCTGTATGTTGCACTTGACTCCCAATAATTAAATACAATCCCATCACCATAAAATTCTTGTTTTAATGTATGGGTAGCACTTGCGGTTCCGTTATAAACAGAAAAACCAAATCCTCCTGAACCTGTGTAACCAATCCTCTGAGAAAAACCACTATTAGTTGATGAATGTGTGGAATCATAAAACACATCTCTACTACAATCACTTAAACGAACACCTTTGCTAATTTTTTCAATTCCATTAGATGTCTGTGGCACATAGTCTGCCATCAACATATAGTCTGCAAGGACACAAGCATCTTCAGGGATTGGTGGTTTCTTGGGTTGGTGAATGGTGACTTCCCTTATATAAACGTCAGCATTACCTTTAGTAATTGTTTTAAATTCAAATATATGTGTCCCATAAGGTAAATTTTGTGCTATAGTTATTACCCCATCACCAGTGCTAGGATTAGCCCCCATATAATGGGCCTCAATACCATCTACATACATTCTATGTTCTACACCAGAAGAACCATCTTGTCCTAGACAATTAACACCAATTCCTGTACCAATAAAAGTAATATACAAGCTCTTTCCATCCGAGTCTGCGTAAATACCCTCCGTACTATGAATTTTATGATCGGCCGCAGATAAACTGGTTAAACCATCATCCATTACATAGGCAACATCCCTTCCTGTAGTATCAAGCATACTTACATCTTTGTATGTTCCTGTAGCACCCCCATTAGCATTTCCGTTTCCAAATTCCCTTACCTCAAATGTTTTGGCAACTTCAGATAAAGAGTTTTCAATTGCATCATCACTAAAGTTTATTGTGTGTGTATTTGTTGCACTTGCAGGAGTTATCTCATTTGATGCTGTTGTATTTTTCTTTTGAGCATTTCGGGGCATCATGGTTACTGATGTCTTAATCGTTCCATCAGAATCTAACCACTTGACTACTCTTCCACCATTGAAGGGTCTGATATGATCATTACTCCCCTTATCCCAAGGAGCTCCATAAGTTGTTCCTGCTCCTAATCCTAGTGAAGTTGCTGTGTCTACTGCTGAGGAAAAGAGAGTGGTATCATTAACAAACCCATTAAAAGGATCATAATGATGACCAGAACTACCTTCTGCACTTACAGTAAACTTCTTCCCATAACTAACCACATTCTGACTAGGGATCTGAATCTTTGATCGGTTTGCGGTTGATGTGGTGTCTTGGGTAATTAGTTCGATGTTAAATATATTAAAGTAATCACTAGCAGAATTGTTTTTAATTTTTAAAGTATTTATGCCTAATGTTGCTCCTAAATTTAGATTCACAGCACTTGACATATCTACATATCTTGTACCTAAAGGGGAACTAACACTTGCTTCAAAACCAGTATTTTCTGATGAGGATGAACCACCATTTAACGTAGTAGTAAATCCCCTATTAGCTGAATTACTTGTAGATCCTAATAAAGTTACATCTGAAAAATATCCTACTATCTCAATAAACGCATCTGCACTTGCGTGAGCGTATAAGTAATTACCATTATCATTATTGATAATTCTCCAATCGTCTACTGCCCTCATCCATTCTCTACCATCTATTGAGAAAACATTCTTGCCGTGCGTAGCAGTTTCCTGTTCAAGTCTTTGTGTTGATCTAACTTTGTGCCTTTGACTCCCAAAATGCCCACCGATCCGTGGGTCTTTGATTGGTTTAGAACCTTTGATGTCTGTGTAGTAGTATTTCCGTCCGTCTGTGTGTGCAGTCCCATAAACATAAGACCCAGAAAATGCAACTCCTGCCAAATCTTTTCCTTCAACTGCAGGGTACAAAACATCGGGAATAATATGCGGTATACTCTGACCCGAATAATCACCTAAATCAGTTGATACGTTATCTAAAAAATTAGCCTTAGAACCTACATCTCCTAAGTCCCTTGCCCTACTCATTTTCCTCCGTCTGGGATGCTTGTTTTGTTTTCATTTTTATTCTGGTTTAGTGGGCCAAGTTTTATTTATTAAATTAAGCAATTCTCATCCCCCAGAACTGAGATGCAGAACCCCTTATTGTTCTGGCTGAATTATGAAATTGTACTATTACACTAGCGTACCCTGTTGCATTCATATAAATCATTCTTGTCACATTTATTGAACCAATATCATCTTGGATTTCGTGATAAACATCACTATTTGAACTTCCATTATTATATCGTATTTTTACTCTTCCAAATATCGCAGGATCTGCTTCAGTAAAAATCATTGCACCAAATAAATAGATACCGGCAACACCGGGAGTAAATCGCCCTGTAGTTGTATCAAATTTAGAATCAGGATCACCATTAGTTCCTTCGACCCAAGTAGTTAATTCAGTATCACTAGAAATTGAAGGATCACCATTATAACTCTCACAATAAAAATAAGGTTTATTTTGTCCTGTTACTACTGAACCAATAGTCCCTGCGCTTAAAGTCCCATTAGTAATAGTTGTAGAACCATCACTCCCCAGCACCAGATTGTTACTGCTACTTGAAGCGTGTTTTAAATTGGTTACTTTTAAATCACCACCAATCGTTACATTATCAGAAGTGTCTAAAGTAATTGTATTACCACCATCACTTGCCTTAATAACATTTGAGGAAAGTGTCAAATTCGGTACAGTAACATCACCACTAAACGTACCCCCGTCAGAAGCTCTTACTGCATCAACTAATGCAAAACTACGGAATACTTTAATCTCAACAATATCGTTTTCAACTGCAGGACTAACCAAACTTACTTGTGTGGAACTGACGGTGTAATCGGTTGTTTCTTTAAGCAGAACACCATTTAAATAAACATGTGTTTCGTCACCACCCTCAATCACCACTGTAAAATTAGTCTGCCCCCCAGAACCAACCGTTGTGGTGTAATTGGTGATTTGAGAATTGGATGTGGATTGTTTCCCGATAAATGGCATTTTATGTAATCTCCATAAAACTTAAAGTAACGTCTAGGTTTGCATTATCTGCATAAACCTTTAAAGCGTCCGTAGTCATCAAAACATACTTTTGACCAGCCATTATCTCTAAGCTAGTTTCTTCTTCTATAGAAACGTCTTTAATGACGTTTACTGTACCATTATTTGCTCCTCCTCCCGTAGTTCCAGATGCAGTTGTTGATACAATCTGAACGGTTGCTTTAATCGAAGACGTATGCTTGTTTGCCACAAGCAACGCTAAAACAATCGAAGTTGTTGAAGACGGAACAGTATAGATTGTAGTGGGAGAACTACTGTCTGCAGAAACAGACGGTTTTGTGACTACTTTAAAGGTATTTGCCATATCAACCTAAAGCAATTGAAAGCGCAACGATATCTGCTTCGGTTACAGTAGAACCAGATAACGAATTAATTTGTGTTTGGATGTTAGAGTTGACTCCGTTTAAGTGTCCAAACTCTGTATTACTAATTGTACCGTCATGTATTAAATCTGCATTAATTCTTGCTGACGAACTTATAGTTGGTTGTTTTGTTTCAACTGCAGTCTCTAAAGATTGAAGTGACGCTTTGATTGTAGAAGAGTCAGCAATTGTAGAACCCGTAAACGTTCCTAAATCGTCAGAAGCGTCTGATACCCCAGATAATGTAATTAAGTGGTCAACATCTAAACTAGCCTTTGTATGGGCAGACGAATCCAGCTTAGTATTAAGTTGGGTTGTAGTGGCTAAACCCGCATCACTTGCAGACTGATTTATGTATTTTGAAGATGATGAATCGTAAGCAATAACATCATTATCAGTAACGCTAGAAATAGTGACATCATCCATTTCAGCGAGAGTATTTTCCAAAGCAACTGAAGCATTAACAAATGCAGTTGTAGCCACTTTTGTTGAATTGTCTCCAGTAGTCTGAGTAGTAGCGTCACAATCAGTAAAAGTTTTGTTGCTAAGAGTCTGCGTATTAGTTAATAAAACGGATTCATCTAAAGTTGTAAAGTTGTTGTTTATTGAAGTAGGCCAAGTAGTAGATACGTCTACTTCTGGAAGAGTTAAACTAAGTTTGGTTGTGGATGAGTCTGCCATTATTAGGTTGATGTACTATGTGACGTAACGCTTACTCCTGTTACCTCAAAAACAAAATAAACTTGTTTCGTCCTATTAGTTTCATATCTAGGGTATGCCTTGTCTGCACCGTTTTGCAGAGAATGAGTAAAATATACATATCTGGTTTCTGTAGATCCTGCAGTAAAAGCACCCATCATACTTACGGGTACAGTAACTAAATTATCGTCTGGCCCCTCTGAATGATATTCTATGTCTATCCAATTCAACCCATAACTTCCGCCATACGCATAAATAGGATTGGAAACTGTAGTCCCTGCATTATCTGATTGGTTTCTGTTTGTAGCGTCTGCGTATAGTTTTACTCTTGCAGTCACGTTGTCATCATTATCTGCGTCACTTATTCTTAAAGCAAAATCGGTTTGAATTAAATAAGTACGTCCAGAAACTACAGAGATAGAAAAGGGATCATGCCCTACAAACTCGTTACTACCAGTACCATTTTGGTATTCACTCCCAGTTATATTTACGACTTTAATTAATCTGACAACTCCGTCTTGTGTGACCGTATTATTTATAGTCCCTGCAGTTACAGTCCCAATATTATTTGCGGTCCCAGATGATGCGTTTATGTTCCCAGCAAAAGTTAAGTCATTTCCACTTCTACTAATTGCCGTAGACCCGTCAACTATTGCGTCTTTTTGTGCGGTTGAAGTTGTTATAGTCCCAGAACTTACATTCAACGTTTTCCCAGACCCTACAGTAATATCAGACGTTGCTAT
>CEUO01086093.1_pt1 | contig 17890 bp, 25 predicted proteins | sample 531391 | NCBI WGS metagenome assembly CEUO01 (sample SAMEA2622799, study PRJEB7988) | marine metagenome | isolation source: saline water (ENVO:00002010), including
GTTGTATCATAGTCTATATATGGACGACGACTTGCATTTGTATTATTTTGATAATATAAACCATTTTTCACATCAAGAGAACCACTAGGATCAATATCTAATAGATCATAATCATAATTAACTAAAGCTATATATAATGTACTATCATTTTGCATATCTGTTCGAGCTTGTGCATTTAAAGTAATATCATTATATCCACTGTTACTCCAAGAAGTAATCTCTGCTGAATATTTAGTAACATTACCATCATTACTACCTCCACCACTTCCATCTGTAGTATTGTCCCATCCTACTATAGAATCAAAATCTGCTGTTCCAAGCGAAGATATATCTGATGTTGCCTTAACAGCTATTAAATCACCTGATGTAGTGCTAAATCCATATACTTTAAGTATCGCACCACTATCTACACTATCTGTAATACCTGATGTGTCAAAAGAAAAAAATGACCTATAGAGATTCCAAAATGTGCCTCCACCTCTAGAGGCAGAAGTATAAGCAGATACACCTGTATAATGACCTGGGCCTGTTGAGCTAGTATGTGTTCCTGTTGTATTGTTTCTAGCATTAGACCAGCTAGACTGTTGAAATCTAGCTACATACCCATCACCTAAATTTGAATAAACTGTAGCCATTATATTACCACCTTTGGCATATAATATTTACTATTTATATCTGTATACATATTTTCTATAGGACTTATATCTACTTGTTCAAAACTAATATTACTAAAATTATGTTCATTTTTTTCTTCAGCAAAGTTATTCCAATAAGTTACCTTAGCCCCACTTTTACCTTTAGATATTGCAAAATCTTTAAACTTACTCCAATTCTCATCACCAAAAGTATCTATAAATATTCCATCATAAGTTTCAAGTCCACTTACATCATACCAATCACCTTCTACTATAGTAACATTAGACTTATTATTTGCCCATACTTTTAATTTCTCTATTATTTGTGGATGTATCTCAACTATTGTATGTGAATTTACTCCTTGTGCTTGTATATAGTCAGAACATATACCCATACCAAATCCTATTTCTAAAATATCTCCTTTACTTTGACAAATATACTCTGCACTTTTTTCCATTATAGGAGCTTCCCAGCTCATCATTACTTCCATGTTATCCTGTGTGATAATTTTCGTATCTTCAAAAGTTAATATTTCGTCTTTAAATACCATTAAAAATTCTCCGATGCTAGAGCATAAGCTGTTTCAGTGTCAGCATCCCAAAATAAGCTAATAATATCAGTTTTATTTGCTGTTTCTGTTAAACTTGTGGCTGTTCCTCCTGGCCATAAAACTTCTCCACTATTACCATTACCTGCATTACCAGCAGAATCTTTTGTTTTCCAAGTTGAAACATTCCAGCCTCCTGTACCATCTTGTATAAATAAACATACAAAATTGCCACTTATATTTGGAAACTTAAAATGAACATCTTGTATATCTCCTGTTAATGTTAATTTACATTTATTCCCCTGGGTAAAGTCTACATCTGTATCTGTTGCATTAAAGATTGCTGTATTTATATCAAACCCTACTGCTGCATCTCTAAAAAGCCAATCCATTTGACCATTTACACCTTCCATCGCTCTTACAAACATAGTACCACCTACAACTATATCAAGAACATCTGAAGCACTATTTGATATATAAGTATCACCACCACCATCTAAATAAAGTCTTTTACCTTGCTGTATATTCACATGGCTATCATCTCTAAATCGTATTACCTCATCTCCATCATATTGCTGGATAACTAAATCTTTAGCGTTTACTTTTTGCTGAATAATACCATCACCGCTATTTGCATTAGTAAAATCTATTTGTCCTGCTGTCCCAAACTTCATATGTATTTTATCTCCATCAGCATCTAAAACAATATCATCATCTGCATCTAAAGTTATGTCCCCATCTGCAACTACAGCTAGATTAGAATCACTTGCTTGATGTATATATGTCGCAGTATCTCCAACAGCTAATTTACCAGTACTTGCAATAAGTAGATCAGTACCATCAAATGTAAGATTAGCTTCAGCAGCAAATGTGTTATCACTTGTAACCCAGCTTATTAATGCATTATCTGTATCGCCAGCTACTGATCTTGCACTTCCACCTCCTGCCAGCTCATCATCTACATATTTCTTTGTAGCTACATGTGCATCTGCACTAGGAGTAAAGGTTCCGCCATCAGATTGTATAATAACGTTACCTTTTGGATTTAAAGTAATATCTGTACTTGAGCCTGAAGTAGTTAATTTTATAGGTGAAATAGAATTTATACCAAAAGTTGAACCTAAATAACTAAACCATCCTCTTGAACTCCCATTTGTATAAAAATAAACATATCTACCAGCATCTAATATTATATCATCCGCAGTACCTGCTGATGTTGTCTTTATTGTTAATTCACCATCATCTGCTACGCCAAAAGTAGCATATTCATTCTCATCATAGGCAATTCTTAATTGAGTAGAAGTGTCTGTAAGTCCAAGCCTATAATCAGGAGAGGTATCACCTATGCCTACATGTCCATCATTTCTAATACACATTTTTTGAGTAGGTGCACCTGTGCCATCGTTACTGGTACTAAATACTATTTGAGTTGGAACATAATTAGTTCCAGCAGTGCCTAACTGCTTAACAAGTATTTGTGCAGATGCATTATAAGCATCATCATCAGAGGGGGTACTTATAAAGTCTAATCTTCCTATAGATTCGCCACTATCTGTTTTATTAGTCCATTGATCTGCAACCGCATCTTCACCTTTTACAAATTGAATAGTACCACATTCAGTATTAGTTGTACTGAAAGCAGATATTCTCATTTTAGTATCAGATCCTACACTTTGAACTTCAAATAATTCATCAGGAGCTGTTGTGCCTATTCCAACTTTTCCATTATTATCAATTCTAATACCTTCATCACCCCCATCATTAGATAAATATTTACCATTAAGCTGTAAATTCTTTTGAAGCTTATGATTAGGAATCCCTATTGCATCTGTTCTTATTCTGCCCATTATGATAATACCGTTATATATAAATATTGACTAGAGCTTCCAGCAGATGATTTATATGATAGAAGATTTAAATTGTTTATTGGCAATGATGTACTTGCTGAAGGAACTAATTCTATTCCTTCTGATTCATTTCCTGAGTCATTTTTAGATAAATAAAAAATATCAGTATTAGTGGAAGCAGATTGTATTTGAACCTCTTTCCCAGGGATGCTTGAAAAAGCAGTCCAATTAGTATTAGTGACAGCAGTAACTTTACTAGTTGTAACAGTAGCAAATGTCGCAGGAGGGGCTGTAACTAAAAGCTCACCATCAGAATTAACTTCAGCTCTTTGACTAGAGTTGTGATCTTTAATCTCAACAGCTCCAATCTGAATATCGCCTTCAACTGTTAATCCAGCATTTACATCTAGTTTGCCACCAGTTATACTAGCAGTATTACCAGCATCGTCTGATATTTTTACTTTTGGATGAGCCACTAAGCACTCTCTGTGACTGCGCTATGACCAGGACTATAATAAGAATGTCTTGGCGTGCCTGTTATTTCTACCACTTCATATTCATCAACATGTTGCTCTTGAAACATTTCCTTGGCAATCATCTTCCCATAAACTTGATCTAAGTGTTGAAGTAAAGATCTGGTAAATTGCATTTGAGAAATTTTCTCAGTATCAACTTCTATTGGCCTTGAAGGCAATTCACTTGAGAGGCTCATTCCACTCCCTAATTGTTCAAATAAAGAAGTCATTATTAGTTTGTATTTAATACTATTGTAGTAACAATAGAGTTAGTTGTAGAATCCCAAACAGATGTCATCTCCACATCTTCAGGAACAACAGATCCAATTGCTGAATCTACTGCTGCTGCATAGGCTGATGTTCCATCTGTATCATTTACAGGATTTTGATGTCTTATAACTTTAACTGTAACTGCCATTATTTTCTCCTATCTTATAGCTGATGGACCAGGGAAGTTTTGTCTTAAACCATAAGACTGACCACTATAGTGCCTTCCTATCATAGCCCTAAATTCTTTCATTAAATATTCTTTTAACTCTATCTCTCCAGAGTCTTCTGCCATTCTAGCTTTAATGTAATATACTAATGCATTTGCGAGATAATCATCTATTTGAATATAATCATCTTCTTCAATAGTTGATGATTGTGGTGTATTACCTGCCTCATCTGTAGTAATTAAAGGTCTTTTTACATATTCAAACTTTAAGCCACTAGTAACAGCTTTAGTTGGACTTTTATAATCCTCTGCAGTATCTGCTTTCTCAACTAATGATAACTGATTACCTCTAATAAAATATGCATATTTATACGCCATCTGCATCCTCCTCTGGTGGTTCATACATTATTCTTGGAATACTTCTATATTTATCCTCATCATTATCATGATTTTTAACTCTAATATCTCTAATCTTTATCATTCCAGTTGGAAGATCATAATATCTTTTATCTGCTGTTATGTTTACAGTAGCTTCAGTAACATATGGCTCAATCATATGAGATATTTCATCTAATCCATCTTTAATATATGCAACGGCTAAACCTGTTCTGGTCAAGCCGCTGCGCTCCATTATTTCTTCTATTTTCTTAGCCATTTTCCTTCTCAGACTCTTTCTCAGGAGCAGGAACCATTTGAACAAGCACTTCTAATGCACCTTGAGCTTTAGTTGCCATAGTGGCAAAGCGATTTGCTTGTGTTTGATATTCCTCTAATTGCTTCTGCAAAATGTTAATAGTCTCCTCAAGTTCTTCGTTAGACTTGCCTTCGAAAGACTTGGCTACATTATTAGCTGAAACCTCTGCCTCAGCTATTTTTGCTTTACTCATTACTTCTCCTTTTATTGTTTATTAATCGCCTGCTACAAATACTTCTACATTAACATGATTAGAGCTAGTACCACCTGACCCATCACCAGTTGCTAATATTAAAGCTGATGAAGCTCCAGGCCTAGGCAGTACAATAGCTTCTCCATTAAGCAATTCAGCTATTACATCGGTATCATGTTTAATTAGAAGCGAAGTTGTTGAATTATCTGACGCTGACCCATCTGCTACTAGCGTTCCAAGATGTTTAATAAATACTAAATCGGAATCAGCATCATTAGCAATAGCTCCAGCATTAGAACTATTAGTTAACTGAGTATATGTGCCGTTAGCCCATGAACCTCCAGTACCTCCTAATGCTTCAATTCCTGTTCCTGTAACAGTACCACTTCCACCTAATGTCTTTCTAACATCTTCATGTATAACGTCCATTGCTTGATGTACTCCAGCCGATTCATCAAGTGATACTTTTGGAGTAACTGATACTGAGAATGTTGGTGTATTTTTATTTGCCATTTTTAATCTCCTTGTCTTTGTTTAGGAGCCATAATAGCGTATGCTCCATCATATTCTGCTTTAAGTTGTGCGTACAACCCTTGATACTGTTGCACCTTTAAATTTTGTTCTTGAGTCTCCTTAGCTACCTCTGCCTGATATGAAGCTATTTCAGCTTGATACTTAGCTAAATCTTTTTCATTATTTTTGACAGCAGTTTGCATAACGTGAACATCTTTTTGAATTCTTGACGTATACTCTTGAATATTTTTATTTATATCAGTTTTATATTTATCCATATCCTGACTATGTCTTTGTAATTGAGATCCATACTCTTGAACATCTTTTTGAAAATTATTAACAGCATTTTGAAGCTCGATTTGAGTACCTTTATCTAAATTCTTTATCTTAGATTGCATCTCAAGATCTGCATTTTTTATAGCTACTTGAAGATCTTTTTGTAAATTTTGAGTCTTTCTAGCTACATCTTCTTGATATGCAACTTGAGCTTCATTAAATTTATGCAATTGTACTTGCGCATCTGCTTGATGCTTTTGTAGTTTTAAAGAATTCTCTTGTTGCCATTCAGTAATTTGAGCCTGATTAGAAGATATAGTAGAATTAACATCAGTAGAATAAGACTGAACTTCATTAGAGAACTTTTGAAGTTTTCTACTCTCTCCTGCATCAGTAAGTTGAGCATCTTGTATTTTTTTCTGGAGTTCTGCTTGATATTCTACATTAGTTTCATTGAAATCATTTAAAGCACTTTGCATATCTGACTGATGCTTTTGCAAATCTGTCTGCCTAGTTTGTTGCCATAATTGAATAGTCTTTTGAAAATTTTGTTGCCATTCTTGAACTTGCTTATTTACTTCAGCGGATTCTCTCTGTATCTCAGCTGAATATTTTTGCAATTTTTCTCCATCTTGGGCATTAGCTTGCTGTGCATTTTGTATAGCTATTTGTAAATCAGCTTGAAAATCTGTATTAGATGCTTGGAATTGCGCCTGAGCTTCTTGCATTTTAGCTGAATACTCTCCTATTTGAGATTGAATAACTTGTATTCTAGATGCTAACATCTCACTATCTTCCTCTGTATTAATCCATGTATTTGCATCTGTAAAATCAGGAGCATTCATAGGAGGAGGAGTAAACGTAGGAGGAGTTAATCCTGAAGTATCTATATTAATAGCATCACTTAATGATGGAGGTACTGGATATGCACATACAATATCTAAATCAGATACTGTAGGTGTGGCTTCTAATGCTAAAATAGGTGCAATATATTCAGGAGCAGTCCCTAAAGCTGCAACACTAGTTGTACTTATAGATGGAGCTATAGGAGTACTAGGCAATGTCCATGTTAATGATGGAAAAGTCCCTAATGTTAATGTAGGTACAACATATACAGGTGCACTTGCAGATAAAGCTGCCATGTCTCCCTGACTTGCAGTAGGCTTAATAAGGTCTCCAACTACAGCATTAATATAATTAAATGAAGGAGCAGATGGTAAAGTGGGAGCACTATAAGTAGTATTCAAGCTACTTGATTCTATAAATACTGCATCAGACAAAGTAGGCGAACTAGGTACAGAAACAGATAAACTGATTGTACTTGCTGATTGCTTTGCTATCAAAGCTTTCATTGCTGCGTATATTACAACTAAATGAACTTTATCTTCTGGAAATGATCCTATATCAGAATCTCCATATGTTAGCGCATTCCCGTCATTATCTATAGGGCTATTATTTACATATACTATTTTATATTCGTCTGCTCCTGATCCAGGTGTAGGTAAAACATGAATAGCTCCGTTACTTCCCTTATAATATACAGGATTAAACTTTGATGCATAATATATACTTGATGTACTAGCAGCTCTTGATCTTAATCCTGAGCTAATCTCACTGCATTCTCTCCAATCATCATCAGTCCCAGATTCTCTTAAGACTGAAATAATTGTAGCATTTCCTAGATCAAAACCATCTGAAGACTGTTTTGCTGATTCTCTAGCGAAACGATTAAACTCACTAGGGTTGGCAGCTAGACATCTATTAGTGACATCCATAACTCCATCAGCTATAAACTGAGTTAGGTCTGCCTGACTAGGAGTAGATGATCCATCTATTGTAAGACTTGTTAAAGCTTCAATTTGTTCTTCAAATGTTGCCATTAAATTCCTTAGTTACAAGTCGCCACCCTCTCCAGAGGAGAGTCAAGAAACCACTGAAGAGGGCTTTGACCTTGATTGTTAGCTTTCTAAGAAGCTGGAGTTACGTACTCAGTTCCAGAATGTGAAGATGGAGCTGCAATATACCATACAGTTACATCTACCTTACCAGCAGTAGCTGTTGCAGTTCCAACAATACTATCAAAAGTATCATCGGCAACTAATACATACGGAGATGCATCAGCACTATGATCTGGTCCAATCGGATAATTAAGAACAGCAGTTGCTTTTGCCACAGCAGCGCTAAGCATAGTTGTTCCTGAAAACCCTAATTGAATAGTTGCACTCCCTCCAGAAGTCATAGCTTCAGTTACTACAGCTGAAAATCCAAGAATCATATCTCCTTTAGAGAATGTTTCTGTAGTAGCTGTATTAGCTTCCTGTATTCCAAAGTCTATGCTAAATTGCCTTTTTTGTAAAGCATTTTTAACATCTTCCAGAGCGTTATCTAACTTATTCTGTCCATATAAAGGATTAGCCATTTTTCATACCCTCCTTATATTGTCCAGATAGCGTGAGCTTCAGGCATTGAAAATTCCATACCAGCTTCGGTAAGAATTTGATCTACCCTACGATCCACACCACTGTTTTCAAGTGTTTGAACTCCAACATAAATTGAAGTATCTCTATTGATTCCGTTTCCGACCAATGGACGATAAGCACAATGTTTCATATTAACACCTAATAGAGCTACATTAGTTCCATCTAAGTGTATATTACGAACCAAATTGATATCACCATATACAGTAGAGATTGTTGTTGTATCCAAGCCAAGTACTTTCTTTCTACCTGCTATTGCCATATCTGCAGATCCAACATTTTTACCCATATTAGAGGTACCAGCAATATTTGCTGGAGTATTCTGGATAGAACCACCACTAAACGGCTGTACTGAGCCAATATTATTAGCAAAGTATCCACTTAACTTATGTATCCAGTTATATACTGCTGTTGAGCAGAAGAATACACTAGCTTTAGCATTATTGTATCTAGGATCTAGAAGGTTAGAAAGATCATCAAGGAAGTCGTCTTGAGTTTTTGTAGCAACAGCTAAACTAAATATGTTACCATTATTCAAAACCCAATCAACTGCACCTTGAGTTGTACGATATGTATCATTTTGAGAACCAAACAATAAAGATTGTTCAATGTCCCATTTATGCTCGATTAACTTTTCTTTCCAAATACGAGCCCACTCATTACCTTCATACTTCAATACAGTAGCACGATCAGTGTTATCCATTACCATTGAAGTTTTCCAGATTTGAGTTTGTCCATATCCAGTTGAGAAAGGTTGGTCTTTCCAAGTTTCTGGATAACCAGTACCTTTATCAAACACAGAACCTACAACATAGCATCTAGATGATTCAAGACCTGCGCCTTGAGTTGCACCTGCAATAGATGTAGTAGCTGTAACATCTCCAACAGGAGTATTAACTCCTAAAGGACCAGCAAAATAATCATCACCAGCATCTTTAGCTTTAACAACTTCACCTTTTAAGATTACAGCTTCACCATGAGTGTGTGCTGTTGGAGGCGATGTTGATTCATCTTGTTCTGTTACAGAGATTACTTTAATAAGTGCATATGATCCCATTGCGCCTGCGGCTCCTGCAGCAAAAGGCACTTTTACCAATTGTCCAGGAAGGAAAAATTTAGGCATTGTGCCATCATCTCCAAGCAATATATCATTGCTAGTGTTTCCATAAATACTAGTAATATTACCAGAATTTTTATAGTCACCAGCCATTTTTACATATACTGTGTTCCCTGCAGTTTCCCATCTATCATATCCGCCAGCTGAATCTGCCGAACCATCTGCAGAAAGATTTTCTGCCCATGTAGAGTTATCTGCACTGAAAGCAGTAGGGTATGCATACCGTTTGTTCCATGAACCTCTACGTTCAGTAAATTTGAACTGAGGGTCATCTGTTGGCTTTTTTGAAGCCATGGACACAAAGCGGAAGAAAGGATCCTGAGCCAGGTTGAGTTCAGATACACGATTGCCGAAATTAAACTTTCTACGCAGATCGCCAGTATCTAGACTGCTGCCTGTTGACCCAGGACTATTTACGTCACTGAAAGTGCCAATATTATTGCCACCTCCATATAATACGTCAGCCATTTGTCTGTCTCCTAATTATGTTCTAGGACAGGCAAAAGCTGTTCAAAGCTTTTTGTCGTGCCTATCCGAACAGGTTATCTAAATCACCGTCAACGCCCTTCAAAGAATCGAAAAGGCTATCTTCGACACTTTGCTCTTTAGAGCCTTGCGAGTTTGCTCCACTGGCACTTGTAGGCATTGTTCTCACTGTCTTCATTTGATTTAGCATATCCTTTTTAGTAGAATTTGCTGTATTGGCAGCTGTCTTATCTTTATTTAAAAGATAATGAATATCTTCTAAAGTAAGGATATGTTCTTTTGCAGCACTTACAAAGCCTTCATACTCCTGATCAGTCATCCCATGTTTTTCACGAAAAGCCACTTCCTCTTGCTTTCGATTAATCTCAGCTTGAGTTTTTGCGGCTCTTTGCTTTTCAGAGTTAAGCATCTGACTAACTCTTCCTTGAACTTGACGATCAACATGAGCTTTCATTAACTTTGCAGAATCTGAACTTGGATCTGACATTGCTTCATTAGCGTCATAAACAAAATCTTCATCTAATCCAAGTTGCTCTTGAATTGTCGCTGATGGTTTGCCACCATTAGTTAGATAGTTTCGAACGTGATCTACAAGACCACTGTCATTTTTCATTGCATCAAGAACAGGAATAAAAGGCTTCAAGTCGGTTATCTCTTGATGTAGCTTTTGAGCTTCCCTTGTTGAATCTTTATATCTTTGTTCCCAATCAACTGTGTTCTCGTTTTTGGAGCCTTCCTCGCTTTGGGCGTGGGTTACCTGATCGGGGCCACTATTTTGAGGAGGGGTTACCTCAGAGGGTTGTCTATCATCTTGTATTGCGCCATTGACATCATTTTCTAGCGCATCAAAGAAATCATCACTTGAGGGGCCAAATACTGCTTCTTCAGCTTGAGCAGGCTCTGGGTTGCCTTGTGTTTTTTCTTCCATGGTTTATCTCCTTATTGTATAAGTATATAAAATTATATTACTTGTTAGTTTACGATGCAATCTTTTTTTTATTCTTTTTTCATATTTTGAGATGCTTCTTTTACAGCAAGATCTAATTCCTTACCAGCTGTCTGCACTTCATTCTTCATAACATTACGTAAAAGTTTTTGTTCAGCTTCTGTTTGAAGTAATTCTGATTGTCTTGAACTTTGCACATTATGCTTATCTTTTTCAATTTCCATTTCAGCTTGCATTACTTTTCCTTTAATACCAGCTTGAACTAATTGACGTTCTAGCGTTTCAATCGTTCCATCTCTATCTTTAATAGCTTCTTCCATTTGACCAATTTGTCCTTGTAATTGTGAATACAATGACTTTCTTTTTGCTATTCTATCCTTATGTTTAATATCTGTTTCAGCTAAAACTGCTATATCATCTACAACTCCTAGTTGCATTAATTGTTTTAATTCTTCTAAATATGCCCATCTATTAACTGGTAAAGTAGAGCCTGCTACAACTGATACATCAAATTTAGCAGCTTGGAAGTCCATAGATTTTCCAATTGCTTCACCCATATCATTATATAATGGTATATTAATTTCTAATTCTCTTTGTTCTTGAATAGCAGAAGGCTGAACAATTCTAAATCTTTTATTAGCTGAATATACAGCTTGTGAAAACTGCATTGTTAATCTCCCTAACTGCCTTAATGCTGGTTCTATAGAATTTTGCATCCACTGTTTAACACGTCTTGTTCCATATTCATCTAAAGCTAACATCCCTCTAAATGTTTCATGCTGCTGCTGAGTATCTCCTTGCATTGAACTATAGATTCCAGCTAAATATTCCATGTCTCCTTTTCCTTGTTGAACTATAGAAAAGAAAGCATTTGATAAAGGCGCTGGAGGCACTGCGGTAGGAGGAGTAGCACCAGGTCGTATAGGCAATAAGGCACCAGGTGACGAAGAATATTTCTCCCAGTAATCCATGTCTATAGACCCTTCTTCATGCATCCAGCGCAAGCTACTACCTAACGATGCATTATGCACCATTATTTGGTGTGACTTGTTCATCTCTCTCTGTTTACCAATTAAAGGAGAAACTGCACTCATAGCAAATGGTGTTCCAGTCCATTTAAAATGAAATGGTACTAATGGATAATCTGTAATATTATTTGGAAGTACTTCTTCATATAATAATTTATCGCCTGCTACACATGTTTGTTTGATTCTATGAGCATGAAATCTCATTTGACCTACTACATTTTTAGCAAATTCCTCATCTTTAATTAATATTTTAAATTCTTTTTCACTAATAATTTTATTTTCTATTTTAGAAGTTTCATTTTGAAGTTCACTCATATACTGTTGCTCAGCTCCTTGTAATTGGGCTTGCATCATCTCTTGAGCTTTTTGCATTTCAAGTTCATAACGTTCTGGTAACATTTCTCCAGATTGAACTGCTGCTTCCATTTGCTGTTGTTGTTCTAATAATTGAACTTCCATTTCAGCCTGAAGCTCTTTCATTTTAACAGCAACTTGCTGTTGCATTTGTTTTAATTGTTCAGGAGTAGGTGGAACTCTATAGAAAATATTAATATGAGGTACTTTTAATTTTTCATATACTTCAAAAAACTCTATCATATTGTCTTCACTACCATCTGGATTTATCGCTTCTGCAGTAGTTGTCTCATCATTATAAGCAAATAATTGTTGCTCTGAATCTCCTGAAGCTCTTACACTCCAGCTATTTTGAGTCTGCTCATCTGAACTTGCATTCATAATTTTTCTTTTATGATCAGGAAATAATTTTATTAAATGATTTCTAGGAAGGACTTTTCTTATTAAAATAAACGCAGCATCTCTAAATAACATATCTCTAGACTTTGGATCAACATAAATATCAAATGGTTCTGGTTGCTGTATTACAACTTCTCCCATCCCATCATCTCTATCTGGATCAACAGTAAGCAACATATACCCAACGCTTTTACATATAGCATCATTTATAGCATTGGAATATAGAGTCGGACCATCAGAAAGGTTCCATATGTAGTCTGCCAAGTCTCCAAATACAGATGCAACATCTGAGTCTGATCCTTCTTTTCCAACTGCCTGCCAACGAGGATTATTCGCAGTTGCGTAAAAATTAAGCATCTCCACAACAGGAAGAATACGATTAATTGTAAATGTGGGCATTCCTTGTGCTTCAAGCAAATCCTTTTCTTCTTGTGTTATTTGTTCATCATGTGCAAAATCAAAACCTTTTTGGTTAATGAATTCCCACTGCTTCCTCGTCCAATTGTTCGACAGCTTGTACAGTTCTCTTACTTGATCTGGTCTTTTTGCTTTTGGTGTTCTTGCCATTTTTACATTCCTTTATTGGTAGATGAATGTGATCCACGTCACAAATTTTTGGGCATGCGTACCCCGCCTGCGGGCACTCATCTGATATATAATCTCCATATCTATTAAGTCCTAATACTCCTAGAGCGAATAATAGGTTGAATAACATATTCATAAGTCTTCATTTGGCTCTCCTTGTGAATACCCATACCGCTACATTTAATGCACCTATCCCTAAAAGATGATAACCCATTCCTCCAGTAAATAGATACAAATTTAACAATCCAACAATAAGATTTATCCATCTGATAAACCCTAGCAACTCATCTCGAAGTTGCATCATTTTTTCTTTTTCTTCATTTTTTTAGGTGGTCTTCCTTTTGTTTTACCATATGTTCCTTTTCCTGATGGCATATTATCTCCTTATGCTGTTGTCCATGACTTTGCTTTTGGTTTTTTCTTATACCATTCTCCATCCTTGTCTTTGGACATATTGCAAGGATATGCAAATTTACATGCATATGCTAATGCATCAATGGTATCATCATGAGCCATTCTAGGCCCAAATGTTATAATCTCCCTCTGTAGATCATAGTGGGTCTTTTTAATATGAACCTGACCTACAGAAAATCTTTGTGCCATTATCTCTTGAATCCTATCTCTTTTAGACATTCTAGTTCCTGGCTTTTCTTCTCTAAATCCTATTGAAAAATCATTCCTTCTCATCATCTCTGACCTTATAGCTTGAAATACTGGTTTAGACATTGTTGTATCCTCAATGGTAAACATTAAGGGTTTATATATTTTCGAATAATCAAAGACATAATCAACAATGCCTTTCTTATCTGACCCTGGAATACCAAGCACAGGGAGAGACCTTTTGCGAAGATATTCGAGAACATAAATGTTATTGTCCATATCGCAACCAATAAAGATGATAACACTGTAATCAGCATCCCTACGAATAGAATCCGTAGCAGGGTCAACACCCGCAAAAACATTGATAGGTTTAACATCACCATTCTCCGTTACTACACTACTTATGCCAGATTCTTCATCATGAATAAACTGACCATCCCAGTACTTTATATGCTCTCTTGTAAAGATTGCATCTTCTTCATTCTGAACTTCCATCATATATTCTTGATAGAATTTTTGAGGCTGTCCAGAATCTGCGTAAAACTTTTTCTTTCTTTCCATCTCTTTATGTCCGAACCATGCAGGCCATAAAGGAGTACCATCCTCTTGTAAAGCTTTATAAGTTATTACTTTCCAGCTATACGATTTGTTTTGTGCTTTTGCCTTAATATGCCCATCAAGTATGTTGGTAATGAAAGCATCATAATGAACAGGCGTACCATTAATTCTAAGCCTACCAGACTGAGGTTCAAGAGCAGGAAATACAACAGCAGTAACAAGATTTGCAATTTTGCTCCTAGATTCTGCAGTAATGGTATTATTTTCATCTTCAAAATCATCAAGGACAATTAAATCATATCTCTTGTGGAGCTTTGCTCCACCTCTAATTCCTGAAAGGTTTGATTTACTAATAAGCTTACATCCATTCTTAAGCTCGATATCATCTTCTGTCCATTTCCTTCCTTTTAAATCACCAAAATAATAACGAACCTTTTCGTTATATTCTAAATGGTACTTTATATAATCAAGATTAGGTACACTGATTTTAGAACTAGCTGCAACCCAACCATAAAACAATGGTTCTTTAGTAAAACAAAAGTCATGCATTATACTGCACTTAGTTAATACTGTTTTTCCATGACCCCTAGGAAGTACTATTGCTAATTGCCTAACATTAGGATCATTTATAGCATCCATTACTTCATAATGGAAAGGAGGTGTCTCAGACCTCATAAAATCATCAGGCAAGAATAACTTACCAAATGCTACTAAATCAGTATAAGCAAGTTTTAATGCTTCTTCTTCTTTACCAACATTGTGGAAATTAATGTTTGCCATGACTCTAATAATATATTAATTATATATTATGCAACAAGTTTTTCATTTATCTTAATCCATTACCACCGCGCTTGCGGCCGCGATTTTTTTTACCTTTTCTACTACGTGCCTCTACCTGAACAATAGCATTATTAGGTAAAATAAACTCAGGATTATTTAATGCTAATGTAAATAAAATTATTTTTAACATTTATTCCTTTAGTTCTTTAGGTCTTTGTATTTCTTCTAAAACATCTCCAGCAAACCCTTGAAAGACGGCCCCACTAAGCTGGGTAACTTTGGTTTGGGTCTTATCTTCGAGATCTAAAATATCGGAAAGCTTAAATAAAGCTTTTAACCTAGTTTCAGCTTTCTCATCGCCCTCTGCAACCTCTTTGATGCCTTTCAAAACTGATTTGTCATTTATGTTTAATTCTTTTAATATTGGCTTTAACTCTTCTTTCAATGATTTCTTAACCCTTTCTGTTTTAACTAATTTAGCTGATTGTTCTAATGCATACCTACGATTCTCTGTATCAAATGCTCTTAGATATGCCTCTTGTAGTGAGAGCCCCTTAGCAACAAACTGAACAAAGATTACCTCCCTTTTTGTTAGAGTTTTTCTGTCGAATATAAGATTCTCAGTCTTTTTGCCAGAGAGGCTCCACACATTCTCTCTTTTAGATGTATCCATCTTAGTCTTCGGGGTACATAGAAATGTACCTGTGCAAGTACCAACATAATGGCGTATTCGATTCTTTCCCCATGTAGCTTTCATTGTTCCTTTCCTAAGAATCTGAATAATACATCCATCATCCGCTTCCACCCAGTCGCCTATGTCGGCTTGCCGCCAGTCAGGGATCACACCTATCCCTGCGGGTAGCTCTTCCTTGTCGTCGAATACTTTATGAAATACATCTGAAACTTTATAGGTCCTCATTATCCTCTCCAATAATAGGTAGTTGTACACGTACTATAGCACGCAAGGTCTCAATTTCCTTATATAATTCTTGAATCACCTCTAATGATTGATTATACATTTGTTCCCAGGTCATGCATTTCCTTCCATGCTTTAGCCTTCTTACTTCCAAATTCTCTTTTTGCACATTTCTTGCAAAGCAATAGGCTTTTCCAGTCTACTAATGCAGGTATCTCAGGTTTAGCTATATATTGCTCTCTACCAAAGCTATCGCACATTTGACATTTAAACTGAGACTTTCCTAAATATTTAATAGTCACTATTCTCCAATGGTCTGCATTATCTTATTATCATCTCCTTCACCTACAGTTTTCGTTATTTTTTTATTCTTGCTTTTTTCATAATGCTTAGCTGTTTCTTTAGGGTCAATCTTTATTGTTTCATGCCCACCCCAGAATCTACGTTCATTTCTATATTGCTGTACCATTCTTGCTGTTTGATGGCCAAAGACTCCATCTGGTTTTAATTTATCCCAACCAGCTACATATTTATTTAAATAGTTTTGCAATACTGCCACGCTATCTGGTTCCATTAAATTCTCAGGACTTAATAGGTTTTCCATTGCAAATTGGATCTCTTTTGTTGATGCATCTTTACCTGGCATAATTACTCCTTTCTCGTACGCGCGTATTATATATTATATTATATATATTATATCTAGATATTATATATATATTATATTCTAACCCTTATAGGGTTAGATAGATATTATATTAAGATATCATATCTAAGCTTCTCCAACTTCATAAGCAGCTAAGATCTCTTTTATATCTTCTTCATCAAAATACTCTGCTAGATCTACATTACCTATTTTAGTAAGTTGTACTATATCTCCATGAGACTCATCTACTGTTTCCACTAGGTACTCAATTTCCTCTGTTTCTGGGTCGAATTCTATTGTTAGATGGTAAATACGCTTAGACATTTTATCTCCTTTCATTAATCAAAGTTATGTTCACTATTAGTACTAAAGGCAAGAGGTTTTAAAAATTGTAGCATTTTGGTATACGTCCTTATTGAGAGTGTGCACCCCCTATCGGGGGACTTTCGAAAACAGAATTTCGTTATTTTCGATTTTATATTATATATATTATAATTTATTAGTAGTTTTTTAATTTAATGGAGAATATCAATGACAAAAGAAGAAATATCAAAGGTAGCTAAGGAAGTAGCTACAATTATGAAGTCAACTAACAACGCTAACCAATACCATGATGATACGCCAGAAGGTGCATCAATGGACGCTGATGGTAATGTAATCTATCATGACCCAGCAGTTAAGGCAGCAGACGAAGCAGAGATGTCTATGCTATATTCACTGCCTAGAGGTGTTATAATGGTCAAAGGTAGAAATGGTACGACGATGATTAATCAATCTCAAGAATCACTAGAAGTTATTGCAAACTGGAAGAAGAACCGTAAGCAATATAGATCTCGTGTAAGAGTATAATTATTCCTTTCATACTGTAGAGGGAGGCTAGAGCAATCTAGTCTCTCTCCTCCCTATTGTACTATTACTTACTTATCATGACATATAATCGCATATAAAGCCCGTAACAGGGTCAAATACGCGAGAACTCACACTTACCCATACTTACTATCCATATTATATATATAGTAACTTATAGGTACACATAACACCTTAAAGGAGGTATTATAATGGATGACTTACTGTATCAAATAGTATCGCAGGTAGACTTTGACAATGATGAGCTTAAAGTCTTAAATGAATACATAGAATGGAGGTCTGATGATGATGAATGTAATGGCTAACTTCCTTCAAATGTTAATATTAGTTCTAGGTATCACGTCTTTGCTATACATAGTCTGTGTAGTAACTAATCAATTTATTCATTTCATATCAATGATCGTACATTGGTGGGATGATTACAAATCTTGACGTGACCTGATAGTCCTAAGCAAGACTTGAAAAGGCTTAATAATT
>CEUO01206760.1_pt1 | contig 17872 bp, 24 predicted proteins | sample 531391 | NCBI WGS metagenome assembly CEUO01 (sample SAMEA2622799, study PRJEB7988) | marine metagenome | isolation source: saline water (ENVO:00002010), including
AACTAATGACTCAGGATCTTTTGAAATTGATACTACCGGGAAGATAAAGACAGCAACAAAAGTTGGTAACGTTATCTTGATTAACACAGATGTTGACGTTCACGAGATGCGTTATATTGGACCCCCCTTTATATACAACCGAAGGAAGATTGCAGACAGTTGTGGTGTTATCTCAAGACAATCTATTGCAGCAGTATCCGGGTTTGCTGCTTGGATGTCTTATAACGGTAACTTCTTTATCTATGACGGTAGTGTGAGAGCATTACCTTGTGATGTTACAAAATATATTTCAGATGATTTAAACACAGTACAGAACGATTTAATTTATGCAGTTCCAAATTCCCTTAATAATGAAATCTGGTGGTTTTATGTAAGTTCTTCCGGTTCAGACATAGACAGGTATGTGATCTGGAATTATGTTGAAAACTGGTGGTCTGTTGGACAACTTGAGAGATCAGCTTTTTGTGATGTTGGAGTATTTAAGAATCCTTTGGGTATAGCATTAAACGGTCATATCTATGAGCATGAAAAAGCAAGATCTGGATCTGCAGTTAGGGAATCAGGAGTTGGTGAACCTACGAATACAAACCAGTTAAGCGAAGCTGATAGGACGTTATCTTTTGGTCTTTCTTCTGCTTCAACTAACGAAATGACGTTTGCCGAGACAGGTGCGTTTGAAGTGGGAATAGGTGATAGATTTGCAAATGTTAAGACTATGATCACAGATACTGTTGCAGGTGACAACGCACTTTCATTTAAGGTTTACTCTGCAGTTAATACTGACTCAACAGAAACAGTGTCTTCCAGTTATGCAATAGGAACAGACGGTTATACACATTTGAGGGAAACAGGGAGACACTTACGCTTGAAGATTCAAGCACCCTTCGATCAAGATTTTGAAATTGCTCCTTTAAGAGCACAAGTATCAGCAAGCGGGCGCAGATGAAAAGTATACCAATTGCTCCAGAAGGATATGACCAGAGATACCAGACTGAGTTAAACACAATTATAGAGGAACTTGACGAAAGTATGCTTAAGTTGGATCAGGCAAATTTCTTAACTTCAAGAACAGATAGTAGTGGGAACATAGATAATACAGGTGCAATCGTGTTGCAGTCCCCAGACGGTACATTTTATAAATTGACAGTGGCAAACGGAGGGGCAATATCAGGAACTGCTGTTACAAAGGACCAAACCTCTAACCCTTATGTTACCTAAGTGGCAGCAGGAACTAGAACGCTGCAAAAAATATCTTCTCCCGGTATTTGAAAAATATAATTCTTACAACTGGGAAGACGTAGTTGAGAATGTAAGGCAAGGACGTTGGTATTTACTAACACTGCCTAATTCGGCTTTGCTGATTGAGTTTCTAGAGTATCCAAGAAAGCGGGTTTTATATGTACTTGCAGGAGGAGGAACCCTTGAGGAAATAGTTAAGGCAGAAGATGATGTATTATCTATTGCAAAAGCAAGGGGTTGTGACGAAGTTGAAATGAGAGCAAGAGTAGGTTTTGAAAAAGTCACCAAAGAAAAAGGGTGGAAAAAACAGTATAGCGTAATTACAAAAAAAATAAATTAAAGAGGTAATATGTCAGATCCGTTTTCAAGGGCTTGGGATGCAGCAGGTGATCAGTGGAATGCTTGGTTTAGATCAGGTGGTGGTGGTGGTGGAAGTCAAGAATTTGGTGGACTGAGTGCTGAAGATCGAGAATTTAAAAAGATGCTTTATGATCAGTTTAGAGAACTGCCTGACGAATATGAAGCTTACACTGGTGACAGGTTTGCAGACAGATCTCCTGAAGAACTTGCCTTGCTTCAGGAAATGCAGGAAGGGGCAATGTATGACAAAGCCTCTCAGGATTTAGGTTTTGCGAGTGATATTTATAAAAAAGGTGCACAGTATGGCGTAGATGAACTTCAGAGTGATGCCGAGAAGTTTATGACAAGTGATCTTTATCGCAATGAAGTTAGAGATCAAATTTTAAGAGACATGAATCGTGGAGCGTCTATGTCTGGAATGGACCTTAATGCTTCAGCTTGGGGTTCTGGTGCAGGTGGAACGCATTCTCGTGGCGGGACAAGTGGAACCCAGAGGTTATTACAAAACCAGAACTATATGTCACAAGCAGGTGATGCACTTACAAAATTAAATTTTGGTGCATACCAAGACGCACTTAATCGGGCGGGACAACTGAGACAAGCTCGAGAAACTTCAGCAGGAAGGTATGGTCAAACTGCTCTTCAAAATCTCGGCATAGGACAGCAGGGTGTAGCGTCACGTTATGGTGCGTTCAGGGATGAAAGAGGAGACAGGCAACGTGATCTTGATTTGGCTTATAAAAATTGGCTAGATGAGAAAAACTTCGATATAAAGAAACTTGGTTTGGGGTCGCAACTTTTTGCGAATATGCCAATGGAAGAAAAAGTTGTAACACAGCAACCTGCAAGCGGAGGTAAATAATGAATAATTGGCCCAGTTATCTACCAACATCTATGACATACGATGATTTCTTAACAGATTTCCAATTTGAAGATTCTCCAGAGACAAGGCAAGCTTTTGAGCAAATGTTTAACTTAAAGTCTGGTGTGGATCATGTCCCTTTAAAAAACTTTGGTTTCTCACCCGGTCCAGTTGAACTTGCAGACAGGGGTGTTCACGGTAGGTTGATGAGTGATAATAAAGTCCTTTATGACACAACAGATCAGGAAGGAAGAAACTTCTTAACAGCAACTGATAGATTTTATAACCGGGATAACTGGAATCAGTCTGACTCTCTGGGTACTGATCCTGTTAGTCCTAAGTTTCTCTCAACATTTCCCGGGAGAATGTCTGGTACTGAGTTGGCCTCTTCTTATCCTCCCCCTGTTTCTGTTCCTACTGGTTCGAGTGGTCTTCTTTCTCTTGATGCAGCAGCAGGAACGTCATTACCTTATTCAGGAGAAGGAGTTTCTGAATCTTTAGCAGCAGAAACAGCAGCAGATTCAGCAACTGGTGGGTTAGGTGGTCCTGAAGCTTATGCAGCTAATATGGCACTCAACATGATTCCAACACGAGACAGGAAAAAACAGAGTACTCCTTTTGGTGATGAGGGTTCTGCAAGTGGAATTTTAAAAGGTGCAGGTAAGGGTGCTTTAACTGGGGCAACTCTTGGGAGTGTAATTCCCGGTGTAGGGACTACTGCAGGTGCGATAGGAGGAGGAATTCTAGGTGCAATTGGAGGAGCACAAGGTTATTTTGACTCAACGTCACCACCAACTATTAACTACTCAAGAGTTAGACAGGGTGGTGGTATGAGAGGTGGACTTTTAGGAGGTCTTTATGCCTGAACAACCCGGATTTTGGAGCGCAGAAAATTTCCCTTATATGCCTCTTCTGGCATTAGGTCAGGCAATACCTCGAGGATACCAATATCAATCCCAAATGACTCCTTATAAGCGAGATGCAAAAGGAGATTGGGGACGGGCTATTAATGAAAGCATAGATCAGTTCTTTGCTTTGTATCCTCAGTGGCAGCAGCAGAAGAGAGCAAATGCATTGCAGCGGGAACAACTTGCAAGGCAGCGTATAGAAGATCAGCACCGGGCAAAGCTTCGTCCTTTTGAACTCAAGCAACTTGAAACAAATCAAAAACTTCTTGAGCAAAAGTTACAGATGCAGGAGAACTATCCTCAAATGGTGAAAAACCTCAAGATCCCTGATCAGTATAAGAGTTTCCTACTAGGACTTCCACCTGCAGAAGGGTTGAAGATGATGCAGAGTTATATGACTCAGATGATGAAGCCTAGAACTCAAGTGCTTCAAGCAAATGATCCAAATAATCCTTTCCCGGGGACCCCTGTTAATGTTGATCCCAGTGGGAAAGTTACGCCTATTAATATTCCTCGAAAGAAAATTTCTGTCCCAGACGGTGGAATTCTCCCTGGCGGCTCTATAAACCAAACTGGGAAAACTATTCAAGTTGATCCACTAACAGAAACAATGACTGCACCTTTGGGGACTACACCACGAAGGAATATTGTAGCTGCTACAGCAGATCACCCACAGGTAAAAGCATTAGAAGCTGAGTTTGGTTCTGACTATGTTCAAAGGATGTTACCTTACTTGAGAGAAGACAGAACATTTGTAAGAGAAGGTCAACCCGGTGAGTTAATAGTTAGCAAAGGAGTGGAAACATTAAACAAAGATCTTCAAGAAAGATTAATGCAAGAAAGGAGGCCAAGTGCATCTCAAAGATTTAAAACACAATTTGCAGGTAAAGAAAATCAAATATCATCTTACGCAGATCTTGAACCGTTTGCGGGAGCACGCATTGAATCTCAGAAAAACTTTGCACTCACGAATTTATCTCCTAATCACCCGCTTTACAAAATGGCAGAAGATGACTACAACCGAAGATTCGTCCAAATAGGTCCAAACGGAGTTTTGGTTAGTGAAGGGTACAGAGGAGAATATAAGGTCCCCGGGAAGAAGGGTTTTACTTCTGGCAAACCTGAGTCAGTCCGTGTTAACCCCGGTGACACATTGGGTAGTATTATTAAAGACTTTGAGGCAAGAGGAATTAAAGTGCAACCTTCTCAGGTAATTGCTGCAAATCAACATTTTTTTCCAGATGTCAACGGTAGACCAAGTCCTGATAAGATGCTGACTTCGGCACAACTCGGAGGCGCAGAAATGATTATCCCCACTGGAGGTCCAGCAATGACTGATGCCCAAATTGGAGAGACTCATAGGACTGATTTCCCTGTTGGGGGTGCTAAACACAGGACAGTAGTATTGGACGGTATAGGTACAATTCATTCTATGAAAAATGCTACTCTTAAAGAAGAGTTTGAACTGAACAGTAAATTGGGCAAGATGAGAGAAATGGAAAGTAATGTTCAGGAGATGCTTGATCTTCTTTATGATCCAAAAGCGAGGAACTGGTTTAAACTTGGAACTGAAGAGAGAGGTAAGGTAAATGGTATTCGTTGGAGACTTGTTAATAACATTCAGGTCTTGCGTGATTTTGGTGTTCTTACTCCCGGTGAGATTGAAGTTATTGAAGAGTCTCTTCCTGACATGAACTCCTTCTTAAATCTCTTAGCTTCAGATTTCAAGCATAATAGTTTTGGGGAAGTGGAGCATAACGGAGAAGTTATTTTTGAAGGAGGATCTGAGAGATTTATTAAGGGTGCTTTACAAGTCCTGATGTCAGAAGCAAGGACAAAACAGAATTCTATCAGGGCAATTATGAACGCTTATGGGATACCAGAGATAGGGTTTGAAATAGATATTTATAATCCCCCCGGTAATAATATTAGTCCCCAACAATCAGGAAGTTCATCACAAATTGATTCGTTTAGATCAAACTAATGGCAGAAGCAGAAACTAATAATATGTCAAATTTGGAAGGGGCTTTAAAACCCTTCTCAAATACTTTTGACTCAATTCGTGCACAGGTTGACGCAATTATTGCAGAGAGAGACCGGGTTATTGAAGTCTATCCTGATCAAGCTGAACCAATTAACAGAATGGCACTCGATCAAATTAATGCAACCTTGAGTGACGCAGGAGTCTCACCTAATTCCTATCGCAGGGCACTTAATACTGAAAAGCAGTATTCTCAGGAACTTGGTGCTGATCCTTTTATGACAACAAAAGGAATTGCAAGAGCACTGGGTCAGGGTATTTTCCTTGGAGCAGGTGACGAACTAGAAGCATTCGTTACGCATATGATTAAGAACAAACTTCTTGATAATAAAGGCAACAAGGATCAGACATATATGGAAGTGCTCACAGATATTCAGGCAGGTATCTCAGCATTTGAAAGAAAGAATCCCGGTGTCTCGCTAACCTCTGAAATTTTAGGTGGGTTATATTTTCCCTTCTACACAGGACTTGTCCGGGGTGCACGAGGTCTAACGAAAGGTGTCTCTAAGCTTGGACCGGGAGGAAGGGAAGCTTTATCACAGGGTCTTGTTGGTGCAGGAGCAGGTACATTTTATTCCTACGCCAAGGACAGGAACGTTAGTCCCCTTGATCCGCTTATTGGTGGTGGAACTGCTGCGGGATTCTCAAGAGCATTGACAAAGACAGGTGAGGTTAGAAGACAGGCAGATGCAGATATTGCAGATATTGAAAAAGGATTCCAGACACAAGTTTCAGGTCCGGGTGGGGTGCAAGTAGACGCAAAAAAAACTATCCCCTTAATGACCAAATTAAAAAGCAAGCTTCCAAACGTTCCCGCTGCTCCCGGTGGACCTCCGGGTAAACCTCCCGGTGAGTTAGGTGAAGCAGGTAGTCAAAGCTTTCATGAAGCTGCAATGAGAGAAATTATCCAGGCAGCAGATGACGAGGGAGTTACTTTCCAAGATCTGATGATGCGTCTTGATGACTATGTTAAGGCTAATCTGGGAGAGTACACAAGAATGATTGACTTAGTTGAGGAAGGAGGTGATCTCGCAAGAACAATCCGAGGTGTAACGATTGATAATCCTAAAGCGTCTGTTGCTAAGAAAGATTTCCTGAAGAGACAGATCGAAGCAAAGCAGAGAACTCTCCCCAAGATCTTTTCTCTATTTGATCCTGAAGGGAAAATGAAGTCTGTTGGTAACAATATTCACAGGTGGTTGAATAAGTCAAAAGAGACTAGACAGAAAAATGCACAACCACTATATGAGGAGTTTGACAGAATCACTCTCTTTGATCCTACACAGGAGGGAGGTTCTCAACTTGGTGGACAGTTGTGGAATCGTATCAACACAGCAATGGAGTGGGATAAAAATATTAAGAAAGCTTGGACTTCTGCAGCAGGGAAACTTGCTTGGAATGATCCCCGGCTTGCACACACCCTGCAAGATAATATCTTAACCGGGAAACGCTTTAATGCTTTTAAGAAAAAGCTTGACGGTCAGATAGGAGAGTTACTAGCAAAGGGTAATCTGGAAGAAGCAGGAGATCTGATAAAGGTTAAGAATGAAATGATTGAGACAGTGGATAAGATTGTTGAGGAGATAACTAAAGCAAATCCCGGGGAAGGAGTTTACCAGAGAGCAAGGAATATTTACTCAGGATCTCATGCTTCGGATAATGCATTTAACTTAGGAACAGGATCAGTTAAATCGCACAGTGGAAAGAACTACTCCGCTGATGAATTTGAAGTCCTCTTTGATAAGTTATCTGATTCTGAAAAAGCTTTCACTCGGTTAGGTTTGGGTCAGGGGATAAGAGAAGTTCTGGAAAAAGATATGACCGAGTTGACCCCGAATGTCAGGAAGTTAATATTAGGAGGTGCGGAACCGAATCACCTTGAGAGAAAATTTCATTATGTATTCAAGGATGATACTTTTGAAAAACCTGTTGCTTGGTTAGGCAAAGCGGGGGTAAAACGAAATAAGACTGGCAAGCAACGTTCAAAAGAATTTGTTGACATTCTAAATAAAGAAGCAAAGTTTCTGAAGTCCTACCGAAGTCTTTTTGGTGGATCAGATACTGCTGCAAAAATGTCTGACGTTAACAGGGTGACAAATAAAATTTCTGACGTAGTTGATACAGTAGCCGACTTAGGACCAGAGGCATTAATTCGACAAGGTGTTCCTTCTGTAGGATTATTCTCTAAGGGTGGTAATTATATTTCTTCTAAGTTTTCTGAGGCAAAGAGAAGACAACTTGCCCGGGAAAAATATGGGAGTGAGATTGCTGAGTTGTTAATGACACCGGGTGGAACAGTTAATGCCTCTAAGCTTAAGAAAGTTCTACAGGATTTAGATAACTACAAGAATCAACTTGATCTTGAAAAAGGTCTTCTTGGATTCTCACCTTACAAACAGGGAACTCGTCTTGGTAGGTACTCGCTGCTCCAACCAGATACAGTTCCAGAAGTTGTTTTCCCTACAGATGTTTGGGAAAATAAGTAAGGGGTGTGTAAGTAGTTAAAACTGTTTTGTTGGTGTAAGGGGTGTCCCGAGAAAGTTCTTTTGTGTCAACTGCAAGGGTTTACAGTGGATAAAAAATTAGTAGATACTGAAACAGTATCTTATTACTATGTCACTGGTTAGAACACAAAGTAAGTGATTGCAAGGAGTTTCAAGGTATTGTGCTTGTTAACTTGGTAAGGAAGGTAGATTTTGTAAGGGGTTATGTAAAGGGTTAGAAAGTTGTAAGGGGTGTCCCCTGTCCCCTCAAGGGACACCTATTACATGAACTTTATGATTTTTTCTTACCTTTACTCAAGCCAGTAATGTTATACGAGCTCAAAGCTTGTTTTGCAAGATGTTGAATGTTATGCAATTCAGGATCAGCTTCCGCTAATGTTAAGATAACGATCTCCAACTTCCTGATCCTGTCATTCTTTTCTTCAATTATTTTTGAATAAATGTCAGGGACACTAAGTCCCTTAACATTTCGATTGGTGAATTTCGGGGAACCTGTTTTCATATTTCTTCTTCCTTTCTCTTTTCAAAGAGTGGTTTACCGTCATAGGGTTTCGTTAATACTGGGAAATCAGACCCCCTTTCACTAGCCCGGTTGTACTTCTCATTGAAGAAAACATTTGGGTTTTCCTTGTCTTCAAAGTAGCGTTTAAGATCAGATAGGTCATCAGTCAAATCAACTACATTGTAAATATATTCCTCGTCTAACAGATCTTGTTTCCCAAGTTCAATTTGCTCAAGAATATAAGTCACAGCATCTGCTGCATTTTTTATTTCATTTAGTTTCATCATGCAACCTCTTTGATTGGATTGATTTCAATTAGTTTTCTACCACCCTCTAACTGGGGATTCTGATTCCGAAGAGTTCTCACAAACTTCTTACCAAGGAAGTTCTGCTTCTCTTCAACAACATGATTAACTCTTGTTGAGTTTAGGTATCTCTTCGTTGTCTCGATCTGCTCGTGACGCAAAAAAGATTTTACTATATATATGTCACCAGTTATTTCAAACAACTCAATGGCCCCTGTATGACGAAATGCGTGCCAGGGTTGCTTACCAAATATACCAAGGTCATTCAACTTCTTTGAGAACGCACTGGTGTAAGAAGGTCCGTTAGCATACCAAGGTGATCCACTAGGCTTTGCCAAGATATACTCTTCAGGATCTCTTCCTTCAAAGTCCTTCTCGAGAAAAGAAATTAAGGTATCATTCGAAGCAAAAAGAGTTGCAACACCTGCATCCTTTTCAGCTAACTTATATCCCTTCGCTTTTGGAAGAATAAAAGTTGAGTTAACTGGAGAAGTTTTTTGCCAGTGCTTAATCTGAAGATGAGCAATCTCGTGTACCCTTGCCCCGGTGAATCTTGCCAAGTAAAATCCACGCAAGAAGTTTTTATTCTTCCCGCTTTCATAAAGTTCCCGAGCATGAGACTCAAACTTTTCAAGTTCCTCTTCAGTAAAAGGGACACTCTCAGGTTTAGGTTGTGGAACTTTTGGATACAAAGGAATTGAGTTAGTGTATCCCTTAAGCTGAAGGTACTTAAAAAACCTCTTAATCTGCTGCTGAATGAGATAAAGAGAAGACTCTGCTGTATTACCCTTCTGGACTAAAGATCTTAGTCCTGCGATGATCTTGAAGCCTGTACCGTCAAACTTTAATTCCAGTTCGTCAAAGCGGTAATCACCAAGTCTTTTTGTGAATCCTGAATCGTGAGTTATTAAAAGATTCAAGGCTTTTGACTGTGCTGTCTTATAGGTGTGAAGTGACCTTATATTTTGAAGTTCAATCGAAACATAATCGAAGTATGCAACCGAAGCTTCGTCTAATGTCTTCGCAGTAATAACAGGAGCAACTTTTTCTGCCTGTTTGTTCTTGATAAAGTCTTCCCTTTTTTTAAGGAGTTTGGAACGCAGTTCATTATGAAAGCGGATCTCCTTATTATTATAGGAAGGTTTTGGAAGTTCATTATCTACTGCATATTCTGCTGCTTCGTAATCAAACTTACCTGAAGTTGTTGCCGAGATCCTTCTTGCATATTCCCTGAACTGACTAAGGTCTGCAAAAAGAACTGTTTGCTTTGGTAGGTTCACACCGTCAGTTGATCTGAACTTTGCAATGACGTTCTTCCTTGGTCTGAAAATTGTGATTGGCTTAAATGCACTCATATTGCTCCTTTGGTTGTGCCCCCCGAAGGGGCCGGGTGGATTATAAGTTTTGAATAGCGATTCGCCTTAAGTTCTTCTTAAAAAATGCTGCCAGTTCTCGATCTGAAACCGAGGCTTCAAGCATTACAATTATTCTGTCTCTGAGATCTAGGAATTGAAGATGCTCATCCAAATCCTTGCGAGTTCCGGGGGTGTTAAGTTCCTCAGTCAAAATCCCAAAAAGAAGTTCCAGTTCTGGGACACTTCTGCTTTCGTGGAATTCATCTTCGATCTGATTAACGAATTTTCTTAACTGTTCCAGTTTCATATTGCTCCTTTATTTAGGTTAACTATTAATTACTTTCAATATTTATATTACGCTAATTATAACTATATGCAAGCAAATAATGAACAATATTTAATCTTTTTTTAATATTTTTTAAAATATCTTGTGATTAACTGAAATTATTGACGAATTTAGGGGGGTGTAAGATGTGTAGTTTTTGGATGTAAGGGGTGTTTTGGGGAAAAAAGTGGTTGCCCCCTAGAAAAAGGGGGCAAATTTTGAGGGGTTACCGAGTAAGAATTTCCTTAATAGTTTGGAATTCTTTTGAAACCTTTTCTTTAAGTTGTTGTCCTTCTTTGATTGAGTGACATCTTAACTTGTCAAGGTTAGGATTTTTATTTTCCCAGAGTCGAAACATATCTTCTACTGTGTCTTTGGACTCTGCTTCAAGTTCAATCAAAAACTTCTTCATGACTTCTTTCTCCTTTTTATTTAGTTAAGAGAGACTCGAGCCTCTCAATATGAAACAGCAACTTCTCCTTTTCCTTATCCCAATCTCCTTGAAGATCCAACTGGGATTTTTCTCCTCTAAGAATATAGTTCATATCGTAACCTGCTTTAGCTACTCCTATTAATATATGTGCAGAGGGTAGAGAGTTACCCGCCAAGGCTTTTGACAATTGCCCGGCATGACAGGGAATCTTCGAAGCTAACGTCCTCTGGGAATCCCCACGTTCTTGCATCTGTTCCTTAAACCGATCCAAGATTTCTTGCAAATCAGAAATTTTTTTAACTGAGGGTAATATTTTTCTTGTCATTAGTTATTTAATCTGATAGATTATATATTCAATTATTACTCTCTGGCATTTAAGTTGCTTTACAGAGAATATTGATTACTAAGTGAAAGGGCAAGGAAAAAAATTCATAGGGGGGTATTCAGAATTTACTGAGTCTGCAATTTGCTCCTTTCGGCAGTAAACCCCCCTTTCTTACTCAAGGATGAGCATGAAAGGATACTATGTCTAATGAAAAAGAAAAACAAATTCTTTTTTCTCCCACCAAAAATTTAAAAGACACTAAATTCTCCCCAGACATTGAAGGGTTCACTGAGGGTGAACTTACTATCCCCCCGGACTGGTTCCCGGGATCAGAATGTTTCTTCTGCGTGGATTCATATCCTTCAATAGTAAATTGTACCGAACAAGAGTACCACAAGATTCAAGCATTCTCTAACTCTTTTGGTTCCACCCTTATTAATGAATCACCGTGGTATCAAAAAGCTTGGGAAGGAATCGAGCCGAGTAGACCAATGATCTTAGGTTCAGCAGCAGAATTATATTTGGAACTCCTCGCTGAGTTAATCAAGGCGCAAAAATATGTGTCCTTAGATAAGGTGGATTTCAACGTGGGGAAGATCTTGGATAGGGTTGCAGTGATGCCACTCTGGGAAGGAACAGGAAGCAGGACCAAGCAGAAAGATTTTAAAATAGCTAACAAGGGAAAGCTGATTATTACAGAAAAGGAATTCGATACGATCATGATGATGATGAAATCCGCATTATCAAATAATCACCTTTGGGAAAGATTGAACGGTACTTGGCAAACTGTGATCTTGTGGATCGAGGACGGAATCCCTATGAAAGCGATGCTTGATCACATAACTCAGAACCTTATCACCCGGAATATGAAAGTTCCCGGGGACCTGAAGACAACCGATATTGGAAACCCAAAAGCTTTCCACAAGAAAATGTATGATCGCAATTATGACCTTCAGGCATACCACTACACAGTTGCACTTCAAGCACTCTACCCGGAAGAGACTATCGGAAAATTTATCTGGTATGTCTTGGAGACTGAGCACCCTTTTGGCAGCGGAATTTATTATGCAGATGATGTTGTTCTTGAAAGTGGAAGAGCAAAAAGAGCAAGGGCGTTAAATATTTGCAAACAACTTTACAAGAAAGGGGAACTCGCTGAGTTTCCTGATTACTCACCTGCTGGTCCAAAGGAATTTACCTTGTGGGATTGGCAGATTAACAAAAGCCTCAGAATGGAGCAAGAAAATGAGAGCACAATCTAAGTTAACAAAAGAAGTAGTGTTAAAACACTGCAATATATATGACGAGGAGTTCAGGGTAACAGTCCCTGATTCGTCATTTAATCTGCAACGTACATATGAAGTAGCTGCTGCAGAAGTCATGAAAAATAAACGTCTTCAGGAGTGTTCAATTGAAAGCATTCTTGAAAGCGTCAAGCAAGCCTGTTATCTGGGACTTGAACCCTCTTCAGTTTCAGGTGAAGCATATCTAGTCCCCTACGGTAATAAATGTACACTCGTTATCGGATACAAGGGGCAACTCGAATTAATGTATAGAGGTGGTCACGTTATCTCAGTTTGGGCATATCCTATATATGAGTCTGACCTGCCTAACGTTGACATTCAACTCGGCACAAATCCCCAGGTGAAACACTCTCCTACATTAAGCGGTAACCGGGGTGAACTTGTTGCCGTTTATGCGTGTGCAGAAATTCCAAACTCTGACCAGATTAAATTTGAACTTATGACTCGTGAAGAGTGTGAGCGAATTAAGTCTAAGTCTGGTGGAGCACATTCAAAAGGTCACCCTTGGAATACAGATTATGAAGCAATGTGTCTCAAGTCAGTTATTAAGAAAATGTCAAAGACAATTAGCAAGAAGCAAAATGCTCATGCTGATCGTTTAAGTTTTGCCTCGGTAGCAGCCGAGGATACTGGTGAGGGTCAGACTATCACTTTAGGTAGTAGTGACTTTCAAACTATAACTCAAGAAGAGGAGATTGAAGATGAAGGATCTATCACTATCAGCAGTAACGGCAGCAGTCAACTCAGTGCTATCGAAAAAGACAAGCAAAACGCTCCGAAAATCAATCGAAGCGGACGTAAACCTGAAGAACTCATTGAAAGAGGAGAGGAACAGACAGAAACTCCTCAGAGCACACAAAAGAGTCCTAGACAAAGAGGCCGACACGCAGCAGCGTAAAACTTCTTTTGAAACTTATTTAATTATGAAAAACTCTGAACTTTGTTCGTCTAATCCTAACTGTTCTATAGGAAAATTAAGTGACTAAAAAAGAGTTAGAAAAGAGGCTTAAGGAATTCGAGAAAATCCTTATAGAAATGAGGAAGGAAATCTCTGCTTTAGGCTTCACATTAGCACAGCATCAAACATATTTTGAACTGCTAAAAAAGTTAACAGATCAGAATAAAATAGATGTTGTTAAAAAGTAAAACTAAAGCGGGTTTTAGTGATAGCACTAATCGTATTAGATGCTATTTTTACTCACTGTTTGCGCTAGATGAAGATTGGACAGTGAGGGGGTTTGGTTGGCCCCTTTTGGAAACTAGTCAGGATCTAAAGTTTCCCTAAGACCCGCTTCGCTTTAAACACTTAAACTATAAACTTTATTATGAGCACTCGAGGAAGTGAATACGCTAAGAACAAAAAAGACCAGTATGGTAGAGCAGTACCAGAAGTAGTTATCCCTAAGATATACCAGAAAAATTATCGTCATCAGCTTAAGAAAAACAGGTTTGGAAATTGATTGAATATCTAATCTGGAAACACTTAATTTGGATAATCTTAACGTGGTCTATCATAGAACACTGGGGTCAACCTCACGGTTTTTAATATGAAATCACCTAATCATTATCTTAAATCTGATATACAACCCTTGGAGTATATTATTGCTAATGATCTCTCATTTATTGAGGGTAATATTATCAAATATGTTACAAGGTACAAACACAAGGACGGTGTTGAAGATCTGCTAAAAGCACAGGAGTATTTGAAGCTTTTAATTGAGAAAAATAACGATCCTAAACGTTGAGAAATCTATTATCATTTTAATATTAAACAGGATGAAGAAAATGTTAGCAAAAGCAAGAAGTAAAGGCAGACCTTTTAAGACGTTTAAACACGTTGGAAGAGGTAGGCCAAGTGAGAGTATTTTAAGAGCATTCTTGTTTCATCTAAAATACTCTAAAGCAAAGCACGTTCTCACAGAGTGTGAGCATCGTGGAATTACTATAACCCAATATTTCGATGACTTGGTTTCTAAGGACATTGAAAAAAATAAAGGAAGGTAAAAATGGCAGGAAGACTAATCTGTAATATGTTTAATAACCCACCAGACGAAGGATCAGGACGTGACGAGTATTTCTCTGGTCAATGGCCCTTCGGTGGGAAAGTTATGCTCTGGCCTCGCTCAGTAAAAGACAGTGAGGGTAACTGGGTAGCACCACCAGAGAACCAGCCACAGTGGCAACTGAAGTGGTATCCTGACGATGATTCCGGGGGTTCCGGATTCTAGGGTTATCTTAACTCTCAAGGATGAGGCATCGTGCTCATGGAAGAGCAGCAAAAACAAGATTCTTATATAAAACTTTTTCGCAAAGCGAGAAAGAATCCAATCTTTAAAAAGCCTCTCACATTTCACTATTTCACCTACTGCATTTTAAGTGCTTGGTGGAATGATGAACCCACGACATTCAATTTAGGGGGTGTCGATGTCTCAATTTCCAAGGGTGAATTCGCTACAACGCTGCAGAGATCCTCTTACGAAACTGGACTGTCAATCCAGAATATTCGTACTGCTATCAAGCAGTTAAAGCTAACAGGCATGCTAACAGAAGACCTAACAAGGTCTCTAACAAACGGTGGAAGGGTTCTAAAGGTATGTAATTATTCACTTTATCAGGCTAAAAAAACAGAGGGTAACAAACCTTCTAACAAACCCTCTAACAGACGAACTAACAGACAAATAAAGAATATAAGTAATAAAGAAAGTATTAATAAACCCCCTTATATTCCCCCAAGGGGAAAAGGAAAAGATTCTCACAGATCTGGGATTCGAAATGCTGCACTTTTTAGACAACTGGTTAGGGGATATCTTGAACTAAAGGACAACGACAAATCATATGACGGGAAAATAAATGAAAAATATAAGCGCAACAGAACTGCAAAGGAAGCAAAAGAAGAACTTGAACGAGAAAGACGTAACCAAGGACGTACTCCAGTGGGCAGGTCTTCGAGGAAAGACAGTCAGATTGTTTCGAATGCAGACAACAGGAATTCCAGACGGCAAAGGTGGGTTTCGAACAAACAATGAAAAAGGTTCTCCTGACTTTATCGGTGCATACCAAATGGCAAAGATCCCGGTACTGTTTGCATTTGAAATAAAATCTCCAACTGGAAAGCAAAGTGACTCGCAAAAGAATTGGCAGAAGAGAGCAGAAGGATTTGGGATCAACTATTTCATCATCAAAAGTTGGGAAGAAGCGGAAAGTGCGATCCAGAAAATCCACAAGAAGCATGCAAGAAAAATCTCCTACTCGTTCCTCGGTCCTGCGTACCCGGAACACGTTGAACTCGAAAAAGACCTCTGGACAGAACTTAAATCTTCCACCGGGGAAGTTAAAAGAACAACTAGACCAAGCACTATCCCAGATCCAAAAAACAAGAAGTAGCTTGACGCAATTTGAGACTGTTAAGGAAGCTGAAGAATTTGAAACTGAGATCAAGAAATATCTTCCAGAGAATATTGGTGTAGGGATCATTCGAGAAAAAGACGTTAATTGCTATGAGATAATTTACAAGACGAAGTTCGACAAGGAACTTGAAGAAAGAAGAATAAAACAAATCAGGAGATCTTTCCTGAGAAGAATGAAAGTTGATCAGGATATTGAAGATGAAATCAAAAGAGCACAGCAAAGAGCCTACTGGGCCAAAAAAAATAGAGAAGATAAAATCAAAAAAGGGATTAAGGAAGCAAAGAACAGCAGAACTAAAAAATGACCCTGAGTTCTGGTCCCAGGTCTGGATGATGTTCGAGAACGGTGCTAATGCCTTAACGATTGCCCAGGCTTATGACATTCCCAAAATGGCAATCTATAAGTGGGTTCAGGAAGATCCTGAGAAAGCCAAGAAGGTTGAGGAATATCGTCATATGAGGGCAGACGGATCTGCAGACTCAGTTGCTCAAAAGGCAGACAAGTTAGAGCAGGTATTTGAACAGCAGATTGCCGAGGGTAAACCAAACCCTGCATTAGGAAACCTGATATTCCAGATGCGGACTTGGGACGCAAAGACAGGAAACCCGGACAAGTATGGTGACAAGAGAAAGCTAGAAGTGACTCAGGATACAAGGGTGCAGCACGTTCAGCAGTTAAGAGATTTGAACAGAAAGAAGATAAAAGATATTACTCCCAAGAAGAAACGTCTAAAAAATAACGAGGATTTATAGTGTATAGTCCTGCGCTATTTCTAACTTACAAAAGGAGGAATATGAAAAAAACAGAAAAACTACTACAGATATTCTTGATCACTTTGATTGCTATCTTGACGCTATCTGTTGGTGTGGTGACTAGTCGAGCTAATGAGACTGAAGCCAAATACACTGGCACTTATGACACAGGTTACGTCAGGACGTTGTGGGCTTATTGTTACAACACTTCGCTACAAAAGAGAATGCACCCCGGACAAGCTACACCTTACTGTGACTGCATTGTTGACACTATCAGGACCAATCATACCAAGGAGACACTTGAGGGTCTTACAGGCAGGATAGAGTTGTTTAAGAGGTACGCAAATGAATGTGGGATAAAGTTGTTTGGACCTGCTCCCACGTCCCTCGGAGAAACTCTCACGCATGCGAGGAAGCTTCCTATCGGTGCTAATCGTTGGTTACAGTCACAGTATTTCGGTCAATATTTAACCAAGCCAGTATTGCCAAGGTTTGACGAGGGTTGACAGTATTATGTAACGGGTCTTGTAAGGGGTGTGAGTTAAAATATGCGGGATCTTGGTTATATTGAGGCATATAAAATTAGGCCCCCGGGGGGTGGGTGCTGAATAAAAAAATGTCCCCCTTAGATACATGTCAAAACCCTATTATTATTTTATTTTTTTTTATAATTTTGTGGACAGGAAAGGCGGGGAAGAGAGGGGTAAAGGTGAAGGTGTAATAAGATGCCGAGCATTTGCATGTCACCCTGTCCACACTAACTTTAGAAGAATACATGAATGATAAATTTACTAGATTTGTTCAGTGGTATCGGTGGATTCTCTCTTGCGTCAAGTTGGGTAGGGGGTTATCGAACTGTAGGTTTCTGCGAGATAGAGGAATTCTGCAGAGATCTCTTAAAAAAGAACTTCCCTGGGATTCCAATATTCGAGGATATCAAAAAACTCCACCCGGAAGACGTTATCAAGCAGGGAGAAGTGGTTCACTTAATGAGCTCGGGTTTTCCTTGCCAAGACCTGTCTGTTGCCGGGGTTCAGAAGGGGATCACAGCAAAACGTTCAGGACTCTTTTTCGAGATAATGAGGTTAAGTGACGAATTCTATTCTTATAGCGGTGTTAGACCCGCACTCCTGTTGGAAAACGTGCCAAACATCCTTTCTGGAGGAAAAGGAGAGTGGGCAAGACTTGTTTACCGGGAAGTGGCCTCGAGAGGGTATGATTGTGAGTGGAAAATTATATCAGCAAAAGA
>CEUO01002529.1_pt1 | contig 17838 bp, 19 predicted proteins | sample 531391 | NCBI WGS metagenome assembly CEUO01 (sample SAMEA2622799, study PRJEB7988) | marine metagenome | isolation source: saline water (ENVO:00002010), including
GTGTTAAAAACATGGGCTATCCAGATTGTGAATGTGGAAAATGTTAAAGAGAAAAAAAATTGAAAAATTTGAAAACGAAGCCCACAGAACACAACAACAAAACTATATACAAAACAATGGAAGCCCTAAAGACACTTGTGGAAGAAATGGAAGTTATGAACTTTCTTCAAATGCTACAAGATGACACTCAAAATGAATTAAAATATAGTGTGAAACAAAATACTCAAGAAGCCCATAGAGGAAATTATAATTCTATATTCGGCAGTGTTTTATTTAGTTATTGTCTTAATCATGGCAGATTAGCTGATGCTTTAAAAATTCATCAAAAAATAAATGATTTTGACCTATATCTTTTAGAAAATGATATGCCAGATGATGAATATGAATGGTGTAGAATAAATGGAGAAGATTTGAAAGCTGGTGAATATCATAGACAAGTATGCGAAATGATGAAAGAACAATATGATAGAAGAGATAGACTTATCAAAAAGTCTGTGGAACTGATGAAGTTAGATTGTTATAAGGAAGTCTATAAAGTTTTTAAAAGAGATAGTAATATATTTCCAGAAGATGGTTTTGATGATATCTATAAGACTTTTATGGAATGTCCATATGATAGAACACTTAATTTCACAAGAGACCCTTTTGAATAAAAAAACCAGATAATCTTCATGGTTTATATGTGGAAATTTGATGGATTTGTATAGGGAAAAAAAATTGATTTTTGAAAATCCTTGAGTTAGGATTATCAAAAAACAATCTAATATAAACTAAAATGGTTATGACAAAGGACATACGAGCGGTGGGCTGGGGAATGATTAATATGAATACATCATGGGCGGATGATTATATTCACGATGTATGGAGACTTGAAATTAAACCAGAAGGTGAATATAATAAAACTGATTTATATGACCTATATAGATTTATGGAGAATAAAATGGATCTATATTTAGAAAAAATAATAGAGAAAAATGAAAAATTTGACACTTATGATTTATTTGAGATGATGATAGAAGACGAAGATATTAATTTATTAGCCCATAGAACTCATGATAAAGTGATAGATGAAGAATAATTTATTAATATTAAAAATATATTCAGTTTAACGATATTAAATTTTTATATTTGTTTAGATTATATAAAATGGCATCATCTCAAATAGCACAGCTCACAGACTATAGCGTGGATATGGACGCTGAAAATGTTATGGATGTAAGGACTGAAAAGTTAGACCCCATAGTCTCCAGTGCTTACAGATACACTTTTAGGCTTGATACAGCAGCCTATTTAGATAAAAACACCATGCTTTTATTTAAGGTTAAAGCTAAAACTGGTGAGGCAGCGAACAATATTAGACTTAATTGCTTTAATGGTGGTTTAGGAGCCATAGAAAATGTAGAACTTAGAATAGGTGATTTTCAAGTCCAGAGAATAAATAATGTTAATCAGTGGTCTACACTCAATCACCTTTATTCATCCAGCCCAGAAGTCCAGAATAAGAAATTTAGTCATTATCTCCAGAATGGAATTCAGTATAGAGTTTTAACTGAAGATGAAGCAAACGCTGGACAAGATGCTGATTTAACTGGTGTTATCACCACTGATCCAGTGGCTTCTGGTATTAACTATGGAGCTTCTGGCGATAGAGCTGGGGCAGCTGTTAATAATCACAAAGTAGAAGAAGATGCTGATAATAATCAGTTAATCGGTATTCCATTAGGTATGCTCTTGCCTATGCTTAACACCAGAGACCTTCCACTTTTCCTTTTCACTGCTTATAAAATCCACCTTACTATAGAATTTAATCCCAGCTCAAGTCAATTCGCTAATAAAATAGGTGCTCCTTCAGCAAATTTAGCTTGTGCTGATGGTGATATTTTATTCAGTGATGTTAATCTTCTTGTAGATTATCTTGTTTTCCCATCCCGTGTCCAAGAAAGTGTTAGAGAAAAAACACAATCAGCAGGTGGATATGTTATGGATTTTATTAATGTAGAAAATATACAGAAAACTCTTCCAGCAGCCACTGCTAATACTCAACAGGCACAAGAATTTAGAATTAATGTAATTAATCAAGAAGTCCATTATATCCAGATGTTAAAACAATTCACCACATATGCTGATAATAATAATAAAGTAACCTTAGGACAGAGAGCAGATAGTGTTAGTGTAGAAGAATACCAAGTTAATGTTAATGGTGTAGATTTCTTTAACTTCGGTTTTGTTTTTAATCCAGTAGAGATGTATAATAATGTCTCATATGTATTAGGAAGAGACTTACAAGTCCCAGCTCCATATTATGTTGCTGATACAAATACTGAAGCCAGTATGATTTCACCTCCAGCTCAAGGTCTGTTAGGAAAATACAAACCTATGGCTCTTGATTTAAGAAATGGCGAACCAGTCATTAGAGGAGGTGGTAGAATTATTAATGAATATCCTATCAGGTGGATCTATAATAGAACTCCACACGCACAGGTCAATTCACAGATACAGAATACTCCACAGATAGGACAAAATGAAGTATCTGGCTGTAATATCCAGTTTTTTGTAGGTGTATCAAGAGTAGTTAAAGTTATGGCTCTTCCATCAGGTGGAATGAATGTCTTAGTCAGTGACCTCTAAATCTATTCCTTGTCTTATTTTTTTAACTACATTTGAGTAATGAGTTATTTCATTAGCCATAGTAGAATGATATTTTTCTATAAATCCTTCTAAATACAATCTTGTATAAAATCTATCTATGAACATTTTTCTACATTTATTAATCTTATACTTAAATTCATCAAAACATTCCATAGGAATATATAGTAAGAAAGCCCCTTGAATAAATGTGGGTCTTCTCTGTCCTTTATATCCATACCACATAGGCTTATAGGGAATTTTTTTTTTAAATTCATCAAATGTGAAATCATCTTTTATCCATATATCTCCTTCACATACAAAAAAGCCAGTTAGTTTATCTCTTATTTTTTCTATTTTAGGCAAAGTAATATCTCTTAAATGAATAAAGCTACAATGACCTATCATATTATCAAGATGATACTCATCTGGTGTTATGGGCAATATATCATATCCCAGACTTTTAGTCCTATTTATGGACTTTTGAAGATAATCTGGTAATACTCCATTTTTTGTATAAGTTAAATAATCAACTACTATCATTTATACATACAATAGAAATAAAATATAAAAAATAAATGTTAGTATTGTTTATATGGCGACACGATACATTGATTTAAATTGTAGTTTAGCACAAAGGCGAAACGACACTAACAATAGATGGACTTATCCATTACCAGATGGCTTAGAATTACCCACTGGAACTCAAGTCTCAGTCCAGAATTCATTAGTTAATCTTCAAGGGATTACTGGGCAAAGTATAGAAATAGAAGAAGATGTTAATGAAACGATTTGTTTTAACTATTACATGTGTGATAGCTCCTATGATGTCCCAGTTACTGACATAGGAGATCCAGAAAAATTAAGTGATTATAAAATTTTTTGTAATATAGACCAGAGAGTTAATGAAGACTTACAATCACCTTTAGCTCCAGCTAATACTCTTACTAAAGATAAGTGGGTAGAATTAAATGGATATTATGGATTTAGTGAAAATATTATGCCTTTATGTGGATTTGCTCAAATTACAAATGCTGAAGGAAGTGGATTAGGCACACCTACAGATAGTGATACATATTTAATCCCATTATGTGGTCAAGCTTCTATCTTTATTCCAAAAGGAATTTATACAGTAGCAAGTTTAGGTGAGTTAATTAGTGACCAGATAAATAAAGTTAAAAATCCAAATATTAATCAAGAAGAAACTTATTATGAACAATTTAGAGAAGCAGGAGATTTTAAAGGATTAGTAATAAATAATACTACAAATAGATTTGTTAAAACACAAATAAAGGACTACTGGTCTCAGTATAAAGGACAAAATGACCCAACAATGTTAAATCAATTAGACTTAATCACGAATGAAGAAAGAGGAGCTTTAAAATCTACACAGCATGGAATAAAATCAGCAATAGCTATTACACCATCACATATGGTAGATATATTTTTTCAAGCTAAAAATAATGTTTATTATTCGGCAACTGATAATGATACAGCGAAAATATCATGGGTCACAGCTCCAGATGGCTCACCATATATAGGAGATGGCTCAGCAAGAAGATATTTTATGGGATTTATGAGAAATAATGGAGAAGACCAAGTAGATGAAAGTTTAGACTTACTCCCATATAATGTTTTTACTAAGGGCATGGGTGTAGGAACTACAGGATTTACTTTAAAATATGATAGCACAGAAAGTGCTTTTTCTTTCCAGCATCTCCACGAACCACGAAGAATTCCTACACACGATAATAGAGGAAATACATTATCTAATCCTTCACAAGAAGCAGTTTATATAAAAAGAGTGCCTCAATACACAGCTCCACCTGTGGGAGGTTTAGAACATGCTCCAGTCAAATTCTGGGATGGAATTTCATCAGCACAACATACTCAGTTAGTTAATACTTTAAATGCTTATGTTATGAGATATTCTGGTGTTTTAGTCTACAACTGGGCTTTTCAAACGGCACAAAATAAAGGGAATGTAGAACTATTAAATGTAGAAAATGTTAATACAAATAATCCCAGATATAGAGAATTCTGGAATTTTGATGATTTTTTTAATACAGAAAAGGAAGCTAAACAAGCATGGAAAGAAACTATATGGTCAAGAATAGGATTTAGTTATGATAAATTAGTCAATCAAGATAATTATGAAAAACAAGTATATTATGGACAAACTCAAAAAGTTAATGGAACTACAACTATGGGAGAAGTAGATAGTAGTTTAACTCCATTTATTTCCACACTTTTTAATAATTATGGCAAAAAAGCTGAAAGTGAAACACATGGAGACCAATATTTCACTCTACCAGCTGTAGGAGATGTCCAGATGTTTAATTTATTAGATAGTAATGTCCCACAGCAACCTTATAATAATAATAAGAATGCTGATGGATCTCCTTACACACCTCCAGAAGTAACAATAAAACAAATAGGAATTACTGCTCCATTTCAAGGCTCATTTTATAACTGGGCAAGTATGATACCAGTCCAGACAAGTGGAAAAGAATTAAAAGCAGATAGCTTACCTATATTATCCCAGAGTGGATATATGTTAGTTTTAACAGATTTAGTTAATCAAGATGATTTCGCTGGAGCACAAAGTGAATTAGGAATTATAGATATGATACCAAAATCATCTTTATCAAATCAAGATTTTATAGCTGATAGAAACTTTATCACTCACACATTATCAAATCCTAAATCTATAAATTCTGTAAGTATAGCTATAGTTAATCCAGATCTAACAGATGTAGCTTTAGAACCTAATTCTACAATTTTGTTAAAACTTGTTAGTCCTGTCCAGAAACCTACAATATTATTAGCTGAAACTGATATTAACATAGCACAAGAAGAAATACAAAAAGAGGAAGAGGCAAATATACAACAGGCACAAAAAGCTCAAAAAATTTGAATTTCTATAAATCAAAATAAAAATTGAATTTTAAAAATCATTTAAATTTTAGACATACACATTATATATCAAAATGACTAAGCAACGAAGACAAGAAATCTTTAACCTTTCCTTAGCTAAAAGGATATTAAAGGATTATTCATCACAACTCAAAGATGCTGATAAATATAAATTAGAAAAACTTATCGGCAACAGAGGGTCATGGAAGATTAATCCAGAGTATCATCAAGGAGGAGAGGATTTAGATGGGCGAAATCATTGTGAGGTGGGATTGTGTATGTTTTCAAGAAAGCTAAGAAATACTTTAGCCTATCAGTATTATAAAGATATTGATATGGTTAATGCGAGTTATACATTTATAGCTCAAAAAGTTAAAGAGTTTAATATTCCTAACATGGAATGGGTTTTTGATTACATAGAAAACAGAGAGTTTATATTACAAACCACAATGAAAAATGAAAATTGTGATAGAGATACAGCTAAGGAACAATATACAAAAAGATTGTTTAGATGTGAAGATGAAGGATTAAAAGAATTATCAAAAAAATTTATTAATAAAAATCTTGAGACAAAAGCTTATTATAAAAGTTTATTAGATAAAAAGGAATATAATCCATTAGGAAAATTTTTGTGCTATATTTATCATAAATGGGAATGGAAACTCATAGATAAAATTCAAGAATTATTTGAAAAAAATGGCATAAAAACTTATGCTGACTTACATGATGGCTTTTATGTGGATAGATTAACAGAAGATTTGAAGATTAATGAAGTTTTAGAAAAAGTTAAAACAAAATTCGGCATAAATATGGCTATTAAAAAGATGACAGATTTTCTTGACATTCCACAAGAATTTATAGAAAATTACAAAAAAGCTTCAAACACACAAGAAGGAAAGGAATATGATGATTTGAAAAAATTATTTGAAAAAACTTATGGAATACATAAAGTGGTAAGCAGTGATAGATATTTAATAGAAGATGGTGATAGTTATTATTTGAGAAATCAGTCATCATTAATTTCCATGTTTTGCGACTGGAAAAAAGCTGGGTCAAAATTATTTGATGTTTTTAATGATGGAGGAAAAGGAAAAAGATTTATCCATAATTATGTTTTAGATCCAGACAAAAGAATGGTGGATAAAATAGATTTTTATCCCAATATCAAAAAGTGTCCAGATAATGTATATAATCTTTTCACTGGTTTTCACATAGAAACTATTGATGATGATTTTGATACAACAGATGAGGAAGATTTTGATATTATACTAAAACATATAAGACTTTTAGTAGATGATGGAGAAGAAAGTGTGGATGATTGTTATGAATATTTATTAGACTGGTCAGCACAGATATTTCAAGAGCCAGATAAAAAGTCATTAACTATGATTATTATTAAGGGTGGAGAAGGAATAGGAAAAAGTTTATTAGTCCAACAATTAGGATACATGATGGGTGAAAAATATTATTATTCAAGTGCTAATCCTATGGGAGATTTATTCGGCAACTTTAATTCTATAGGAAAGAATAAGCTATTAATAAATATAGATGAGGTGGAACATTCTCAAACTGATAAATGTTATGAAAGACTAAAAAATTTAATCACATCAAATAAAATTACAATAAAAGAGAAATTTGAAAAAGAGATTTTTGTCAATGATTTTATGAGATATTTGATGACCACAAATAATGAAGCTGTGGTTAAAATAAGTGATACTAACAGAAGATTTGTAGCTTTTGAGAGTATTCATCCAGCAAGAAAAGATATAGACAAAGTAGTCAAAGCCTTTTTTAATGATAAAGCCTTGAAAATGTTTTATAATATGCTAATGAAAAGGGATATATCAAATAGGATATGGAAAAACTTTCCTAAAACAAAATATTACAAAAGATGTTTAGATGCTTCTATATCAACTATATGGAAGTTTTTAGATAGTTTATTTTCATCACCTTATGTTTTTGAAAAAAATCATAATAAATTCACAAATAAAATTAAAAAAACAGAGCTAAGAGAACAATATGAAATGTGGTGTATGTCAAACAAATTAACTCCTACAAAATTACAACTTTTTGATGCTGAAATAGAAGCCACATATTTATTTCTTCAAAGGAGAACGACCCATGAAAGATTGTGGGTGTTTAATGAAGAAGATGTCATAGTTAAATTAAAGAAAATGGGGCTATATGATAAAACAGCTTTTCTTGAAGATTAAAAAGTAATTTGTTTAATAGTATTTAAAAGATAGTCAGTTTATTAATATAAATGCCAAGACAAAAGGGTGCTAAAAATAATACAACTTATCACTACAAGGTCATTTATGATGATTATTTTGAAGGAGAAAAAGTTAAATTATTTAGAACTTGTAAGGATATAGAAGAAACATTTAAAGTGTGTAGAAGCACTATTTATAATTATTACATGAATATTACTAAATCTAAAATTCATAATAGTATTATTGCTATAGAAAAGCTAAATCCTCCTGTGGAAAGATATAAAAAAATTCTTGTGGAATTTGATTAGCAATTTAAAAACTACTTAAAAAAAAAATCTCTGTTATATACACGAGAAATAATAAAATGGGTAGAACCTTAGAAGAAGCCAGAGAATACCAGAGAAATTATTACTATAAAAATAGGGAAAAAGTCAAAGCTTATCAAAAAGAATATCAAGAAAAGTATAGACAAGATCCAGAAGCCATGGCAAGGAAGAGTGCTTATATGAAAGAGTATAATAAAAAATATATGGCTGTGTGGGGACAAAAGCCAGAAAATAAGGAGAAAAGAAAAAAATATATCAAAAAATATCATCTAAAAAATAAATCAAAAATTAGAGAATATCAAAAAGAATATTACAAACAGCCTAAAGGAAAAAAAATGATGAGAATGGCAAACTGGAGACAAATAGGAATAATAGATAAAGATTTAGATTTAGTTTATGATGTGTATATAAATGAAACTAACTGCTGGATATGTGATAAAAAATTTAAAAATGCGAGAGAAAGACATTTAGACCATTGCCACGATACAGGTGAAATAAGATATATATGCTGTAGAAATTGTAATATCACTTTACTTTCAAATTCACAGACTTAGGGGGATATCTATAGGCTGTGGGTTTTTTGTTATAAATGTTTATGATATTTTGTTTTGTGGGAGATGTGATGACAGCTCCATAGTGTGTCTCAAGCTTCCATATTTCCATTGTGTTTTTCAAATTTCAAGTTTTGAAAAATTCAATTTTTTCTTTCATCATTAACTTCATATAATTCTCCATATTCAGCATCATCATCACCTATTATGTCTAATCTATCTATTAAATCTTTTTTAGTCCCAGTGAAAAATGTTATGGCTCCATTATAAGCTATCCACCAATCCTTTTTTTTATGGCTTCCATCACACATAATTCCCATTATGGGATGACCACCTCCACATTCACATCCTTCTTCTTCTTCATCTGGACATTCACAATCTCCTATCCAGTGTCCTTCTTTTCCACAATCCAGCTCAAATTTTCCGTTTTCATTCATTTTGTATGACATTGTTAAGTGTGATTTTGACTAAGTGTGATTTCATTTTTCAATTTTTTTTCCCATATATAAATCCATCAAACTTCCATATATAAACCATGGAGATTATCTGGTTAGATGGATATATTTTTTTCTCCTTAGAAATTATAAATGAGTGATACAGAAAATATTACTATAGAAGTTAAAGATCCAGAGGATATTTTTATAAAAGAGGAGCCTAAGAAAAAGAAAAGAGTTTTAACTCAAGCTCAAAAAGACGCTTTAGCTAAAGGAAGAGCGAAAGTCAAAGAAAATAAAGCTAAGAAAAAATCTACAGCTGAATTAAAAAAAGAACAAAGAGAAACAAAAAAGGAATTAACTAAAACACAAAAAAGACAAGCAGAAGCCAGAAAAAAAATGAAAGATAATGAAAAGTTAGAACAATGGGAAGATAAAAAATATGAAGCTCTGGGAAATTTATCATGCTCAATGGCATATAAAACCATGGAAAGTTATTTAAACACTCTAACAAGAGAGCAAATTTTAGATGATGACAAGCTAAAAGATAGATTACAATTTATGGTGAAACATTTAGAGCTTAGAAAATAAAAATATCTTTTATAAAATAAATGAATGACTATAAAGTATATCCTCTAAAAGTAGATGAAGATAAACTGGGAGAAAAACACAAAGAGATTATTCCAGATTTAGTCCATTTTAATGTTATGTTAGGAAAAATTAGGTCTGGAAAATCTGTGCTTCTACAAAATCTTTATTTATCTCCTCGCTTCTATGGCGAAGATTATGATGTTAAAATATTAATATCTCCTAGTGTCCATAATGATACACAAATGAAACATATGGTAGAAAATTTTGATTATGTTTTTGATAGCTATAGTGAAGATTTATTAGAAACTATAATGGATATGATTAGAGATGATGAAGATGACAATAGATTTTTGTTAGTTATGGATGATATTATGGGTGATAAAGGTTTTGTTATGAAAAAAAATGGAAAACAAGATGCCTTTAGCAGTATGATTACAAAATATAGACATATCGGTAGTGAAGCTTTAGGCACAGAAGGTAGATTAGCTATATGTCTTACATGTCAGCTATATAAATTTTTGACAAATACTATTAGGCAAAACATTCAAGGATTACATATTATGGGGACATTTCCAGAAAGTGAATTAAGAAAGGTGGCTGAAGATTATAGTTTTATAGGAGGAAGTGAAAAAGAGTTTTTAAGAATTTTTAAAGAGAGTAGAAAAAATCCTTTTGACTTTTTGTATATAAATATTCCCAGACTGGAAGCATGGAGAAATTATGATGAATTGTTATGGTCTAGTGATTTAAATCAAAACTCTACAAATATCAAAGAAAAAATGGAAAAAAAAAATGAAGAAGAAGAATAAAAATATTTATACATAAATATATGTCATTAGCCAGTATTCTACAAGGTTATGCGAATGATTTAACTGCCAAGGAGAACCACAATACAGAAAACGAACAAGAGATTAGTGATAGAAAAGCTAACACTATAGAAGAGCAATTTCAAAACCATATAGATCATATCACAAGTGGGGCAGCGGATTTAGGTGGAGCGTCTACAGCTTTTCATTTAGGTAGAAAAGTCTATAAGGCTTACAGAGATGCTAAGTCTGGAATAGAAGCTAAGAAAGCTGAAATAGAAAAAGCAAAAAGTAACGCTGGACAAGGAAAAGAAAATCCTTCTGGTGAAAATGGGGATGCTGTTAAACCTAATCCACAAGGTGATGCTGACCCAGTAAGAAACGCTGGGGGAGGTGATGCTATAGCTGAAAACAATGGAGCCAGTAGTGAATTAGATAATAGAGTAAGTGAAGTCCAACAGAGATTTAGAGATTTAAAAGCTAAACTTAATGCTCCAACTGAGGGGGCTTCTGGTAGTATTGAGGAACAAACAGCAGCGAAAACAGCAGCTGGACAACCTATTAAAAGCACTGAACTTCCTTATCCAGAAGTAGAACCATTATCTCAATCTGGTGCTACTATATCTTCTTCTAATACAGGAGCTTCAGCAGGTCAAGCAAGTGCCCCACAACAAGCATCTCAAGCTGATGTAAGTGCTGAAGCTGATAGCTCACAAGCTAGAAGTGTGGCTCCAGCTGAACCACAGCCAGAACAATCATTTCTGGGAAGAGAAGGCTCACCTAATACTGGTCAAGGTGGAGGAGGTCTGGAACAAGCAAAACCTCCTAATCCTAATCAAGGTGGAGGTGGAAAACCTGCTGACCCAGCTCCAGCTAGTGAGCCTAATGCTCAAACTACTTCTGTAGATAGTCAAGTAGGAAAACAAGCAACAAATCCTGCTGAAATGTCAAATGTGGGAGCTGATAGTGAAAATGTTATAAAGTCTAGTGTAATGGATGATGCTGGGAACATGGCAAGACAAGTGGGAGGAAAATTAGCAAACACTGCTAAAGCTTTAGTCCCAGATAGTGTTAATTCAGCATTAGATACTGGTTTAATCACTACTGATGCTGTTTTAGATAGTGTCCCTGTAGTGGGAGAAGTAGCTTCTGTAATCACTGGTCTAATAGGACTTTTTGAAGGAATAGGTCATAAAAACGACCCAGATAAAGAAACCACAGCTGTCGGTGCTCCTGCCACAGCTACAACTGGAATAGACCCTCAAGCGGTAGCAAAAGCTCAAGCTCCACAGACTACGGCTACTATTGTTTAATTTTTTCTTCTAAAATTTTAATATGGACTTGTTTATCACTTATGCCATTAAGAATGGTAGTGATGAGGAAATTTTGAAAAGGGATATAGAAAGACTAAAAAAAATATCAAAAAGTAGAGATTTTGACGAACTAATAGGAAATTTATCAAACTTCACACCTATTATAGAAAAACTATTAGATAAATATACTTTAGCTACTGTAGTGGAGATATGCGACACTATGAAAAGAATATTTAAGTTTTATAAATGTGATAGCTATTTCTTATATAAATTTGTAGATGAATATAATAATCTTTTAGATCTAAAGGAAAATAAAGACATGTATTCAAAATATTCTATTTTTGATGTAAGAGATAAAATAAGACAATCTATGGAAGTTTTCTACAAAAGAGAATTTTGTTTTACATATTTTAGAAATTATTTAATATTATGTATATTCTTATTTGAGCTTCCTTTAAAACTTATTAACTGGACAAGAATAAAATTAGTTAATGCTGATTATGAAATTTTAGAAGAATTTGATGATTATTGTATTTACTTAGTATATCAGCAAGGAGAATGCTACTTTATTTTTAACAAATTATATAATGGCTTTAAGGGACAATATATTCACAAAATTAAAGACCAGCAAATCCACAAACTTTTAATAAAATATCTTTTAAAATTATCTACAAATAAGCAACATTTTATTACAAATAAAAGTGGGAAACCTATTACAGAAACAAATTTATCTAATGCTATATCAAATTTTACACGAGATTTTTTCGGTAAGTGTATATCATTAAATAATTTGAGATTACAATATAAAACTTACATAAAATTATTAGTTAATGAAGAAGATATGGATATAAAACAAAAACTATATAAATTTTAATCACCATAAAATTCTTAGAGCATGATAGGCTGGAGATAAAGGATTATCCACAGCTCTTGAGCCATCTTTTAATTTAATTCCACTCATTCTTGCTCTAAATGATGCTCTTCTTTTACTATCTCCATGGTCTTTACTTTTCCATATGCCAGTTTTATCCTTAAAATGTCCCATATTTGAAGCACCAAAATGGATAGTCCTTGTCTTTCCTTTATGAGTTACTTCCACCTTAAGTTTTTTTCCAGAGATATTAGATTTTTCATAATTATATCTACCAACTTTCACCATTTATATTTAAGCAAGATATTATTTGAATTTCTATATTTAAAGAGCTATTCAAAAAAATTTAAATTTTTCTCAACGAATTTATTTTGTGTCAAATCTGTCATTTTTGTCATTTTTTTTTAAGATATAAAAAATAAAATGTATATTAACAATATATGAGTGGAACTTTAATTTGTGGAAAGACTACTGGCAATTCTGTAGTCCCTGTATTAGTTAATACAGATGGCTCTATAGAAATGACAGCAGAAATTTCAACTGCTGGACTTGCTACAGAAGCAAAACAAGATGATATAATAGCTGACTTAACAGATGGAACTCAATTAGCAAGATGTATGGGTAGTGAAGACCCTAATGACCCAGCTGCCACACAAAAACAACTTCACCTTGATGGTAGTGGTAATCTTTTAACCAGTATTGTCTCCAGTGTGAATATACTTCCTGCTAATTCAGTGAATAGTGGTATTACAAATGACCCAGCTAATTCTCTGGCTGTAGGTCTAAGAGGTAGAACAGATATAGCTGATGCTTCTACAGAAACATTTTTATTAACTGATGCCTCAGGACATTTAGAAGTAGCAGTAGATGATTTTGTTAAAGGACAGGATACTATGGCTAATAGTTTTCCAGTGGTTATTGCCAGTGACCAAAGTGTATTACAAATCCAGCCATTAAGAGATGCTAATGTTACTGCTGTTACTACTACTGCTGTGGGTGCTAATGGAACTTTTACTTCTTCTTCATTAGATTTAAATGGATTTAGTAAGATGACTATGTTAGGAAATACTACAAATACTACTGATGAAATGAGATTAGAAGTTAGTGTAGATGATATAACATTTTTTAAAGACCCTACATCAGTGTTATATGATTTTACAACTGGTGATTTTACAGCTCAATTAAATAATGATGGCTCAGCAGGGGCTATTAGATATGTAAGATTAACCCAGACAGATACTACAACCACAGCATTTTCAGTCCAATTCGGTGCCAGTAGAAGATAAAAATAAATTTTTTTCTTAACACATTTTATTAGAATGATTATTGATTGTAATAAAATATGTCAATGGATAAATAATTTAGCTATAGCCATGATAGAATTATGGAAGCCAGAGCCAGTGTGTGAAGGATGTCCATGCTGTTTAGAAAAATCTAAAAAGCAGAAATAGTAGGACATAATACAGCATTAACATTAACATTTATTAATATATCACCACCTACTGCTGTGGGAACATAATTAACTTTTAACACCTTTCCAGCTGTTATTAAACCATCTAAGGTATATGATAATTGCTGATAAGATGTAGTTACAAGAAACTCACCTATACTTGCTTGAATATTTGTGGCTGGATCAAATTCATAAACTATTATTTTTCCACTGGGTGAGTAGGCTGCTATGTGAATATCTCTAACTATTAATTGTTTATTAGCAGGGACTTTATAATAAGAAAAATGACTAACATTTTCTGTAGCTCCCATATATCCTAAGATAGCTCCAGCATCACCAGTTATAGTTATGGCTCCTTCATTGTGTCCTAATGACCCCACTTCTGTTATAGTCATTCTGTGAATTCCAGTGAAATCAACTCCCATTAAACCAGAGCCAGTATTTACATCATAAATAGAATTATATTCTACACCATCATCATCCACACCTTGAATTCTAATGTGTCTGGCTCCAGTCCCAGCAGGCTGGTTATCATTTGCTCCAGCTACAACTAAGGAAGCTACAACATTAGAAGCTGTATATTTATAATCGCTTGTTAATCCTATAGTTACTTCACTAGCTGGATTACTTCTTAAAATTCCTTGAATGTTTATTTTTTTAAAATCACTTTGTATATTTCTTACTAAATCAACTTCATAATTATTAGCAAGTCTTACTAAATTAGTATTATCATCTATGCTTAATGTAGAATTAAGGAATGTCTGGCAATCAAATTGTGTGGCTATGGAAACAGAACTATTAAGAAAAATTAATCCTTCTGTGGATGTGGTATTAACAATTTCTACAGAAAAGAAGGATTGTGGTATAGCAAATTTTCTTGCCATTGTTACACCAGCTGTCTGTGTTTTACTATAAAATAAAGTTTTTTCACTTTCATTAGCAGTAGGACATTTATAGATATTTAGAGTATAATCTACATCACATCTTAAATTTATAAATAAAGTGGAAAATGATCCAGCATAAACTAATTTACTTAAAAAACCATCTTCTATAAAAACCCCATTTATGGAGCAGTCTTGAAGAAAACGAAAATGTTTAGGAACGACATTTAATGACATATTTAATATTTTATTAGATAAAAATTTAAAATAAAAATATTATCCAAAATTATATGTCTCAACAGATTGCTTCTAAGATGATTTCATTAGTGCCTACAAATGGCACTGAATTTGATGTTAATTCTGGTCAAAAAATAATTTTTGAATTACAGCCCTCCTTAGGTCTTGTTAAAGGTAGGGATAGTTATTTAGCCATTGATGTTTTAAATAATTCAAGTGATAAAAAAAGATTTATGCTTAACAATTCAGCAGGTGTAGATGCTATATTAGACAGAGTAGATATTTATTCTCTTAGAACTGGTCAGCATTTAGAAACCTTACAGAACTACAACCAGTGGAGTGCTATTACAAACCAGTATCTTTTTGAAGATAAAACTAACTTACAACAGCTTACAGGTGTAGGAAATAAAGTTAATGCTAAACAGAATACAGGTGGTAATATTGCTCCTACTCAAAATAGTGTAGCTGATTTAAATAATAATATTTTATCTCCTATAAATACTTCTGGTGAAGCTGTTTATAATTTTAGAAGATATACAACTCCATTAAAAGCTGGTATATTTAGATACTGGGATGATGAAAGATTATGTAATGTTTTAGGTCTTCAAGGTCTTAGAATAGAAATCACCACATCAGCACCTAGTGAAGCCGTTTTCGGTATGGATGCTGAAGAAGCTGATGGAACTTTAAAAGATTTATATACAGAAACTGAAGGTTTAGCCATGGATGATGTTGCTGGTGCTCCATCTAATACAATTACAACTACTAATGATTGCTCCATAAATGGCTGTGGTTTTGCTGTAGGAAATCAAATTAGAGTTAAATCAAATGTTGCTGACCATGATACTTTTATTACTGCCATTGCTGTTAATGGAAATAAAGTAGATATTACTCTTAATGCTAATCAGGCTGTATCCACTGGTCTCAAATTACTTCTTAGAAATGATACAAGAGCATTAAAGATTAGACCAGAATTTAAAGTCCTTACAGTAGCTCCTCCTCCAGATTTAATTAACCAGATGATGAAAGGATTTAATTATGAATTCACCACTTTTGACCATTATGTAGATAATATTCCTGCTAATGCCAGAAAACATCTTATAGAACTTAATAGTGTCGCCACAAGAGCTGTATGTGTCCTTTCTTCTTTTAGTGATGTTACTAAATTAGGTGGTCTTAGAAATTCATCCTATTATACTGGAGAAGTCCCCAGTGAAAGTAATATGAATTCAGTAGTTTATTTCTTAAAGAGTAGGTTAGTCCCAGTTAGACCTTATAATCCCCAAGTTAATGTAGAAAAGATTGTAGCTCTTAATGAAGTAGTTAAATCACTTAATTCTATTAACAAGGAAGCTAAAGATTTAGGCTCATCAGCAGGAAAAGATGCTGAACAATACACAAATACTTTCATGGTAGGAAGACAATTAGCCAGAAGTCCTTATTATTATGATTTAGGAAATGCTGAAGGACAGATTAGATTAGGATTTTCAGCAGGAAGAACTAATGATATGTTAGCTGATACTTTTATCTGGAGTAGAAAGATTGTAAGTGTTAGTGAAAGCGGTGGTGTCCAAGTTATTCTTTAGGTTATCTGGTTAGATAGCCTTTTTTTTTTAAAATTGAATTTTTTTATCTTTGTAATAGTTATTACATAATGGCTGTTACAAAAGAGATTTTGAACTCTCATCCAGTGGATACACTTAAAAAAGAAATAGCTAAGACTAACATTAGAGGTTATTCAAAAATGAAAAAAGCTGAGTTAGTAGAATTGATGATGAAACATAAAGAGAAATTTAATCATATACAAAAAAAAGGTGGTAAAAAAGTAGTATTAAAACCTCCAAAAGAATTAAAAGAAAGCACTAAACCAGATAAACCCAAGGAGGATAAACCTAAAATGACAAAAGAACAGAGAGATAAAAGAATAGCAGAAATAGCTAAAAAACAAGCAGAAAGAAAGGCTAAAAAAGAAGAACCTAAAAAAATATCAGCACCAAAATGGACTGATAAAATTCCATCCCATGTATTTGTTATTAAAGATACTAAGAAAAATGCTATTAAAGGAGGATATGCCGTGCCTCACGATGAAAGTGGAGAAGCAATAGATTATGATAAATTGTATGAGGGAATGTATGACCCTAAAAAAACAAATATATGGGGTGATTTGACTATGGGCACAATATCTACACTTAGAAAAGTAATAAATAAAAATAATAGTGATGTAAAAAGAAATAAAAATTATACTCAAGAAGATAGAGATAGTATAAATGAAAAAAGTAAGGCTATGGAAAAAATGATAAAAGAAATTCAAGGAGGAAGATTTAAATTTGAAAAAAAAAAAGTAGAAAAAACAAAAACTGGAGTAAAAATTGATGGTAGAAATATTACAAAGGATAGGTGGATAGACCAAGTTTATTCCCAAAAAGAGATGGAAGATGACCCAAATTATTTACATTTAGGGGATGAAACTATGGCAAGATATTTTACTAAACCCATAGATTTAAGAAGATAGATTATCTGGTTAGATAGCCCTTTTTTAAAAAAATTGATTTTTTAGAATTATTATTTAACTAATCGGTTTAGTTAGATAATAATAATCTCACTAAACTATAATACAAAATGTC
>CEUO01027440.1_pt1 | contig 17802 bp, 33 predicted proteins | sample 531391 | NCBI WGS metagenome assembly CEUO01 (sample SAMEA2622799, study PRJEB7988) | marine metagenome | isolation source: saline water (ENVO:00002010), including
ACAATTTACATTACCATTCAATAGGTTGACAGATCTAGATGTTAATACCTTAGTATCTATAGCTAATACTTTAGACAAATCATTTAAGAAAGCAGAAGCTAATGCACAAAAAAGAAAGTTAGAAGATGGAGCTTTTTTTGAATTAAGAGACCCAGCATCATTATTATTTGAAACTGATGTAAGTCTAGCTGGATATAAATTTACTGAACAAGCTAGGTCAATGACTGATAATATGTATTCTAAAGCTGCTCCACATAAACTTGCTTTATCTGTTGCATTAGAAAGATTAAAGCATTTTGCTAACAACAGTAATAAAAATATAGATGATTTAATTGAATCAGTACATAAAAAATTAGATAGACAAGAGATGTATCTAATCCCTAAGAGAGTTGTTGGTTGGGATCTTGATAAAAATAATAAAAGGCCTGGCTATAGATTTGAAAATTTGCAACATAAAAAGAAATATGAAGAAATACTAGAAAGAAATATAAAGCAAAACTGGAATGCAGGAGGGCAGATACAAAAGATAGAAATTGATGGAAGAAATAGTTATTTTATCCCAATAAAAGAAGTGATGGCTGGTGGAAGAGAAATATATTATGCATATGAAGTGCCTTACATCCCAGCAGGAGAAGTTGTTAAGGGAGTTAAGATAAAAAATGATAGCTTAATGAACCCAATGAAGACATATAATGCTAAACAATGGCTTGATTTCTTTTCTATACCAAGATTAGCCCCTACATATAAAGAATTTGCATCAGACCCTAAAAAAGATTCAATGACTATTGGTATGATGCGTGAGGGATATTATAATTCTACACTTACTAAGCCAATGAGTGGGCTTGATAAAGACGGTGAATCATTTACTATTAAAACCTATCAAGACTATGAGTTTAAAGAAGATCAATCTGATGTTTCTGATTCAGAATGGAGGATGGTCGCTGAAATTAGACGCATTATGAGGAATATATATGGGGATATTACAAAAACAGTAATAGAGCAAGAAGCTTTTTTAACTACTGCTTTAAATAAGGCTGCAAAGAAAAAGGGAATCAGTCTATCTGAGCTTAGTAGAAAAAGTAAGAACGATTTAAATAAAATACTTGCTGATGTATTAGGATTTGATAATATAAATATGAACTTCTATGTTAATAAATATGGAAAAGTAATATCCATGAATCATCATTATAACCATGTAGAAGATTATATTACCTACAGATATCCTATAAAAGATATATTAATTAATAGCATGGAATATAGAGATGCATTAGAGGTTCGTATTAGTGAAAAAGAAAGAGATATTGCAGCAATTCAAGATGAACATCAAGATAATCCATCAGCGGTAGGACAGCAAGTCATTGATAAAAAGCTTGAATTAGAAGAGATGATAAATCAGCTACAAGTTATTGAAGATAAAATAGATTTAACTGTAGGCTTAAAATCTAAAGAAGAAATTGATCATTCTAAAATTAATCAGGCTACTCAATTAAAAGCTACTATGGAAAGAGGCTTAATGATGGAAGCCTTACCTAGATACATCAATAAGGATGGAGATATAACATTTGCTAGTCATTATGTAGATGCAAAAGGTAGGAAAATAAAAAATAAGCCTTATACTCATGGCAGACGCATGGACTTTGATGTATTGACTGAATATATTGATGATGCATACAGGCAATTAGAACAAAATGGATTAAAGATTAATTTAATTGAAGCTGTAAATGCAGTTGATAGTAATACTAGGGATTATTTATTTGACCTGTTTAAGAGGTCTGTTGGTAGGCTAGATGTTAAGGCTGGTATATTTGGATTTGATTTAAGCGATGAAAAGTTAGCTCAAATATTACAGCCAATTATGAAGGCAAGATATGGAGACAATTATAAATTAACACTTGAGACTATTAATAAGTTTGGGAATTGGCATAGTAAGATTATTAGTGCATCTCTACTTGGATGGGGTTCTGCTATGAATAATCAATTCCAAAGAGTTAGTGCAATAATTGAGCATGGATTTAAAAGTACATCAAAAGCAATGAGCTACACTTTTGATAACCCAGAACAAGCAAAGCAAGTTGCTGATGCTATGGGTACAACTGATACTCTTAGTGCTATGGCAGATATATTAGCAGGTGCTACAGATACCGGAGGTCAAGGCAATATACGTTATAGTATTAAAGACTGGACTTTATTAAAGCTAAATAAATCTGATTTTATAAAAGCTGCTATGAAAGATAAGGGCTGGAATGAAGCTATGTCTAAGTTAATTCAAAGAATGCCTACAAAAAGAAAATCAGATACTAAGGTTTTACTTGATGGTTTAGAAGGCATTTGGAATGCAACTCATGGATTATCAGATGCTGCAAGTGAGGCTGGGGGGTTAGATAAACTTTCTAAAAAGCAAAAACAAGCATTATTAGAGAAGTTGGGATATATAATAGGTGAGGATAAAGTTAATAGCTATGTAGGTGAGATGCTTAAGGGGGGATTTATATATGCAGCACAGCCTTTTTATAAGTCTAAAGCTTTTGAAACATTAGTAGGATTTCATCCTAGTGAATTACAAATGAGAATAGAAGTTTCTGTATTAGGAGCTATGATGGCTGTTGATAGTGGAGTAGTTCCATCTGAGTATATAGAAAAACATGCAAATAATCCTGTAAAATTATATACTCATCCAGAAGCAATAAAATATGGACGTATCTTAGTTTATAATACACTGTTTGGTTTGTCTCCTGCATTCTTACCGCAAGCATTCTCAGGCTTTTCAGGTAAATTCTTATTTAAATTTAAACCTTATAGTTGGCATCAAGTAAGAAATGAATGGAGAGTTATTAGTAATTTCTATAGATCTATGAATGAAGATGAAAGTAAATTCGCTGAAGGGTTCAAACGTTTAATCAATCCTAGCCCTGAAGATGCTACTGCTAGAAAATTACAAAGATTCTTTGGAACTAGAGGCTTTATAACTTTAATGTCTACATTCTTATATACGATACCTGTAATTGGGCCTGGAATACAAGCAATGATGTCAGCTGTACCTCGTACTATGAAAGGTTCTTTAATGAGAGGTGGGCAATCAGTTATACTTGCAACTTTATTTAACACTCTTGCTAAAAGTTTATATGTAACTGGGTTGGTTGATGAGGAAGAAGAACTATGGGAAGGTGTATTGGTTGAAGATGTTTTTGGAACAAAGGAAGAAGTTAATAACTATCTCCTTTATTTTTTACTACCTATGGGAATGACTACTGCAATAGATGCATGGAAACATAAAGATCTATTACGGCCTCTGCAGATATATCAACGTGGTGTATATAGAATTGCTGATTCTATTAGGGATAAAATTTTAGATTAATTCATTAATGCTAGCACGACTAATTTGGTCCATAATTGAATTAATTTCATCTTGGACTCTATTAAGTCTAGCATATAAGTCACTGAAATCATCTACAGAAGTAGCATTAGCTTCTATATAATCATCAATTATTTTTTTACATACGGGGCAAAGATCATCTCTCATCTATTAATTCCAGAAATTTAGTATATTCAATGGCTACATAAGTTTTAGAACGATTTCTTTTAAAGACCAGAACAGGTGTCCTATTCCCACAATTATCTTCGGCTTGCTGTAATGAAGCCCATAAATCTAGTCTTTCTTTATTTTTACACTCAAAGCTATAAGGAATTTCTTTTTGTGCTGCAGGAGAAAGAACAATATCTTCTCCACACATACCCATTGTTTGAGATTTGATATCATCTTCCTCCAGGCGAGAGGAGAACAGTGTACGAAGGGTGTCTCGTACGTAGTTCTGCAATCTCCTCCCCTTAGCCTTTGAGGTTTTTACGTTAACTCCCAAGGAGTCTTACCATTCTTTCTTTGTGAATCTTTTAGGATTCAGCGCAGTGTAAGCACGAGCTTTAATATCTTCAATATCTGCACCACTTAACATATCTTTAAATATAGTGTGTGCTTCTCTTACTTGTGCTTTATATGTATCAACTTGAGCTTCGTCAAACTGACGTTCTATTTGCTCATCTACTAGAATATTGCTCATATTCTCTCCTTATTATATTATAATTTACTCATCATTTGCTTTACTTAGCAACCATTTATCTACGATTTTTGCATCCTCAGCTATAGATTTTTGTGTCATTTCAGCTGGGCTGCTCGTTCGGTGCGTAGAGAAAACCGTCACGTACGCAATCATACGTGCTATGCTTAACATTGTTTCTTCGTCCAAAATCACATTCTTCGGAAAGCCTTTTAAGTGCCCTTGTAATGGTTCCATTATTTGCTCCTTCTAGTAATTTATTTAATTTATATTTAGATTGTTTTTCTTCAGGATCATAACTATCACAAAGCTTAAGACAGCTAGGACAATAATCCCAAGGTTCATAACCTATCGATTTATCTGACCTTTCCCAGATATGATAAACCAAAGGAGCATCACAGCACTCACTTATTTGGTTCATCATCTCTCCCCTCATTTGTTCCCATTTCTCCCCCCAAAACCCATTCCAATGCTTCAATCCATCCGCTAACATAAGAGTATGTTGTTTCACTCATAGGGTGATCTGTATCTTCTACAGATAATTTATTTTCATTTATTATCATTTTTATTGCTGATTCATCTTTCATTCTAAAAATTCCTTTTTATGTTTATTCTTTGAGCCCATCTCACGCTTTACACATTTAAGGCATACTTCTCTTTCAGTATACCCTACAAGCTTTTCTATAGCTGGGTGTGTACCTATAATGTAATATGGGACCGGCTTTATCCAACCAGTCCCACACATTTGACATTTAAAGCGGCTCTTCTTTGACTCTGGATTTAGGAAGTTTTGCCATTTCTTCAATTATATCCTCCAATTTACCTAGTCTAGTATTTAAATCTAGCATGCGTTCTCTACTTTGATGCATAAAAAATATTACATCATCCATAAAATCTGCATACTCTCCTATTCTGTCTCTTCTATTATGACTCATACTACTTCATCTCCAACAGTTTGGTATTTAACCTCTCCAGTCTCTGGATTAAATACAGTATGATTACCTTCAGTTCCAACAGTTTTAGCTTCTATATCACAATCAGTATCATCTATGCCTATAAATCCCATATCGCCTGCTTGTTGATCCCACAATTTATCCATATCTTTATGATAATTGCTTTCATCTGCAGCAGCCCACATTAAAGTTAAGTAAACTATTAAATCTTTAATGCGTCCTTGTACTTTTTCACGTTGAGATTTATGTCCCTTAACCCATGCAGACACTCCATCAATATGCTTTAATAAGAATGTCATCATAACTTTTTCTCTTGTTGTATCTAATAATTCTGCAGTTCTATCAAAGTTTGCGAATACATTATCAACATCATGAGCATATTCTTTTTGCCCACTATTGCGAGTATCTTTTACTTCATTTATCATATACTCAAATAATTCATCATATTGTTTTTTCTTCATTACCATTTTTCCCCTAAATGTATTAGTTTTTCAGTTTCGTTATTTGCTACTAGTTTATTATTTACTACTTCTAACTTCAAATCTAAATGTTCTCTTTCTCTATTAGCCTCACATCTAATACGCAATTCTTCTATTAATCCAGTAGTTACACTTTTGCTTGGTATAACTGACAATAGTTTATTAGTATTATATGCAGTTCTAAATGAACCTTTAGCTGATGCTATATTCATAGTCCCCTCATGGAATGCACCTTTAGTTATTTCAGATACAGCAAATACAATTATATTATGTCTAACTGCAACTTCCATCATAGCCTGAGATGCTTCTTCAGTTTTCATATTAGGGTCTCTATGCTTTGATTTAAATAATCCCATATGATCAATAACTAGTACTTCAGGCTTAACTGGTAGCATTGATATTTTCTTATCTAATTCATTAGCATAAGGGCTTGAATAATCAACCATCAACCATTCAAACCTTTTATCCATTCCATTTTTCATTTGCTGATAATGTTCTCTTAGCTGATCTTCATTCCAACCCATTTCTATCTGTACAAACCTAGACCAGATTTGTCTTGGAGACATTTCCATTTCTATGAAATATGTAGGTCTTTTAAATCCATTTACAATATTCTGTAAGAACATAGTTTTCATAGATTTAGGCGGAGCTTGTATAATAACAACCTCACCTGGATATATAGGAAAACTATTTACTCCATATAAATCTCCTAAGTCTAATGGATTTATATTACTACTAAGGAAATTAATTAATGATGTTTCCATAGCAGATGAATCCATTACATTTTGACTTTTCTTAGATTTATATAACTTACATGTTTCACTGCAATGCTTATCCATAATAGTATCAGCACATCCATACTTATTGCCTTGACCACCATGAGCTTCATATGCACTTTTAACTATACTTTCCATTTCTTTTTCAGTAAATGGTTTTTTATCATCATCTACTTGTTGTCTCCATTGCTCCATAATATTTCTTACTATAGATTCAGGATACAACCATCTAAACCAAGCAGATAGGCGTAATGCTGTAGCATGTCTTTCTCCTTGAGGGAATGATGATAGCATACTATTAATACAGGGGTAATTAACAGGATCAGGTTGTCTACCTTGGGATATAAACTCAGGTGTAGGTGCAACCTCTTTATTTTTAGTTCTTGACATAACATCAAACACAGGATCACATTCTAAATCAAAGTTTATTATTTCTCCTGGCTTCTTAGCAATGCTTTGCATATGTTCTAATATATTTTCAGCATTTAAATCACGTCTTGTAATTGGTATCTTCCATAACTGTGCTTTTAGATTTTTTGTATTTATTACTCTTATTAGTCTTGTTTTATCTGTTACAGAAGGATCCGCATATTCAAATATTCCCGCATGTGTTAATGCATCTTTGACCTTAAGATGGAGATTCCTATCAGGCTTCCACCTAAAAGCGGTAGATGGTATTCCCACATGAAACCCTTTATTTCCACTAAAATAAAGACGATAAGGAATCCCAAGATCATCAAGAAGGATTGTAAGTCCAACGGTTTTTTGTTTGGCATTTTCGAGATCATCTTTATCCTTTCCATCTACATCTAATATAAATTCATCTGGCATATAAACAAGTCCATCAAAGCCAGACAAACTATTATTTTTGCTAAAATAATCTGTTATACTTTCATCAAAGTCGTATAAAGACATATATGTATCTTTATCTATATTAGTCCAATGGCATATTTTTGATGCATCTTGAAAATAATGTCTTTGCGCTAATCCGAAAGCAAATTCTTTAATCATATATAACTCCTAATTATGCTTTAGGGGGCATATAGCCCCCCTTAGCAGTTTTATTTAAAATGGAACATCTTCAGTAGCTGTTTCAGTAGCTTCTTCAGTTTCTTTGGTTAGCTTAGGCTCAACCCATTCTTTGAAGAATTTTTCTGCAGCACCTTTATGATATGTAACATCATTTTCTGTTATAGTTTCTACTACATTAGTAAACTCTACTGGTGCTACTTTTTGTAACACACGAGAATATTTACCATCCTTATAGAGGAAAATGTTTACTGTCTTTCCAGTCAATGCTTCAGCACTGTCATCCATTTTAATTACTGTTTCCCCTTCGGCACTTTCTAATGCATCTGTAATACCAGCATTTGCAAAGCGGAATAGATTACCAATAGCAAACTCTTCTCCATCTTTACTTTTCTTAGCATATACACGCATATTAAAGTTCTCTGCATACCCATCAAACCATACATCAATATATTGTGCATCGTTGTAAGTACCATATTTTGCTTTACTTATAGTAGCTGTATGCCAGCCAGCAGTATAAAGCCCTGTACCTTTTTTAGGTAATGTTAGTGTTCTTGCCATTTATTTATCCTTTATCTTGTTTGTTTTAAGGCACCATTGCCATCATCATCTTCTTGTGCTACACCACATATTGCAGATAATAAATATCTACGACCATATGTAGTGGCAGCACCAACACCATGTGCATCTTTCTTACCAATAGGCATACGTATTTCACTACGAGTCCATTGACCAGATGCATGCATTAATGTTACAGTTACATAAAATCCATTAGTATATGTGCAATATCTAGTACCTTGAATAACACTTAAGCCATGCTTATTTAAAGCTGGAAGTACTGTCTTTAGTACTGCAGATAATGATGCATATTTACTATTAAAGAATGGATTACTACTCTCAGCTTCTACCATTGTCATTTCAGCTTGTGCTTTAGCTAATGCTTCAGCTAGCTTATTTATAGTAGTAGATTGCCAAGGAAGTTCTGGGGTCTTTGTTTTTTCAGTAGGAAGATAATCTTCCACTGTCTTTGTTGTCTTTTCTTCTGACATCTTTTTCCTTTTTATTTGAGATAATTAAGGGGCAACCGCTATCACGAATAGTGTAGCAATTACCCCTTGGGGTTATACAATGTGGTATGTAAATATACAGCTAATCATCCGATGAATACAAGCTAATTAATCTCTCATATTCAGCCTCTTTGGACATATAATCTATATATTCATCAAGTTCCTTTTTATTACTAAAGTTAACTTCTACCACCTTATAATTTCCTAATTTGGTTATAAATGAATGCTTTTTCTTTTTCATATTAACTTATCATCAAAAACTGCTTTGATCTCTTTTTTAATATCTTGAGCATCTTTTATTGCATCAGCTAATGTTGTTGCTTCTGATAATCTAATACGTTTAGCAGTCATACTATTAATAGCATCCTCTATTTTTGAATGAAATGTTTGAGCTTTCCATCTACCTTCTGGATATGTAGTATTTGGCTGTTCATATTTTTTAATCATCCAGCAATGCTCATCTGATGCAATTGCCCATGTATCACCTACTTGAATAAACATTATTTATCTCCTTTGAATTTCCAAACATGTTCATTTTTATTATACTTACCTTTACGTAACTTATCGGTTTTAGTTAACTTACCAGAATCAGTTAAAGTAGATATAGATCTTCTTATACTTGTAAGTGGCCAGTTTACATCATAACTATCAGTTAATATATGCTCTATTTCTGAAGGAGTCATACCATCATTTGTTCTCCAGGTATTAAATATCCCCAATATAAATTGATCTTGACTGATTGCTTTCTTTTTAGACTTTTTTAAATCATTGCCTATTTCATTATTGGTATTATAATACATCTACATTCCTTTCTTGTACTCAAACCCAACTGGGTATAGAGTTTTTCTTTGTTTTCTTTTTTGTTTAGCTTTTTTAATAGCTTTTCTTGCTTGACTTTCCATTAATTCAAAATTAAACTTCTTTTTCTTCTTCATTATTCTCCTATTAAATCTTTCCCACAAGTATCACAGCATCCTTGTTTCCTATAAGGATGATCACATCGCTGTTCATAAATAGATTTAAGATTTTTATTTATTTCTTTTTTAATTGATTCAGCATATAATTGCTCTAAATTATCTAAATGAGCTAAATCTCTCTCATTTGCAACTAATCCTTGTTTATCAATTTTATCTTTAATTCGTTCAATTTCATTACTTATTTGATGTCGTGTTAATTCCATTTTATCTCCTGCTTATTAATATTTTACCCAATAGCCACAAGACTTTTGTAGTTTTTATACTGCAACTTACAGCCAGTTAATATTGGAATGAATATTTTAACTATTCCCTACTTAAAAAATAATTAAAATATCATATATTAAGGTATTTATACAAATTGCTTGTGGCTCTTTATTGAGTAATTGTTTAGAATATTTCAAATCCTTCTGATTTTTTACAGAATTTAGCAAAATTAATTACATTTTGAGTATGAAATGGATAATCTTTATCATCCCATGCAGCTTGTTCTAATTCTACAGTACCATCAGACAGCAATTGATTTAATCTTTCAGCTATTTTTAAAGATTTATCTTTATCAATACGATAACCATCATTAAAATGACCCATTTCCATATCTTCTTTAGTCAATATATCATCACAATTTTCACATACAAAATTCCATAAAGGTCTCCATCCCCAGATATTATTTCTAAAATACATTCCATTTTCTTGATCATATTTAGCTTTTATTTCATATTCTTTCATCCATTTTTCTTTATCTTTGTCATAATCTGCAGTCATTTGAGGTGCATCTGCAGGATATTTTTTAATGCTATGTAAATCAAATCCCATTATATATTCCTTTGTTATGAGAGGGCAGTTTCCCACCCTCTCTATTTTAAGTTAAGTTAAGACTTCAGGTTTAGTGTATTTCCATTTAACAATATCTTCTACTGGACTTTTATCCCAGTTTTTCTCTATTGTAACTTCACCATCTCTCCATGCTAATGCACATATTACTGTTGGCTCAGGACAATAATCCCAGGAATTATCATCTTTAGTAGGTATTCCTTCTAAATGATATTCACCTGTACTTGGATTTATCATCTTAAGATATGTAGCAACTGTTGTATGATAAGGTTGATGAGGTAATCCATTAATACTAATTTGAACTAACTCATATGATCTACCATCTACAATATCAGAATCAATTACTTCAGTAGGGAATTTAGCTAATACTTTATCAAGACCTATTTCTTCAATAGCCATTTGTCTGACTTGAGCATTCTTAATGAATAAAGTATTTGATACATTCCAATCTGGAAATTTACCATCAGAATACTTTCTATACTCTCTATCAGCTTTTGCTTGTTTATATCTTGCTCTAGCTTTTGCATTAACTGTTTGTCTTACTCTCTCTATAGCATTATCAGTTCTTTTCTGTTGCCTTGCAGTAATATTAACGCAATTACCTTCCCAGTCTATTTTCATATTGTTTTCATATACGAAATTACCATTTAAACAAGCTACAAAATTATCATGATATCTATAATATGGCTTTACTGGTAGTAACTTTGCACCATTACTATCAAAATTCCCAATACTAAATATTGCAGTAGATCTCCAACCTACATCTAAGATTTGAAGATACTCAGGTGTAATTTTAGCTATTGGCTTATAAGTTGCGTTATCAATATTACTACTCCAATTACCATTTATATATAGATGAACTTTATTTTTACCAGTTTTAATAAAAGTTAATTGTTCATATGAATAACCATATCCACCTCTACTATTTAAAGCTTCACCTATTTTTGCATTTTTAGCAAATTCTATTAGATTCTTTTGAGAATCTTTATCTGCTGAATTTCTTAATTTCATTAGTCAATTACTCCTCTAATTACTCCTGTTAATGGGTCGTATTCTTTAACAATACGTTGAATATAAAACCCTTTAGGTAATGTTATAGGATTATGCTCTTCATGTTTAAGAGTTACTGACTCTTCTTTTACTTCTACTGCTGATGCAGATTGAGTTGGGTCATTTGACCACTTAGTCTTATATACAGTAACTCCAGCTTCATCTAACATATCTTCAAAATATACTGCATGACAATGCCCTGTTTCTTCACCAAGAGCAAGTTCATGCCTACTGTTTTCTGAAGTATCATATTTTTCGCATCTCCATGTAGTTGATACATGATGTTCAAATTGCTTTTTAGTTACTTTTAATAATACTACATCACCTTGTTGGTATTTCTTCATTTTTATTTATCTCCTAGTTTACACTTGGCTCATAGCCAAAGTTTATTTTGTTTTGTGTTAGCTTAACTGCTTCTTTATATGCTGTTAATTTTACTTCATTACCGTGACCAAATTGGGTTCTATTAATCCAGTTACTATCTTTTTTATACTTACCATGGTCTACCCATTCAGTTACTGCATTATATGCATCCCATACAGTTTGTCCTGAATTACCTTTACCATTATAGTAATTAGTTAGCAATGCATCAAAGATAGGTTTTTGTCTATCTGGTGCTTTACGACCTGTAATTGAATTAAACTCTTGTTTACCACGTTCTTTGAGTTTAGGCATAATTGATTCAAAGTATGCTATTATATCAAAGTTCTTAAGATCATTCATTCTATTCATATGATCCATAGCTTTAGTAAATGAGCCTTCAGCTGCACGTAATACATTGGTTGCTTCATCAAGCCTATTTTTAACACCACTTGTATGTTTTAACTTTATACCGGCACCCTTAGAAAGAGCTAAGTTTAAAGTATTATTACAGACAACTCTTATTGGTGTTGGCTTTAAAGTAACGGCTGTACTACCATCATGTGAATTAAATAGTAATGCATATTTATTTATTTTATCATCACCTACTTTATCACTGTTAGATGCTTTAGCAAGTATCCATATTCTTTTGCCATTATGTATCATACCTGCAGTTTCATATGTATAACCATATTCTAATAGGACCTCATCAAATGGTTTAAATGCATCTTTATTTTGCAATATACCATAACTTTTAGATACATTACCTAATATAATAGGTGTATCACCATCCATTCTGTATGTAGCATAATGACCTGTGGGTATATTAAAGCCTGGAAGTTCAGTTTCGTTCATCCAAACTCTCCAATTAAGATTAGCTTGTTTTAAAGCCTCAGTTGTTGTTGGTGGCTTATCTAATCTTGTACCTAATGAATGCCAAGGTGTTTCATCTACATAAAACATATCATTTTTATTTTCTAATCCATGTGCCATTATTCTTCCTTTTCTAATATTTCTTTAAGATTATTTGTTATTATTGATCCAATATAATCTTCTAATTCTAATATACCTGGTTTTCTTGTATCTATACTTATATCACAAGTTTCATGATCACTATCAATTGATAGCATTGGTGGGGTAGTATATATACAATAATCACTTTCTAAATTGTTTACTATAAAGTGAGTTAATACATCTAAATTTATAGTCCCTTTTATTGTTATTACTTCTTTTATTTCTTCATTTTCCATTATTATCTTCCTTTTTATTTTCTTTACCTATTTCTGATATTCTGAATTGACCTTTTACTTCGTCTGGATCTGTTTTACCATCACCTGTATGATTAACAATAGCATCTACATATCCTTCTAGATACCATCTAGCTTCAACTTCTAGTTCAAAGCCACGAAGGGGGTGATCTTGAACCACCCCTTCTTCGTCTTTACAGGAGATATACAATATATATTTAGGCTCCATGAGTGTCACCTTTTATACGCATACCAAACTTTTCAGTAAACTCTGTTCTTTCAGGCTCCTCCATATCATGTGCAATTTTCATAAATGAATGAAATTCTCGCAACCAATAATCTACAGCAGTTTCAGTTATTTCATCAGCTTCCATAGTTTCATAACCCTCTTTAGAGCCTTGAAAATTAAGAGCTTGAGCCATAGCTATAGCATCAGCACATTCTGCGTCTATTATTTTTTGTATTAAGTCTCCACCTTCAACATGCTCTAAATGTTTAAACATTGTTAATATACCGTTCTGTAAGTCACCAATTAATTGCATATAAAAATGTAATGGCAGATCAGATAATTTTATATCCTCTTCTTTCATACTTTTAGTTCCTTTCTTACTTTCTTTTTTAGATCTTTGACCATTAATTCAGTCATTCTACGTTCAGTTGTATCTAGCAACATTTGTGTTACTACTACACCATGCTCAGTTTGTTTACCAATTCCAATTTTCTTTAGTTTTGCAAACTGCTGCTTGTAAAACCTTATAAAATCAGATTTTAGCCTCATATTTTCACCTGGCATTATTATCTCCTTGTATTGTTTTATTTATTTAATTATTCTTTAGGGAGGATGGGGGAAAGACTTTGATGAATTAGTGTACGAATGGTCCCTCCCCCAAGGAGGAAACTATTTACTATTTACGTCCCCAGAACCTTATTTGTCCTAGATTTGGGAACGTTTTTAGCATCCAATCTATAAATTCTAATAAGAGATAGAAACAAATTATAGAAAAGAGGCTTAGCCCAAGATATACCAATAGTCTATAGATCATACTCACATCCTCATATATTCTACTATTGCCTCACCAGCAAAAGATTCATCTTTGGTTTCATATAGTATGCAATCATCAGAACACTCATCAAAATGTGAGTCATTCATTACTACATCTCCACATTGTTTACATATTAATATATGTTTCATTATATCTCCTTGTTTTTATTTAATTTTTTAGATGTAGAAGGGAAAATAACCGACATCTTCCCTCCACATCTTTTTACTCGAACAGTAACTCGAACTTCTAAAAAAGAAGTGTCATCGTACGCGCATATGAAGAGAAAGGAAATCATATGCTATGATAGTATCCTGCCTTTCGCGCCTGGAGGATTAGTTCACGAACTATCAATTTGACGGGGAGGACTTTAAAATGGGGCATCCTCCCCTTTGGAGAAGCATAGCGTCCTTAAGACACTCGGCTAATTTGAATTATATCGGTAGAGTGACTTTAAGCGACAGTCATATAACAGTTCCATGGTTTAGCCTTAGAGTATAGCCTGCAGACTATCAGCATCACATGGAGTTACGCTATATTTTTAACTCTTACTGGTACCACCCAGCTCCCTGCTTAAGATAGGACCGATATAATAATAAAGCACATCATATCTTTCGTCTCTAAGCTATTGACTCAGATATATAATGTGCTACGATAACGTTATCGATTGGCTTTAACTAGTGTCACCATTTGCTACGCTATACTTTTAATTTAATAGTTCTACCATTCAATATATTGCAGATTGAATACCTCTTCATTGAGTCCCCAGTGTCCTGGTTCAGCCTCGCCTATTGATACTGGTTCTACTTGTTTAGCCAATATCACCTCGAACTATATTTGTTGCGGGTGTGTGAATCGAACACACAATACTACGGCTTATGAGACCGTCTAGCCTACCAAGGCTTGTACCCGCTATACTTATTTCTTTACTTTATATCCATCCCATATTAAGGATGAAACACCAAAGCATAGTAACCAATAGAATAGAATACTTTGGTGATAACCCATCATTTGATAATGCATATAGCATTGTAATGTGGTAACAAATAATACTACAACTGCAATTACTCTTCCCATTGTATCTCCTCTTTATATTCATAATCATCTGCACTTACTTCTTTAGATAGAGCATATAATCTACCAATATTCAATCCTGTTATACAGTCAAGAACTTCATGAGATAATCCATCTACTTTAAGTATTGCTACATCTAATAAAGCATATGGTTCATCATCATTCCATGACTTCATAGTAGTTACACTTAAGCCATATCCATTAGGATAAACTTCTCTATAGTTCATTAATTCTTTCATTATATTTCCTCAATATCTTTAATTTGTTCAAATTCTTCGTAATCTAATATTGTACTATCATATCCATCTTGTTTGGTTTTTTTTAATAGCGACATTCTTTTAGCTGCAGCTTCTCTTGTTATATCATATATTCTACGTTTGTCCATAATTATATCTCCTATATATTTTGATTGAAAATGACTGCGAACAGACTACTCAGGTTCGTCCCTTTCATCTGTTCTACCGCACGTACACACAATACACTCACTGGTGATCAAATCCATATGGGAATCACATGTGTGCTCATTGTGGCCTGATTAAAGTATCAGGAACTATCAGTCAATATTATATAATAAATACAAAGACACATTACCCTTTAACAGGAGTTGTCCACTTAATGGCTTACTGCGTATTGTGCTAACACTTTGTATATATTATAGAGTGAATTATCCGCTACAAGCAAACTAACAAACCTTCATGCGAATAGCTCATCTCATCTGTTGGAGACACTACACTACATTTGCGTTCACTTGTAGCTAATATTATAAGTACAAGAGGTAACATTAGTTAGCCTCTCTTTCTTGCAACCAGATAACAAACCTTGCAATTTTAGATTTGCCATAATCTGTTGCACTGTTAGACATAGCATTTAGTAGCTCATAACGTACTTTGAAATTACCCAATGTAACTGAGCCAAAGTCTTTGATGAAGTCACTACTGAAAGTTGTTTCATCAACTACATAACCCTCTGGGTTACAAACAATACACTGGTCTCCACCATTAGTTTGATTGTCACAAGTTAAACAAGTATGAGTATTCATGATATGTCCTTTATTGATTATAAGTAATTAAGATTGTAAGGTATAAGTTTATACTATATATATACCTAAGAGGGAAGGAGAGTGGGTTACCACTCAACCTTCTTCTCACCCCAAGACTTAGCTTGCATCTTAGCAAAGCCACGCTTAGATAGATAGTACAACTTACCAGAGTTCACATTCTCAAACTCACCAAACTCTTCACCATCAATTTCTTTACCTTCACCGGTAAAAGTTACTGTTGATGGTCTTGCTTCTCCATCGATGTTCCATACGATAGAATATTCTTCACCCATAATAAATGTCATAATAGACTCCTTTTTCTAATTGAAAGTTAACGTAAAGATAGATTTGAAAACCTATCTCAACCCGGTATGTGGCAAGTTTTTAACCTCACATACAAATTCTATAATTTTTGAAACTTCATTTGGTTTTCAACTTTTTTTGTTTTATATTCTCTTTAGAAAGGGGGGCCCTTTATGGATCTCATCAATTTTTTAGATTATTTTTATCTCATATTACTTTATTCATTTTATTTATTTGGTAGCTTAGCATTTATGGAAATATGGAGATATTTACGTAAAAAGAAATGACATGGGAGGATTTAATTATTATAGTTATGGCGAGTATATTAGCTTGGACAGTAGACTATCTGGATACTTCACCCAAATATTCTTGTCCAAAACATTGTCGGGTGGACCATGCACATTTCCCACGACCAAAGGGAGTGGGTACAAAGTATTTAAAGGAGGAAGATATAGATGCGAAAGGTAGAGAAACCCAGCATTTGGAGCTTAATGAACCCACTGGAGAAGTTACTAATAATAATCTCAGTGTTGATTTTGATCTATCTTACAGGCTTAATGATAATAACAACTAAAGCATTTTAGGATTTCCAATCCGGTTTTAAAAGCTTGCTATTAAGTATATGAAAAAATACCATAAGTATTTGATTTTAGTAGTAGTTACAGGGGTTAAAAAAAATGTTGTATATTAATAAAAAACCTAGTAAACTAGTATATCAAATTAGGAGGTTAATCATGAAAGAATACATCTTGACTATTAGATATAACGAAGAGACTGAAGAGATAGAGTATTTAACAGAAGAGATGATTGAAGATGAGAATACCTTTTATTATGGCGATATGATTCTAGATGAATATTGGGATGAAGAAACTATAGAGTGGATGAAAGATGTGTATATCATAGGGGAGTCTTAAATAAAGAATAATAATTTTTTCTTAACGCAAACAAGCGTTTGCTAAAAAAATTGTATAGAGGAGTAATAGTAAGTGAAAAATATGTATGACTACAGTTATGCAGTAAAAGAGATGAGAAAATTCTTTCAAGAAGAGAAAGGATTCATTGAAGTACCAGCACAATCAAGGCAGTCTATATTAGCTGCATGTGAAGATCCAGCTACGATATCACAATATATATTCAGTGGTATTAACTGGCCATTGCCTCAAACAGGGCAAATGTGGTTAGAGAGGGATTTATTAGATAATCCTGATGCTAAAGGGGTGTTCTGTATAACTACAAGTTATAGAAATGAGCCAAATCCAGTAGAGGGTAGACATGATAAAGTCTTCCCAATGTTTGAATTTGAATCTCATGGAGGAATGCAAGATATGATGGCTCTTGAAACAGAGCTATTATCACATTTAGGGTTTGGGGAAGTACATAAGACAATTAGTTATGATGATGCATGTAAGCATTATGATGTCAATTTATTGGACTATGATGAAGAGGAAGCTTTATGTAAACAATATACACCTTGCGTGTTTTTAAAAGACTTCCCATTAAGGACTCATCCTTTCTGGAATATGAA